>Ga0182030_10023225_pt1 | contig 11488 bp, 11 predicted proteins | sample 812S3MmetaG_FD_121299 | JGI IMG/M metagenome (GOLD analysis project Ga0182030, IMG submission 121299) | Permafrost microbial communities from Stordalen Mire, Sweden - 812S3M metaG (Illumina Assembly) | ecosystem: Environmental > Terrestrial > Soil > Wetlands > Permafrost | place: Sweden...
CTTTCGGTAATATCTAGTTATATAACTAGATAACAGAAACGAGGCAGGATTACAACATGGAACATCAAAAATGCTTTTCCATGCTCTTTATCTAGTCAATTGGCCAAAGCCGAGCGCGGGGTTGTTAACCCCGCTGTACGCTTGCAACGTTAAGCCGCTGGCGTCCGGAGCAACCCAACATGTTTTTCCGAAACAAGCTCCCACGGAATCGTCCGCGCTGCCGCTGTGCGACTATCATCGCCCGGCAGGCGGGAAAACCGGACGCATGACGAGCGCCGCGCTCTGGCGTTTCGACTCCCTTCAGCGTCGATGAAGGGTGGTGGCACGATAGCCCGAAGTGGCGAAAACGGTGCAGGTCCCTACCGCGAAAAAAGCTCTTTTCGTTGCCGCTTGCTCACGCGCGCGGTTCAGTGACCCCAATCAGCACCTGCTTTTCCGAACCGCGACCCGTAAGGGAGCGGCAAGAAGCGTTTTTCAGCTAGTGCAGGGAGAAGGCCATCGAGCTTGTTCCCGAGGGGGCGGACAAGACCGCGGTCACGGCCTCCCACATATTTCCCCGTGCTTCCCAACCGCCTCGCACGCCGATGCCGCCCTCCGCACCCCCGTTTTACGCCTTCCGCGTGCTGCCTCTGTGAGCGAAGGGGAACTCCATCGATGGCTAACTTCGGACCAGAAATAAAGCGTGAGCTCGGGATCGCCGGAATCGAAGTACACGACCGCGGCCCCTTTGGAATCGAAGATCTCCGCGTTACTGGTGGCCCCTGGCCCTTGCGCAAGACAAGACAAGCCCGCCATAAAGCATTTCCAACTGCGCGGCGCATTACGATACCGGTGATTTTTGGGCGATTGAGCGGCGAGTTGCAGGGAAGAGGACAGGCCGAAACACGGGCGGGGGGCTACGCGATATCCCACGGGTCGAAGATCGCGACGCCGAGGCCGGCGAAGTCTTTGACGTTGCGCGTAACCACGGTAAGGTCGTGTTCGATGGCAGTTGCGGCAATCAGGCCGTCTCCCGCATTCAGCGGCGTTCCTTTCATCTGGCACTGGCCCTCCAGTTCACCCCAACGCTCGGCGGTGGATCGTATCACCGGCAGAATGCGACCGAAAAACAGCACAGACAAATCTGTTTCAAGCCAGAGTTCGAGTTCCGTCCTCCGCTTCCCCGGTGACCGCAGGGTGATCCCCTTACGAAGCTCACCAAAACTCACGGCGCTGATAAACGATGCGTCGAGGCTCTGCGCAGCAATCCACGTTTTAACCCTCGGCTCGGGATGCGGTCGGATCAACTCCGATGGGACATTGGTGTCCAGAAGAAACCCGCTCATTCAAAATCGACCGGGCGGCCCGAAGATTTGTTGCGGCTGAAAATTGTATCGATTTCCCCATCGGCGAGCAAACCACGCACCTTGGCGCAGGCATCAATCAAGTCCTGACCCGTGCGCGGGCGGGCAGGTTCCGCGAGCGCCGGCCGCGGCGCTTTCTCTTCGAGGGCATCAAGGGCCTTTTCGATCAGCTCGTCCGCGTCGTGGAAATGGCCGCCTTGAATGTGCGCGTTCACGCGCTGCATCAGTTCCGGCTTATGGATTTCAAGGTTCACTTCTCAGGCCTCGTTTCGAGTTTATCGTGAACTTCGCATTTTATGAGCCGGCGGTCACAGCCTCCCGAATAATTCCCTGTCCTCCCCAACCGCCTCGCACGCCGCATCTTACGTGCCGAACCGACGTTTGACGCCGCCCTCGGCCCCCCTGTTTTCCGCCTCCCTGTGGTACCTCTGTGCGCGAAGGGGAACTGCATCTATGGCTACCAAAAAGACCGAAGCAAACCACTGGAACGTCAAGAAATCCACCGGCCCGCACACCGCATCCGGTAAGAACAAATCCGGCCTCACCGGCATCCGCCACGGCCTCACCGGCCACCTCGACATCATGCCCGACGACCTGCGCGAAGCCCACGACGCCTTCATCGCCCGCATCGTTCTCAGTCTGCAGCCCGCCCACGCGCTCGAAAACCAGCTTGCCCACTCGGTCGCCGAGTCTTACTGGCGCATGAATCGCATTCCGGTCATCGAGAACATGATGCTCGCCGAGGCCGATCACGTCCGGTTCGAGCACAATCAGGACAAGGAATACTCCGACAGCCAGCGCGCCCTCAGCTCCGTCCTGGCTTTCATCGAAGACCCCGCGCGCTTCGGTCTGCTCACGCTTTACGAAATGCGCCTGCACTGCAAAGCCCACGCCGAGCTGAACCAGTTGCGCGAAATCCAGGCCGAGCGCCGCTTCGCCGAACAGTGGCCGCATACCGAACAGAAAGCTGTTCCGCCGACGGCCGCGGCCACCGCCGTGTAAACGTCTGAATCCATGGGCCTCCCGCCCGAAAATGGCTTCGTTTTTTCAAATCGCCTCTCGCGGAACAAGACCAGCGCACGAACTGCCCGTGATACCGTCATCAAGGAGATCTGACTATAGCCCGCGCGCTTCGCTGGACGATTTCAACCCTGGTCGTGTTCCTGATCGTCGAGGCGCTGATTTTCCGCCTCGGCTGGTATGAGAACTACCTCGAGCCGGAGTCTTCCGCGGGCGTCGTCGAAGACCGCCTTTATTGGCTGAAAAGCCATCCGCCGGGCCATGTTCCGGAGGTGCTGGTGGTGGGTGATTCCCGTGTCGGCGAAGGCTTTTCGGCTCCGGTCGCGGACGATGCGGCCGGCAGGCGGGTTCACTTCTGGAACTTCGGCATTGCCGGCGCCACACCTCGCGCCTGGTATTACGAGCTGCGCGATGCCGATCCCACGCGCCGCCGCTTTTCCGCGATCGTTTTCGCGCTCGACCATTATTCGGACGAAGACGGCGACCCCCCTGTGGAGGACCGCATCATCGATCTGAACTTCGTGATCGGACGCCTGCGTTTAACGGACTGCCCGGACTTTGCGTTTTCGATGGGTTCGTTTATGTATCGCGGCAAAGCTTTCGCCGGATGCCTGCTGAAGGGCATTCCGCTTCGCACCGACACCCGGCATCTGCTTGCGAACATTCCGCTGCGCATCCGGCGTGCGAAGCAGTTTCAGCGGTTCGGGCTCGACTACATCAACGGCTACGGCGGCCGCGAAACCGACCTGCATGGCCTCTCGGCGGATCTCGCCGCCCGGAAGATTCACTTTCCGCCCGGCATCGACACCGAATAGCACGACACCATCATTTCGACCGTGACACCCGACCCTGCGCCCGACACCGGCGCGGTGACTGCCTATCGCGAGCACTGGATCGGAAGAATACTCGACTTCTATCGCGACTCCCCGACGCGCATTCTGTTTCTCCAGTTACCGCGCGCTCCCCTGCATATCCCGGAGAATCCGGTCCCGCCGCGTTTCCTCAAGTTCGCGCTTACCAGGCCGCGGGTCTCGGCGCTTCCCGCCGGAACCTTCGAAGACCTCGAACGCCCCGAACTGTTCTTCGACGGTTACCATCTCAACCGCGCGGGACGGGCATTGTTCAGCGCACGGCTCGGCGCGTTGCGTGGGGTCAACTGAGCCATGCTGTTCACCACCCTCACCTTCGTTGTCTTTCTGGTGGTCGTGTTGGCGCTGTTCTATGCTCTGCCGCAGCGTTTCCGGCGTTATCTGCTGCTCGTCGCCAGTCTGATTTTCTACATGGCATGGCGGGCGAAGTTTGTTCTGTTGATTCTCGGCCTGATCACCGTGGATTACTTCGCGGCCCTTTGGATCAACCCCCGGCAGGGCGCGTCGCGCAGGGTGGCTCTGCTGGTCAGCCTCGCGGCGAATATTGGCATGCTCGGCTGGTTCAAATACGCGAACTTCATGCGGGAGATCTTTCTTCCCGGCCGGCATCCGCTCGACATCATCCTGCCGCTCGGCATCAGCTTTCACACCTTCCAGAGCATTTCCTACGTGATCGACGTCTATCGCGGAGAGCAGGCTGTGGTGAACAGCTATGTCGACTACGCTTTGTTCGTTTCTTTCTTCCCGCAGCTCGTAGCCGGACCGATCGTGCGCGCGCGGGAATTCTTTCACGATTTCTGGAACTGGAAAGCCCCCACCGGAGCCGAATGGCAGCGCGGCATCGCGATCATCCTGACGGGTTACGTGAAGAAACTCATTTTCGCGGATCAGTTCGCGCTGGTCGCCGACAGTTACTTCGCGAACCCCACAGCGATGCCCGGCCTCTGGCCGGCGTGGACCGGCACCATCGCGTTTGCTCTCCAGATCTTCTTCGACTTCTCCGGGTACACCGACATCGCCATCGGCGTCGCGCTGCTGTTTGGGTTTCATTTTCCGGAAAACTTCCGCCGGCCCTATCTGGCTGCGAGTATCACCGAATTCTGGCGCCGTTGGCACATGACGCTGTCGCGATGGCTGCGCGACTACGTTTACATCTCGCTGGGCGGCAACCGCAAGGGCCGCGTCCGCACGGACGTGAATCTGATGCTGACGATGCTCCTTGGCGGCCTCTGGCACGGCGCGAGCTGGAATTTCGTTATTTGGGGCGGTTATCACGGGGCTCTCCTCGCAATCGAGCGCGCGGTGTGGGGCCGGGAAGTGCGCACCGGATGGGCGCGCCTTCCGCTCGGCATCGTCACATTTCTTCTCGTGACCGTCGGGTGGGTCTTCTTCCGCGCGAAGACTTTTGGAGCAGCCTGGTTTGTTCTCGGCCAGATGGTTTCGACCGCCCTCGGTCACTCACTGCTGACGTCGTTGCAATGGAAAATGGCGGGCTTTTCCCTGTTGGTCGCTCTCGCGGAGGAGTACGGTTCCGCCTGGACAAAGCTTACTGAATCCCCCGCATGGGCGCGTACTCTGGCAGCTGTGGCAGCATTGCTCGCGATCGAGCTCTTCAGCGCGACCGATCAGACGATCCCGTTCGTCTATTTCCAGTTTTAGTGGGGCCAGGCTTTTAGCCTGCCGCCGGGCTTCCGCCCGGCGCGGAGCGTTACGAATGCCGCGCTCAGTCACAGCGTACACACAATAACTTCTGCTGCCGGGTAACCGCCTCGCACGCCGCGTATTACACAGCGACCCGCGGCTCACTAACATTCCGCGCGCCCGCGTTTCCGGCGTCTACGTGCTACACCTGAATCGAAAAGGAGGCTTCCGTGGGCCTGAAACTACTTCCCTGGCATCTTCCACTCGCCCGCTTCGAGCCGGGCTCCCACGTCGGCGGGATCAGCGGGCCTGATGCCGTTCGGCGCGTGTTTCAGGACCATCAGATTCGCTGGTTCACCCGGTTCGATGCGGGCACCTGCGGCCGGCACTATCCATTCGCCCGCCAGATCGGTGCGGTCGGACGCCTGCGGCACCGGAATATCCTTTCGCGGGCCAACCGAGCGGATCTTTCCTTTGGCAACCACCACGATCGAGTCCTCGATCGGCGCCGCATCCCCGGCTGGGATTGTAGTGCCGCCGACAAGCACTTTTACGGTGAAATCTGGCTTCGGCTTGCCGCACGCGGACGCCATCAGTATAGTCGCGGTCGTCAATAAAAACAGGCGCATGAACTGCCCATGATACCGTGGCGATGAAGCTTTCAACGATGACCCTCTGCGATCTTTTCGACCTCTCATTCAAAGGCCGCCGCGATGTGGTGGCGCTCGAATTCGCGGGGCAGACCTGGACGTTCGGAGAGCTCGATTCACAGAGCAACCGTCTCGCGCAGTTGTTCGCCCGCAAAGGTCTGAGCAAGGGCGACCGCCTGTGCGTCTATCTCGTGAATGGCGTGGAAATGATCGATGTCTACCTCGCCTGCGTGAAGCTGGGCGTGATCTTCGTGCCGATCAATATCCTTTACCGCGACAGGGAAATCTCGCATATCCTCTCCGACGCGGAGCCCCGTGCGCTGGTCACAGATGCCGATATCCCAACCGCGGTTCCGGTGTGGCGGCCTGCCGACCTGATGAAGGAATCGACGGCGATGCCGGATGCGCGGCCAGCTGCGGATCTCGACGGGGATTCGCCCGCCGGCATCATTTACACGTCCGGCACCACGGGAACCTCGAAGGGCGCCGTGCTGACGCACAACAATTTTGCGTCGAACACCGTGAATCTGCTGGCATGCTGGCGGATCACGCAGGATGACCGGTTTCTTCTGGCTCTGCCCCTTTTCCACGTGCACGGCCTCGGAAACGGCCTGCACTGCTGGCTGGTGAGTGGCTGCCGGATGCGCCTCCTCGAGCGCTTCGAGCACCAAAACGCGGCGCAGGAATTTCTCGGCTTCCGCCCGACACTGTTCTTCGGGGTACCCACGATCTACGTTCGTCTGCTCGGCTTCGATCGCGAGCCAGCGCGCGAAATCGGTGGGTTCATGCGGCTGTTCGTGTCCGGGTCCGCCCCTTTGCCGGCGCAGGTGTTCGAAGAGTTCAGAGAACTCTTCGGGCACACCATTCTCGAGCGCTACGGTATGAGCGAAACGATCATGAACATCAGCAACCCCTACGAAGGCGAGCGGCGCGCGGGGACGGTCGGATTCCCGCTGCCGGGGGTTTCGGTGCGTTTGCTGAATCCTGAGCTGCAGCCGGTGAAGGACGGCGAAACCGGCGAGGTTTATCTGCGCGGCCCCAATGTGTTTGCGGGCTACTGGCGACGCGACGAAGCGACACGCGAGGCGTTTGTGGACGGGTATTTCAGAACCGGGGATCTGGCGGTGCGGTCGCCCGACGGTTACTACACGCTGAGCGGACGGAAGAGCGATCTGATCATTTCCGGAGGCTTCAATATTTATCCGCGCGAAATCGAGGAGTTTCTCCAGGAGCAGGCCGAGATCGCCGAAGCCGCCGTGGTGGCGCAGCCCGACCGGGTGCGGGGCGAGGTGCCGGTGGCTTATCTGGTCATGACCGCGGAGATCGATTTGGCCACCATTGAGGCGCGGTGCCGGGAGAAGCTGGCATCGTTCAAGATCCCGCGCGCCTTCATTCCGGTGGACAAGCTGCCGCGTAATGCGCTGGGCAAAGTGCAGAAGCACCTGCTGCCGAAAAACTAGATCTCGCGCAGTTCTTTCGACGTCGGTGTAAGCACTTCGCAGCCCGTCGCGGTGACCAGCACGGTGTCCTCGATGCGGATGCCGCCCCATCCTTCTATATACACGCCGGGCTCGATGGTAATCGCCATGCCGGCCAGCAGTGTGGTTTTGTCGCGGCGGCCGATGCGCGGCAGTTCGTGAATTTCGAGGCCGAGGCCATGGCCGGTGGAGTGCACGAATTCCTTCTCGAGTCCGTGACGCCTGAGAATGCTGCGCGCGGCGCGGTCGACGGCGTGCGTTCTGACCCCGGGTTTCACGGCGGCCACCGCGGCCAGCTGCGCCTCGAGTACGGCTTTGTAAGCGCGCTTGTATTTCGCGGAAGCAGGCCCGACGTGCACCATGCGCGTCATGTCGCTGGCATAGCCGTCGCGAAAAGCGCCCATGTCGATGAGCAGCATGCCCGGCGTGATGCGGGTAGCTCCGGGATGAGCGTGCGGCAGAGCGGCCCGCTCCCCTGTGGCGACGATCGTGTCGAATGCGGGGGCTTCAGCGCCCAGCTTACGGTTCTGGTAATCGATTTCGGCGGAGAACTCGGATTCCGTCATGCCGGGCTCAAGGTGCTGGAGCGCTCTTTCGAGCGCCGCGGAGTTTGCGTCAACTGACGCGCGGATCTTTTCGATCTCTGCCGCGTCCTTGACGGCGCGCAACCCTTCGATCAGGCCGGGCGCCGGTTCGAGTTTGGAACGAGAGGGCAGCTCCTTCTGAAACGAGCCGAGCTGCGACACGGTCATGTTATCGGCTTCAAAACCGACGCGCGTCACACGTTTCGAAACGATTGCCTGCAGGATGGACTTCGTGAGCGGGCCTTTAGCGATCTTCACCGCGCAATTGGCCTGTTGCTTCGACTGGGTCGTATAGCGCGGATCGGTAAACAGTGTGGCCGCGCCGTCTCGCCGAAGCAGTACGGCTCCGTTGCTGCCGGTGAATCCGGTCAGATAGCGGACGTTGTGCAGATTGGTGACGAGCAGGGCGTCGAGCTTCTTTTCAGCGACGAGTTCTGCCGCGCGCGCCCGGCGGTTTTCTTCGGCGGTCATTACGGAATCAGGAGTAGCTTGCCGATGGTCTTTCGGCCTTCGAGGTCGCGATGCGCATCGGCAGCATTTTCCAGCGGGTAGGTGCGGTCGATCAGGAGCTTCAGCTTCCCGGCGCCGATCCAGTTCAGGACGTCGCCCGATCGCCAGAGCACTTCATCGCGTGTCAGAACGTGATGCGCGAGACTCGGTCGCGTAAGGAACAGCGACCCTTTCGGATTCAGGATGTTCGGATCGATCTTTTCGACCGGCCCGCTCGACTGGCCGAACAGTGCCATCATGCCGCGCGGCCGCAGCAGGTCGAGACCTTTCAGAAAGGTGCTGGCCCCGACAGAGTCGTAGATCACGTCGACGCCTCTGCCGCCGGTGAGGCGCTTCACCTCTGTGGCGAAGTCTTCCCGGGTATAGACGATCACCTCGTCCGCACCGGCTTCTTTCGCGATCGCCGCTTTCGCGTCCGTGCCCGCGGTGCCGTAAACCGTCGCGCCGAGCATTTTTGCCATCTGCACGATGAGACGCCCCGCACCGCCGGCTGCCGCGTGGACGAGCGCTGTGTGTCCCGGCTTCAGTGGGAATGTGGAGTGCGTCAGATAGTGCGCCGTCATGCCCTGCAGCATTGCCGCGGCGCCGGTCTTGAAATCCACGTCATCCGGGAGAGGGACCAGCTGTGCTTCCGGAACCACCGCGTATTCGGAATAGGATCCCCGCGTCATCGCATAAGCGACACGGTCGCCCGGTTTCACCAGGGTGACTCCTGCGCCCACCGATTCGACTGTGCCGGCTCCTTCGTTGCCGGGGGTGAACGGCAGGTCGGCCTTATAGAGGCCCATACGGAAATAGCAGTCGATGAAGTTCACGCCGGAGGCGGCTATCTTCACCAGAGCCTGACCGGCGGCCGGTGCGGGAACAGGCGATTCAACGTATTGCAGGACTTCCGGACCGCCGCATTGGGATACCTGAATGTGTTTCATAGTTTGGACGTGTTGACGGCGCGCCGCAGATGCGCGACGAAAGCATACATTAGCAGAAACAGAACGCTGAAAGGAAAGATCACCAGGCGCCCCAGCGTGCGGATCGCGCCGGCGCCGGAAAGGCCGAGCCGTACGAGAAGGAACTCGCGCATGTTTCGGAGATAGTCGCGGTGCAGCCAGAAGTAGTCGCCGTTTTCGTTGACGATGAAGATTTTTGCGGGGATTCGCAAGGCGATCAGCCATTTCCATTTGGTCATGATCGGCTCGCCGGAACAAATCATGCCCGCCAGTGTGTAGCGCTGGTCGCGCAGGAGTCGGATGAGTTCGGGGCGACGCTGGGGCGAGGCGTAATCGGTAACGCGGTAAACGCTGTCAATACCTTCGGGAACGCCGGCATAGCAGGTCACCAGATCGATCGGTGCCTCATCGCCCCAGACCTTGCGGAGGTGAGGAATCAGGCCCTCGACAAGGGCGCGCGAGCCGCTCTCAACGAGCAGGATTCGGGTCAGAGGCGGTTCGCGGCGGGTGAGGAAGTAGCGTATGAGACTGACGTTAGCATAGAAGGCATGGTCTGGCTGCGGCGCGCGCTGCCGTTTCTCGGAGTGCTGATTGTGCTGGGGCTGATTTACGACGCGTTCATTTTCTATTCGCGCGCCAACCGTAACCGGGAGGAGAAGCAGGTGCAGGCAGATCGGGCGGCGGAGCAGGAGCGAAAGACGGCAGCAGCTTTCGGCGGTCTTGACCTGAAGATCCTCACCTTCTATGCGGCGCACGTGCCGGGTCGTCCCACGAGCCTTTGCTACGGCGTGACCGGCGCGAAAACGGTTCGCATGGAGCCGCCGGTGGATGCGGTCTGGCCGGCGCTGACGCGGTGCGTGCAGGTCTCGCCGAAGCAAGACACTGATTACAAGCTGATCGCGGAAGACGCAGCCGGGCATGCCGTGACGCAGAGCGTCACCGTGCGTGTCAGACCTTAGCGGCTTAGACTTTGGTTCCCTTGAGAGCCGAACTCACCGCCGTGTTCATCATGTTCTCGGCGAGGTTATGTGTGACCTCGTTGAGATGTTCCATCTTCTCGTGGATCGCGTGATGGTCGCCGCCGTGATAGACGGTCTCGAGATCGCGGACGGCTGCGAGGATTTCATCGCGCTCGGTCGAGCTCAGGTCCTCCCACGCAGAGTTTTGGCGAGCTTTCCCGATCGCGAGTAAAATGCGGTCGGCTTCGACGCGGGCGAGGGCGACCTGCGCGGCCTGAAGATCCTCTTCGCCGTGCAGAATGGCGTCGTCGATCATGGCTTCGGTCTGTTCCAGCGTGAGGCCGTACGACGGCTGCACATCGATGGACTGCTCTTTGCCCGTGCGGGCATCGCGCGCGGTGACGTTCAGGATGCCGTTGGCGTCGATGAGGAAGCGCACCTCGATGCGCGGCATGCCGGCGGGCATGGGGGCAATGTCTTTGAGGTCGAAGCGTAGAAGACTGCGGCAGTCTTTGGCGAGTTCCCGCTCGCCCTGCACGACGTGAATCAGCACATTGGTTTGGCCGTCGACTCCGGTGGTGAAGGTTTCGCTGGCGCTGGCGGGGATGGTCGAGTTGCGGTGGATGATTTTCGATACAACTCCCCCGGCAATCTCGATGCCGAGCGACAGTGGTGTGACATCGAGCAACAGTTGATTCTCGACGGTGCCTGCGAGAATGCCCGCCTGGACGGCGGCTCCGAGAGCCACCACTTCATCGGGGTTGAGTTCTGTGTGCGGGCGCGCCCGGAAGAGCACTTCGACGGCGCTGCGCACCATCGGAATGCGCGTCGATCCGCCGACCAGAACGACTTCGTCGATCTGCTCGGGCGCGACGCCGGCATCCTTCATGCAGTTGCGGCAGGGACCCAGGGTGCGGTCGATGATGTCCTTTATAAGGCCTTCGAAGAGGTCGCGGGTAATTTCGCGATGGTATTGTCTGGAACCCCACGAGAAATCGATATCGGCGGTGGGAAGGAAGGACAGCGATTCCTTGGCGCGGATCACTTCCCGGCGCAGGGTCTGGACGGCTTCGCCGATGTGGGACAGATCGTCTCCCCACTCGGAGTGGATGTCTTCGAGGGCGATTTTCAGCAGCCGGTTATCGATGTCGTCGCCGCCAAGGTGGGTGTCGCCGTTGGTGGCAAGGACTTCGAAGATGCCTTCGTGCAGCTTGAGGATGGATATGTCGAAGGTGCCGCCGCCGAAGTCGTAGACGGCGATGATGCCTTCCTGCCGCTTGTCGAGTCCGTAGGCCAGGGCGGCTGCGGTCGGTTCGTTGACGAGGCGCAGGACCTCGAGACCGGCCATGCGTCCGGCGTCGCGTGTGGCCTGGCGCTGGGCATCGTTAAAGTACGCCGGGACGGTGATGACGGCCTTCGTGACGGGCAAGCCGAGAGCGGCTTCGGCGTTCTTCTTCAGCTGGCGAAGAACAAAAGCCGAGATTTCC
>Ga0182030_10023226_pt1 | contig 11488 bp, 11 predicted proteins | sample 812S3MmetaG_FD_121299 | JGI IMG/M metagenome (GOLD analysis project Ga0182030, IMG submission 121299) | Permafrost microbial communities from Stordalen Mire, Sweden - 812S3M metaG (Illumina Assembly) | ecosystem: Environmental > Terrestrial > Soil > Wetlands > Permafrost | place: Sweden...
CATCGCCGGCGAGGCGGGCGTCCCCTTCTTCAGCATCAGCGGCTCGGACTTCGTGGAGATGTTCGTCGGCGTCGGCGCGAGCCGCGTGCGTGACCTCTTCGAGCAGGGCAAGAAGCACGCGCCGTGCATCATCTTCATCGACGAGATCGACGCCGTCGGCCGTCACCGCGGCGCCGGCCTCGGCGGCGGGCACGACGAGCGCGAACAGACGTTGAACCAGCTCCTCGTCGAGATGGACGGCTTCGAGTCGAACGAGGGCGTCATCATCATCGCGGCGACCAACCGCCCCGACGTGCTCGATCCCGCCATCCTCCGCCCCGGTCGCTTCGACCGCCGCATCACGGTCCCCCGCCCCGACGTCCGCGGCCGCGAGGAGATCCTCCGCGTGCACGCCAAGAGGACGCCCCTCTCGCCGGACGTCGACCTCGAGGTCCTCGCCCGCGGCACCCCGGGCTTCTCGGGAGCCGATCTCGAGAACCTCGTCAACGAGGCCGCCCTGCTCGCCGCGCGTCAGGACAAGGACGCGCTGAACATGGCCGACTTCGAGCTGGCGAAGGACAAGGTCTACATGGGCACCGAGCGCCGCTCGATGGTCATCAGCCCCGAAGAGAAGAAGACGACCGCCGTCCACGAGGCCGGCCACACGCTCATCAGCGTCCTCATCGTGCACCACGATCCGGTGCACAAGGTGAGCATCATCCCGCGCGGCCCGGCCCTCGGCGTGACGTGGTACCTGCCGAAGGACGATCGCCACAATCTGTCGAAGGAGCAGGCGGAGAGCAGCATCGCCATCGCCCTCGGCGGACGCATCGCCGAGGAGATCATCTTTCACCAGATGACGACGGGCGCCGGCAACGACATCGAGAAGGCGACCGAGATCGCCCGCAAGATGGTGTGCGAGTGGGGCATGAGCGAGAAGCTCGGGCCGCTCACGTACGGCAAGAAGGAGGAGTCGATCTTCCTCGGGCGCGACTACGGGCAGAACACGCAGGACTACTCGGAGCAGACGGCGCAGGAGATCGACCAGGAAGTGCGCGCCATCGTGCAGCGGCAGTACGTGCGGGTGAAGGAGCACCTGACGCGCGAGCGCGACAAGCTGCAGCGCCTGGCCGACTCGCTGATGGAGCGGGAGACCCTCGACGCCGAGGAGATCGCCGCCGTCCTCGAGGGCCGCGAGCTGCCGAAGCGCGACCGCGTCATCATCCCGACCTACGCCGAGAAGGACAAGCAGAGCAAAGAGAAGCGCCGCGTCGCGAGCATCTTCGGCGGACCGCCGAAGCCGGCGACCAGCGGGAGCTAGGTTCACCCGCCTCAGCCGCTGGCGGGTCCCGGGCTTGCACTGACGACGTGGCGGAGAAACGCCATGTCCCTTCTCGAGCTGATTCTGTATCTGGTCGTCGCCGGTGTGTGTGGCGCTATTGCGCGCGCGGTCGTAGGTGGCACAGGGCGCGGGTTCATCCTCTCCGTGCTGGTGGGCTTCGCGGGCGCGTTCGTCGGTACCTGGATCGCGCGCACGTTCCACCTGCCGGTGATCTTCGCCATCACCGTCGAGGGCCACTCGTTCCCGATCGTGTGGGCCATCATCGGGGGCATCGTGCTCGTGGGGGTCGCGCACATGCTGATGCGACCGAGCGGGTACATGCATCGCTACGTGCGGTGAGCACCCCACCCCCCCAGCCCCCCGCCCCGCGAGCAGGGCGGGGGGAGCATGAGGAAGGCGCCGTCAGACCTTGGGCGCCACCGGCGCGACCGGCACTGTCGCCGGAGTCGCCGGAGTCGTCTCCACCGCCGGAGTCCCCTGCGCCGCCAGCGCCTTCCTGGCGTCCTTCTTCTGCTGGGACCCCATGGTCCCCAGCGCCTTCCGCGTCGCTGCGGCCTTCTTCGCCGCCGCCACCCGCGTCTCCGGCGAGATGACGGGCACCTTGCGCGGCGTCAGGTCGAAGTCCGCGAGGGTCGCCGTGTCCTTTCCGGACGCGGTGAGCACCATGGCCTTGAAGGCCGTCGCCATGGGTTTCGCCGCCGCGATCGCCGCGGCGGTCTTCGCGATGGCCGCCGTGCGCTGCGTATCCGCCTCGTCGGACGCGGCCGAGGCGTCCGTGACGGCCTGAAACAGCGTCACCAGGGACGCCGCCGTGACGCTCTGCCCGTCGAGCAGCAGCGTCTGTCCTGCGTAGTGCTTGCCGATGCCGGCGATGTAACTGGCGAGCTGAGCGATGAATGCATTCTTGGTGGTCTTCATGGTCGTGGTCCTTTCGTGCGCGTGACGTACGAAGGCTCCTGCCGGCGCGGTACGCGTCGGCTTCGTCCCTCTCACAACGTTAATTCCCCAAGTCCCGATTTCAGTCGCGGGGGGCATGTCGATTTTTCTCGCCTCTCGCCGTCCCTCCTTAGGAGAGGCCGCACGAGGGGCCGTTTTGTTACGAAGAAAATGAGGGGACCCCGAAGAAAGATCGAGGGGCGGCGGTCTCGACGAGGGGGACGCGCGGTTCCCTCGCGGGGGCGCCCCGTTCCCCGGCGGGGAAACGGCCTTCCCCGGCAGGGACTCCTCGTTCGATGGCGGGGCAGCTGCCTTCCCCCGCGGGGACGCCTGGTTCGATGGCGGGGAAACGGCTTTCCACGGCGGGGGACACGGCTTCCCTCGCATCGAGCCCGCCCCCCCTCGCGGGGACCCCTCCGTCCCCGGCGGGGAATACGGCGTCCCCGCCGGGGAACGCGGCTCCCCTCCTTGCCTCACCCCCTCCCCCCGACTACCTTCCCGCACCCCGAGGAGAGGCCCGTCCCCCATGCCCACGAAGATCGCCATCAACGGCTTCGGCCGCATCGGTCGCTGCATCGTCCGCGCGATGGCCGAGCGGAACGTGAAGGATCTCGAGCTCGTCGCCATCAACGACCTCACCGACGCCAAGACCCTCGCCCACCTCTACAACTACGACAGCGTGCACGGGCGCGCGCCGCACCCGGCCACGGCGCACGAGGGCGTCATCGATTTCCACCACTACAAGTCCCGGGTCCTCGCCGAGAAGGACCCCGGCACGCTCCCGTGGAAGGAGCTGGGGGTCGACATCGTCATCGAGTCGACGGGCCTCTTCACCGACAAGGAGAAGGCCGTCGCCCACGTCGCGGCCGGCGCGAAGAAGGTCATCATCAGCGCCCCGGCCAAGAACCACGACGTCACCATCGTCCTCGGCGTCAACGCCGAGGCCTACGACTCCGCGAAGCACGCCATCATCTCGTGCGGCTCCTGCACCACCAACTGCCTCGCCCCCGTCGCCAAGGTCCTCCTCGACTCGTTCGGGATCCAGCGCGGCCTGATGACGACCATCCACTCGTACACCAACGACCAGGCCGTCCTCGACATCCCCCACCGCAAGGGCGATCTCCGCCGCGCGCGCGCCGCCGCCATCAACATGATCCCCACCAGCACCGGCGCGGCGAAGGCCCTCGCCGAGGTGCTCCCGCAGCTCAAGGGCAAGTTCGACGGGCAGTCCATCCGGGTCCCCACGGCGGACGTGAGCCTCATCGATCTCACCTTCGAGACCGACAAGCCCATGACGAAGGACTCCATCCACGCCGCGATGAAGGCCGCGTCCGAGGGCGCCATGAAGGGCATCCTCGAGTACGTCGACATCCCGCTCGTGTCGGGCGACTTCATCGGCGACCCGTACTCTTCCGTCTTCGACGCGACGCTCACCCAGCTCCTCGGTGACAAGTTCGGCAAGGTCTTCGCCTGGTACGACAACGAGTGGGCCTTCTCGAACCGCATGGTGGAGCTCGCCCAGCTCGTCGCATCGAGGCTCTAGATGCCGCCTCCGGCCGCGCTCCAGGGCATCCGCTCGATCCGGGATCTCCCCATCGAGCAGAAGCGGGTCTTTCTCCGCGTCGACTTCAACGTCCCCCTCGAAGGCGGCGGCGCGAAGCCCATCCGCATCACCGACGACACGCGCATCCGCGAGGCGCTCCCCACCATCCAGCACGCCCTCGCGCGCGGCGCCCGCGTCGTCTGCGCGAGCCACCTCGGCCGCCCGAAGAAGGGCCCCGACCCGCGCCTCTCGCTCGAGCCGTGCGCGATGCGCCTGGCGGAGCTCCTCGGGCAGGACGTGACGCTCCCCGAGGACTGCATCGGCGATGCGGCGAAGAAGGTCGTCTACGATCTTCGCGCCGGGCACGTGTGCCTGCTCGAGAACCTCCGCTTTCACCCCGAGGAAGAGAAGGACGACGAGGCCTTCTGCCGCGAGCTCGGACTCCTGGCTGACGTCTACGTCGACGACGCGTTCGGCGCTGTCCACCGCGCGCACGCCAGCGTCCACGGTCTCGCCAAGCTCTATCGCGAGCGGGGCTGCGGCATGCTCCTCGAGAAGGAGATCACGGCGCTCGGTCAGATCGTGACGGCGCCCGAGAAGCCGTACGTCGCCATCCTCGGCGGGGCGAAGGTCTCCGACAAGATCGCCGTCGTCGAGTCGCTCCTCGAGAAGGTGACGACGCTCGTCATCGGGGGCGCGATGGCGAACACGTTCCTCGCCGCCAAGGGCAAGAACATGCAGGCGTCGCTCGTCGAGGCCGACAAGCTGGCCCTCGCGCGGACGCTCCTCGAGAAGGCGCAGGCCCGCGGGGTCGACGTCGTCTTGCCGGTCGACGTGGTGGTCGCGGCGAGCATCGAGGCGGGGGAAGCGGACGCCGAGACGGTGAGCGTCGACGAGGTGCCGGCGCACAAGATGGCGCTCGACGTGGGACCGAAGACCGTGGAGCTCGTCATCCGGCGCTTCGGCGACGCGAAGACCATCTTCTGGAACGGCCCGATGGGCCTCTTCGAGAAGGCGCCCTTCGCGGGGGGCACCTTCGCCATCGCGCGGGCCATGGCCGACGCGCGCGCCTTCACCGTCGTCGGCGGGGGCGACAGCGCGGCCGCGGTGCACGCCGCGGGGATCGGCGTCGCGGAGAAGATGAAGCACATCTCCACCGGCGGGGGCGCCGCGCTCGAGCTGGTCGAGGGGAAGAAGCTGCCGGGCATCGAGGTTCTCCGGACGGGCGAGCTTCCCTCGTGAGGACCGGATGAGGAACGTCAGGCGACCGCTCATCGCGGGCAACTGGAAGATGCACCACGGCGGCGCGTCCGGCGTCGACCTGGCGGCGGACATCGTGCGCCACGCGTCCGAGGCGCCTCACGTCGACATCGTCATCGCCCCGCCCTTCACCGCCCTCGCGGCCTGCGCCCACGAGTGCGACGGGAGCCGCGTCGAGGTGGCCGGGCAGAACCTCTACCCGAAGGACGGCGGAGCCTTCACGGGCGAGATCAGCCCCCGGATGCTCGTCGACGCCGGGTGCGCCTGGGTCATCGTGGGCCACAGCGAGCGGCGGCACCACTTCCACGAGAGCGACGCCTTCGTGGCGCACAAGGTCATGGCGGCGCTGACGGCCGGGCTGATGCCCATCGTGTGCGTCGGCGAGACGCTGGTCGAGCGCGAAGAGGGCCGCACCCTCGCCGTCGTCGAGCGGCAAGTCCAGGCGGTTCTGGCCATCCTCGCCGAGGCCGCGCGCCCCGTGGCGGTCGCCTACGAGCCCGTGTGGGCCATCGGGACGGGCAAGAACGCCGGCCCCGCCGAGGCCCAGGAGGTCCACGGAGCCATCCGGGGCTGGATGGCCCGGGCGTCCGCCGAGCTGGCGTCGGGCACGCGCATCCTCTATGGAGGGTCGGTCAAGCCGGACAACGCGCACGACCTTCTCGCCGCCCCCGACGTGGACGGAGCCCTCGTTGGCGGCGCGAGCCTCGATGCGGCATCCTTCGCAGCCATCGTGCGCGCCGCCGAGGCGCTGGCCCAGTAGACGAGTCCCCCGAGGTTCTTTCCGATGCTGACCACGCTTCTCGAGATCTTTCACATCGCCGTCTGCGCCTTCCTCATGCTGGTGGTGCTGCTCCAGCAGGGGAAGGGCGGGGGCATGGGAGCGGCCTTCGGCGGCGGGGCCACGGCGCAGGTCTTCGGCGGCCGCGGCGCGGGGAACATCCTGACGCGGGCCACCGCCATCTGCGCGGCCCTCTTCATGCTGACCAGCGTGTCGCTGGCCTACGTGTCGTCCTCGGGCGACCGGGAGCTGAAGGCGCGCATCGTGGAGGAGCAGCGCAAGGGCAAGGGCAACGAGGGGACGCGCATCAAGCCCCCCAAGGCGGCCCCGTCGGCGGCCCCGGCCCCCCCCGCGCCGGGCGGCGGCAGCCCCACCCCGTGAGGATCCCATGAGCCCCGGGCGCGAGCGCGCGCTCGACGCGCTCGTGCTGATGGTGGCGAAGGTCGCGGTCGGAGCGTGGGTGCTCCGGCAGGGGTTCACGCACGTCTCGGACGACGACTACGCGCGCACGGTCATCGCCGAGCAGCTCGCGCACGCGCCGCGCCTCGATCCGAGCGGGACGAGCTGGCTGCCGCTGCCGTTCTGGGTGGAGGGCGCCGTGATGATGGGGGCGGGGCGGACGCTGGGGGTGGCGAGGGCAGTGGCCGTCGTGCTCGGCGCCGCGAGCGTTGCGGCGCCGTACCTGGCGATGCGGGTCGTCGGCGTGCGACGGGCCGTGGCGCTCGCGGCGACGGCGATGGCGATGGCGATGCCGTGGAACGCGTGGCTCGGGGTGGCGACCGTGCCGGAGGGGTGGTTCGGGGCGCTCGTCGCGGGCGCGGGGATCGCGATGGGCGACGAGGACGCGCGGCCGTGGGCGGCGGGGGCGCTGCTCGCGGCCAGCCTGTCGCGGTACGAGGCGTGGCCGGTGTGCGCGCTGCTGGTGGTCCTGTGCGTGGGGCGTGCGGTCCGCGGGCAGCGGCCGGGGCGGGAGATCGCGTGCGCGCTGGTCGCGGCGGCGGGGCCGCTGGCGTGGATGGCGTGGAACGCGCACGCGCACGGGAGCCCGCTTCACTTCGTGGCGCGCGTCACGACGTTCCGCCACACCATCGGCGCCGCCGACGTCCCGCTCGCGGACAAGCTCCTCGGCTACCCGCGCGCCCTCATCGTCGAGACCCCCGACGTCGCCGTCCTGGGCCTCGTGGGCCTCGCCGGCCTCGTGATCGCACCGCTGCGCGCGCGATGGCGCTGGGCTCTGGGAGCCAGCTTGGCGATCCTCGTCTTCCTCGTGTGGGGCGACGTCCACGACGGGGCCCCGACGCATCACCCGGCGAGGGCGCTCGCGGCGACGTGGTGGGTGCTCGTCGGCCTGGGCGTCGACGCCGTCGTGACCCTCGGGGGACGCCTCGCCGCGGGCGGCCGGAACCTCGTGTCGGCAATGGCGGTCCTCGCTGGCCTCGCGTGGTGCACGTGGCTCCCGTCGCGCTGGGCGGACGCCCCGGGTCGCAGCGAGGCGGAGCGTCGCGACGGTCCCATCGCGCGCGGGCTGGAGCTCCGGGCACGCGACGTGGCGCACGTCGAGGTGACGCCGTGCGCGTTCGAGCACTTCGCCCTCCTCGCCGCCTGGGGCTCCCCCGAGCGAGCCACCGTCCTCCCGCGCACCGGCGAGCCCGTCACCCCCGAGTGCCCCCTCGTCGTCGAGCCCTGATCCCTTCCCCCTCCTTCCCTCCTCCCCTCCCTGTTTCCCCCTCTCGCCCCTAGGATGGCGCCCGTGCCTGCGCCGGACGATCCGTACGACCGCCTGCCCTACACCGACCACGCCTACGCCGAGTCGCACCCCGACCGGCTGGCGACCGTGGCGCGGCTGTCCGGGTGGGAGCCCGCGGGCGTCGAGGCGGCGCGCATCCTCGAGCTGGGGTGCGGGCGCGGAGGGAACCTGCTCCCCATGGCGGCGGCGCTCCCGCAGGCCACATTCGTCGGCGTCGACCGGTCCCGGCGACAGATCGCCGAGGCGCGCGAGATCGCCACGTGGGCAGGCCTCGGGAACGCGCGCTTCGTGGAGGCGAGCTTCGAGGACCTCCTCGGCGTCGTCGGTCCGTTCGACTACGTGATCGCCCACGGGGTCGCGTCGTGGGTGCCGCCGTCGGCCCGCCGCGCGCTGCTCGAAGCCGTCGCGGGAGGGCTCGCGCCGGGCGGGATCGCGTACGTGAGCTTCAACGTGCTCCCGGGCTGGTACGAGCGGATGGCGGCGCGCGACTGGCTGCGGTTCGATGGTGGCGACGATGCGCCTGCCTCGATGCGATGGCTCCGCGAGCGCGTCTCCCCCGAGAACGCCGACTACCGGCGGCGGCTCGACGCGGTGGCCGCCCGGGTGTCCGAGACCGACCTCGCCTACGTGACGCACGAGTACCGCGCCGACGAGCACCACCCGCAGCTCGTCGGCGCCCTGCTCGCCGAGGCAGCCGACGCCGGGCTCGCGTACCTCGGCGACGCCATCCCGGGGGAGACGGCGCTGGAGCTGCTCGACGACGAGGTTCGAGCGCGAACTCGAGGGCTCGACGCCGCGGAGACGCAGCAGCTCGTGGACTTCGTTCGGAACACTGCGTTCCGGCGCGCGCTGTTCGTGCGGGCCGACGAGGCCGCGGCGCGAGGGTGGCGGTGGTCGCCCGAGCTGAACGTGGAGGCCCTCGAGGGGCTCCGCCTCGCGAGCCGGCTGCGCCCCCACGCGGAGGCGACTCCGGGAGCGGCCACGGAGAGGTTCGACGCGGCGGACGTGTCGGTGCAGGTCGACGACCGGGCGGCGCGACGCGCGCTTCGCGAGCTGGCCGGCGTGGCTCCGCGGTCGCTCCCCTTCGCCGAGCTCGGTCGGCGCGTGGAAGCGAAGGACGCCGGCGCGCTGCGACGGGAGCTCTTCGACCTGTGGCTCGCCACCGGGGCCCTCGATCTCCACGCCCACGAGGCGGCGTTCACCGTCACGCCGGGCGAGTGTCCCCTCGCGTGCCCCGTCGCGCGATGGCACGCGCTCCAAGGCGGCGCCGTCACCAACCGCTGGCACCAGGAGGTGCGCCTGGAGCAGCCGACGCTCCGCCGCGTCCTCGGCCTCCTCGACGGCTCGCGCCGGGTCGAGGACATCGCGGTCGCGGCGGGGTGCCCGACGGAGGTCGCGCGGGCGAGCGTCGAGGCGCTGGCGGAGTCGGCGCTCGTCGTCGCGTGACGAAGCTTCCGGGATGTCGCGGGCCAGGGAGGCTACGCTGCCGCGGGCATGCTCCCCCGCCACCTCGCCGGCGCGACCGCGCTCGGGCTCCTGCTCGCCGCCGCATGCGGAGGCCGCTCGCAGCTCTCCGTCCCCGACTGCAACGCCGCCGCCGTCACGTACTGCCAGATGAGCGGGTGCCCCTTCACGGGCCCCGCGTCGAGCACCGCCGCCGGGCTCACGGCGTGGTGCAGCGCCGCGAGCGCGTTCTCTCCACGGGTCACGGGCTACGGGGTCTGCACGACGCCAGCGGGCCAGGTGTGGGCCAACGACGTGAAGGCCTCCGATGCGCACGGCAACGAGCTCTACCTCCTCTACGATCCCGCGACGGGCCAGCTCCTCAGCGTGAGCACGCGCGGGCCCGGCGACAGCGGCGCGGGAGAAGAGGACTACGGGACGTGCGGCGAGAAAAGCGGCATCGTGACGTGCAGCGGCGTCCTCTTCGCGTGCGACCGGTGAGAGGCAGCCGAGGTGGCTCGACGCTCAGGTGACCGTCCACTCGAGGTCGACGATGAGAATCCGCTCCGCTCGCCGGCTCTTGTCGATGCGCGCGACCCCCGTCGCGCCGACGAGATCGAGCAGGCCGTAGGCAGACCCCTGCGACGAGTCGAGCCACGCGTCGGACGCGATGCACACGGCGGGCAGCTCCTCGTAGACGAGCCGCCCGCGTCCCGGCGCGGTCACCTCTCCCCGGACCCCACCGCAGTCCCGGAAGCCCGCCTCCCATCCGCGGTTCGCCCAGCGCAGACACGTCGCCGGAGTGAGCCCGAAGAGCCGCGTCGCCGTGCGAAGCATCGGCGCCAGCAGCGGTCCTTGCAGCGATCTCGAGAAGCTCCGCCGGTAGTAGTCGTACGCGGCGACGGGGCCGAGAGCCGCGAGCGTGAGGTCCGCGAGGAGCACGTGGAGGTCCACGGGGAGCCAGGTGGTGCGCGCCGCTCCCTCGATGGTCGAGCGGACGTCGCCGGGAAGGGCGGCGAAGAAGCGCGATCGCAGCCGGGAGGGCTCGTTCTCCATGTTCGCGAGCCACTCGTGAAGAAAGCGCGTGCGCACCCGCGGCTCCCCTCGCGCCGGGCTCGGGTCGGCCTTCTGGGGGACCGGCCGCTCGGGGTCCGAAGACTCGGGCATGGCCGTTGGATGATATCCGCGAACGCGCCCGTGGCGCGATCCGTCAGCGGCGCGCGAGGGCCCGCACCGCCCGCACGAGCGCGTAGCCGGCCTCGTTGGGCTCTTTCATTCCCCTCGCCCGATGGCCTCCATGTCCGCATCCACCGAGCTCACGATCCGCTCGATCGTCCGCCCCCGCAGCCGCTTCTTCGTCGCGCGGTACGCCATCGGCGAGAGCGCCCCGAGCTTCACCGCCTCCTCCTTGGCGCGTGTGACGACCACCTCCGGCGCCACCACTTCGTCGAGGTACCCCACCCGCGCCGCCTCCTCCGGCGCGTAGATCTGCGCCCTCAGCGTCGCCCTTCCCAGCTCGGTCGGCGCGATCCGGTCCCGCGCGAGCTCCATCGCCAGCAGGGGCACGGGCATCCCGATGGACACCTCGTTCAGTCCGATGCGGAACGCGCCCGCTGCCCCAAAGCGCACGTCGGCCGTGAGCAGCACGAGCGCGCCCCCCGCGAGCGCGTGCCCGGTGCACGCGACGACGATGGGCAGCGGCGAGCCGTAGAGCCGCATCAGCAGATCGACCCCGCCCGTCAGCAGTCCCCGCGCAGCCTCCAGGCTGCTCATCATGACCTTCAGATCGAACCCCGCGCAGAACCGGTCGGGCCGGCCCGAGAGCACGACGGCCCGCGCCTCCTTCTCGGCGCGCGTCAACGCGTCGACGAGCTCGGCGATCATCGCCGCGGAGAGCGCGTTGGCCTTCCCGTCGTCCATCTGGATGAGCGCCGTGGTTCCTTCGAGGCTGTAGTGGGCGAGCGGCATGGCTGTGCGATCTTGCTAGGGCTCCTCGCTCCCGAAGTCGAGTGGCATCAGGTCGCTTGCTTCTCCGTCACGGCGCGGGCATTGCCTACGTTACCCAGCGGAGGAGAACGCAATGAAGATCGGAATGGTCGGACTCGGACGAATGGGCTCCAACATGGTGCTCCGCCTGCTCGCGGCGGGCGTCGAGTGCGCGGTGTTCGACGTTCACCCCAAGGCGGCTGCCGAGGTCGCCAAGCGCGGCGCGACGGCGACGTCGTCGCTCGCCGAGCTCATCGCCAAGCTCGAGGCACCACGCGCGATCTGGATCATGGTGCCGGCGGCGGTCGTCGAGTCGACCCTCGCCGAGCTCACACCGCTCCTCGCCAAGGGCGACGTCGTCATCGACGGCGGAAACTCGTACTACCACGACGACATCCGGCGCGCGGAGACGCTCGGCAAGAGTGGCATCCACTACGTCGACGCCGGCACGTCGGGCGGCGTCTGGGGCGCCGA
>Ga0182030_10023227_pt1 | contig 11488 bp, 7 predicted proteins | sample 812S3MmetaG_FD_121299 | JGI IMG/M metagenome (GOLD analysis project Ga0182030, IMG submission 121299) | Permafrost microbial communities from Stordalen Mire, Sweden - 812S3M metaG (Illumina Assembly) | ecosystem: Environmental > Terrestrial > Soil > Wetlands > Permafrost | place: Sweden...
ATTAATTAAAAACTGATTGTAATCCGGTTTCTATAGCCTATAAGATAGTCTACGCAAGCCTGCGCTTTGAGCACCTGGCGCTTAACCTACGTGGAAATATAGAAACCCGGGTGCTTGACCTTCAACTACTTTCTCGACTTCCATTCCTGGTATGCAGCAAAGGTGGCTTACTTCGTCTAGGAAACGGTAACACAACAAGGCAAGTAAACCTGAATTCTGTTGCAAAGAAGAACTGTTATTGTTGGTATCACAGGGGGCGATCACTCCTCATTGCTTATAAGGCCTATTCCGGCCGCGCTTGAATAGGATCATTTCGATAGCGAGAAGGGATATATAGTAGTGGAGTAGCATAGCAGTGTGATCTTGGACAAGTGTCGCTTCATGTTCGGACCTGATGATATGTGGAGGTGTTGGCGACTGTATAATCGCGACGGGGAAGACGGTGCATTAATGGACTGGAACATCCCGCTTCTGGCAAAGATGATGTTGGAGAGGCATCACACTTTTCGATTAGCTGGTCTATTATTTCCAAATCATAGATCTGGTGTCCACGCCAGGTCAGATGTATGGGAGTCAATTCGGCGGCTTGGAGTCTAACGCGCAGCTAACATTCACTCGAGGGTAATATCCGACGTCTACTAGATTTGTATGAGTTGCCGTTTGGGGTAACCCAGACTCAGACTGGTTGATATCCCGTGCAAAAAAGACTAGATTTTCGGCATGCCTCGCATTTTGGATCCTGTTCATCGCACTGCAAAACTTTGGTTCAGACTTACAGTTGGTCACATGGAGGAATCACCTTTACTTTGCGAGAGTGACAGACCCAGCAAGCCTGCGAATGCTTTAAGTTAGCCATGAGCACCCAATTGAGTACGTGTCATTACTGTGAGTGTCTTCCTACGCTGAGGCTTTTGCTGTGATAAAACGCTTGAACGCCCCATTCCGATTGTAGAGCGGCCAGCTCTTCTTCTTGAAGATCCCTGGAGAAAGAGAGAATGTAAACATTATTAGGGAGATAAAATACCGATAATGCAGAAAATTGCTGTAAGTAGATACTAAACCAGGCAGAAAGAAGAGCAAGATATCCACAACAGGGATACGACAGCGAAAGTGCGGTTGATCGATAGCCCCCGTTACGAAATATGGGATACCACAGCGAGTAGCTACACCGAAAGCACCATGTATTGGATTGGGACAAGGAGACCAATCTGGTACTATCAAACTGAAATCATGGACAGGGAATGGAGGAAGGAGAGTATTCAAGACAAATGTCTATATATATGTAGTGCTTAAGCTCCACCTCTTTGATCTCCTTGAGCCCGATCCTATATTTTATTTGACAACTTTATTTCCATTCTTGCAAACTCAGAATGTCTTCAAGCCCGGAAAGCGAACGCCTCTACGCTTCCGCAAAACAGAATCTCCTCCTATTCGGCAGCACCTTCATACCCGATGTCATAAGCCGTGCATCTGGAATGTACCTTTACATAGCATCCGGAAGAAGATCATGGACTGGACATCTGGACAAATGTCCTGCCTTCTCGGCCACGGCCATCCCAAAATTGTGCAAACTCTTGCTAGCTATGCAGCGAACCTCGACCACTTATTCAGTGGCATGATCTCACCACCTATCATCAACCTTGCAGAAAAGCTGGTCGAGGTACTGCCAGAGGGTCTCAGCAAAGTCATGTTTCTTAGTACCGGGGGTGAGAGTAATGAGTGTGCGATCAAGCTGGCCAAGATGTATACTGGGAAGTTTGAAACTGTAGGTCTAAGCGCGAGTTAGCATAGTTCGACGAGTGGAGCTATGGGAGCACAGTATACGGCTGGGAGACAAGGATACGGTCCTATTGTAAGCTTTGCCATCTCTTGCCTATGTAAAGCACAGGATTAATCGAACGAAATCTCGTAGATGCCAGGGATGCACATGCTACCATCACCCGATGCCTGCCGCTCTATCTTCCGTAACGCTGACGGCTCCTACGACTGGCAGATAGAGCTCAACTACGGATGGTCACTCATCGACAAAGCTTCCGCTGGATCCCTAGCAGCTGTGATTATGGAACCTATCTTGAGCTCTGGCGGCATGATAACCATTCCTCGTGGCTATATGGCAGCTATGAAAGAGCATTGCCAAAAGAGAAACATGCTTCTCATCATTGACGAAGCGCAGACTGCTCTAGGTCGCTACGGTGATCTTTTCGCAATTCAGTATGAAGGCGTAGTCCCAGACATCTTAACCTTAAGCAAGACATTGGGAAATCGCCTTCCATTAAGCGCCGTTATTACGAATGACGACATTGCGGTGTCAGCGAGTAAAAACTTCTTGTTCTATGCTACGCACGCAGACGATCCTTTGCCGGCTGCAGTAGAACTGAAGGTACTTGAGATTGTGCTTCGGAATGGCTTAGTTGAGAGGGCTAGAGTCGCGGGAGCACAACTACATGTTGGTTTGCACCGACTCATGAAGAGATATGGGTGTATTGGTGGTATTCGAGGGAGAGGTATGATGGTTGGAGTAGAGATTGTCAGTGATAGGGCAACCAAAGCGGCAGCTATTGAGTTTAGGAAGAGATTGAGTGCACGGATGATAGTATTAAGCCTTTCAGCAACAATTTCCGCAAGATCTTATTTCTCGGGCTGCATAAGAATTGCTCCTCCTTTTGACAATTACGGATAAGGAGATTAAAAAGGGCTTAGATATAATGAAAAAGGCCTTGAGATCAACAGATGGCTCGATGCCGTTGTATTGAAGGGGGACAGATATTCATTATAGGTTTTTCAACTTTTCAGGATGGTGCTCTTCCGTAGAATCTTTCAATAGACTAGTTGACGGCCAGGAACAACAACAGGCTCTAGCGTAGAGGCAATGAGGCAAAGGAACAGTGGAGAACAAACGGGCTTTGAGATTGAGTACTGTACAATAGCAGAAACAAAGACGAGGACCGCAAACAATTATATACTTCCAGCTAGTAGTGTGAGGAAGGGAAGTTGGTTGCACTTGTTAGTACCCCTCTTTGACGCGACGATCTTATTAGGTCAAAGAGTGCGACAACCACTTCACAACAACAATTGTCGACCAACAACATCCTTCTGAAACCATAGAGCACATTGCAAATGTCAGTTGCCACTGACTCGTCGGGCTCCGATTGAGGAATCCGTAAATAATCACCGAGGCGCAGGAATTGCCGACGAGAAAATATATAAAGGCATGACTTCGCTCGGGTTTATTCTTCGATTTCCATTTTCCTTCAAAATGAAAGTACCCATAAAAGTCTCACCATAACGGCTATTGCTTTTCGTAACGTATCACTCAGCAGTAAGTCAACTTCCAAGGAGCGTCGAGAGATCTACACGTTCTATATGAAGCTGGAATAAGTCGGGTACCCAAGCGCTATGGTAAGCTGACCCAGCTACACGGCTCAAGCAAGATAACGACCCCAATATTGATCTTACACAATCTAGTCTTCTCTATTTGCATCACACGGCCTTTCGCGTTCGGTCTTAATTCCGAGCAAATTCCTATGGAAAGTCGCAGATATGTTCATGATAGCAGAAACGAGGATGCGGACAATTTTGTGACGAAACGCCCGGAGAGAGAACCCAACCGGCAGTAAAATTGCACCTGCTTAAATCCGAATCTCCGTGGATATGGACATCCCACTGGCACTCTAAATCCCCGATGTTATGTACATCCCACATATCGAATACTAGGCGTCTGGGAGCGGCTGAAAGAACCACCGCCGCAGGGACACATCGAATCTCGGCCGAATTAAGGCTTAATAAGGGCTGGCTGACATATCAAACACTGTAATTTCCATTTCTTTCGAGGGAAATCATTCTCACATATGCGCCACTGTCGCCAATCAAACGGAGGCTCAAGTAAGCACTACGTCTCCTTTTCACGCGCAAAGGCTCAGCATTTCGCCAGGCGGTCGCTATAGGCTCAAAGGTTCGAGCTCAACCTTATTTCGGAGTCCGCACCCTGCCAATTTGCCATGACTTTTGAGTCAAAACCAGTTGATTTATAATAGGACATATCGGAGTTAACCATTCAGGGAGATGTAAGACTGTCATCATATGGTGGATATCGTATTCTAAGCAGCTTGTTGGTTGGGGATGCGAAAAATAGCGACGACTATCGAAACCAACACGTGTAGTTAAGCGGTATAATGGACGAGCGCTCGGGGCCTGATTTGCCCTTGTTAAGTCATCTTCTTATCATCTCTGAATGCTTGGCATTGCAATTGTCTTTATTATTCAGGGCTTCCTCCCGATTACTCTTCAAACTTTTTGAGGCACGCTTCTTCACTTTCACTTCTTTCCTCTCGTGCAGCTAGTACACTAGCTTTTCAGCCACAATCTCGCCCCCAGTTTATTTTGTCTTCAGCCCTGTGCCTGAAAAATAATTTGTCAGATCTGATTTTTAACAACATGTCGGACAAGGAAATAGGAGAAAATCATATCACCTCGTCAGTGAAGGACGAGGAAGGCGGAAGTGTTACTAAAGATAGCAATTTCCTTGCTCCCCTTGACAAAGAGCAACAAGATGTATCCGAACGAACCTCAGTCACCGGAATTGACGATATCGACGCCGAGAAAGCGGAAATCGCCCAAGAAGAAAAACCACCTCGGGATATTGGGGGTTGGAAATGGGGAGTTGTTGTAGCCGCCATTCTCAGCTCTACGTTCCTGTTCGCCCTCGACAACACCATCGTTGCAGATGTTCAACCTGCAATTGTTGAACATTTCGGTGATGTTTCGAAACTTTCATGGCTCAGTGTTTCTTTCCTCATGGGAGCAGCAGCGACAAATCTGGTGTGGGGGAAAGTCTTCGGTCAATTCAACGCAAAGTGGACATATATCTTGTGCGTGTTCCTCTTCGAAGTTGGTTCAGCAGTCTGCGGATCTGCTCCCTCAATGAATGCCCTCATTATTGGCCGTGCTATCTGTGGTGTTGGTGGTGCAGGAATGTATGTTGGTGTGATGACTCTCCTTTCCGCTACAACCACGATGCACGAGCGTCCCATGTACGTTGGAGGAACCGGCTTAACCTGGGGTCTCGGCACGGTTCTTGGACCCATCATCGGAGGCGCCTTCACTGACTCTTCCGCTGGATGGCGGTGGGCTTTCTATATCAACCTTTGCATCGGTGCTCTCTGCGCACCTGTCTACTTCTTTATGCTTCCCAACAAGGACCCACGTCCTGGAGTCTCCTTCCTTGATCGCGCGCGCGAGATGGATTACGTTGGTGGAACCCTCACAGTTGGAGCTTTCGTCTCAGGTGTCATGGCCGTTTCCTTCGGCGGTACTACCTATCCCTGGAATTCCGGCAGGATCATCGGTCTCTTCTGCTGCTCCGGCGTTCTCTTCATCCTTCTCGGAATCCAACAAACCTTCACAATATTGACCTCTGTCAGCCGTCGTATCTTCCCCATTGAGTTCTTCAAGAACCGCACGATCCTCATCCTCTTCGCCATGACTGCCGCCGGTGGAACAGCAATCTTCATCCCCATTTACATGATCCCCATCTACTTCCAATTCACCCGCGACGACTCCGCTCTCGAAGCCGGTGTCCGTCTCCTCCCGTTCATCATGCTCATGATCTTCTGCGTTATCTCCAACGGCGCCATCCTCTCCGCATACGGATACTACATGCCCTGGTACACATTAGGCGGCGTCTTCGTCCTCATTGGCGGAGCACTCATGTACACCGTCGACATCAACACGTCCACTTCCAAGATCTACGGCTTCTCCATCTTCATCGGCATGGGCACTGGTTTCTTCGCTCAAGCTTCCTTCTCCGTAGCTCAAGCCATTGTCGACCCAGCACTTATCCCCAGCGCCGTCGGATTCATCACCTGTGCCCAAGTATCAGGCGTAACCATCGCTCTCGCAATTGCAAACTCCGTATTCCTCAACGGCTCCCAGAACCGTATTGCAACCATACTACCTGGAACGCCAATAGCTGAGATCCAAGGAGCGATTTCTGGCGCGGGATCAACTTTCGTCAAGAGTTTGAGCCCGGCGATCCAGAGAAAGGTCTTAGAGGCTATTGTGGAGGCCATGAGTAAGACATATATTCTGGTGATCACGGCTGGTTCGTTGGTTATTGTCTTGAGTACGATTATGAAGAGGGAGAAGTTGTTTATGGCTGCTGGTGGCGCTGCATAAGCGACTCTCCCATTCTGGATTGTTAAGAATTAACTAGTTATACCCGGTTTGTTGTCGGTGAAATGAGGTTTGAGATAGCCCATTACATTGGTTTTGGTTGGCGTTTTGTGTAGAGGTGGCTGGCTGGCTTGTAATGATGGTGTATTTCGGTAGAAGGGGCACAATATAGGGGAAATGGATAGATATACCATCATTAGAATATATAAGACGGGATCCCTCCTCATTCAGCTTATAGATAGCGGAGGTAGAATATAAAATTTAATTGAAGTTGTAATCTGTACTTTGCGTCTGAGTGAATATCGAAGAGAGTGTTTGGAAAGGGCTGTGGTGGAGAGTGAATTTGTCTTCTGAAAAGCTCACAGTCCTCCCGCTATATAATAACTCCGGTCGTGGACTTAGAATGATCACGCGCTGCAGGTGGAACTCCGCTTGGTATTGATTGTGATACAAAGCTGATTTACATACTCATAAACTTCTGACTGCTGACAACGCAGTTAAACTGCACTGTAGGTAATCCTGCCTGTGCCTCCCCCTTCAATACCTGTAAGGCTACACAATCTCAGCATAGATCCGCGAGAGTATATACGAGCACTCGGCATCAAAAACTTGGTCCAGGTCTCAAAAATCCATATTTTCAATTCTAGAGGACATTAAATACACACTAGATAGATAGTTATTTTTTCATAATGTACTTTCGACAAAATATGAAATTCAAGCACAAGTGCCGGAACGCCCCCCCTTCCTATAAACAAGGCCGTGGCCACAATGTTTCCTGCCTAAGAACTCCCCCAAAATTTATGATGGCTCAAACTCGCCATTTCCTCTTTCTCATGGACTCGCCAAACTGTCAAGTGTTTTCTCGTCCCTATTTCGTGCGTAGCCGCTTTCGCTGTCGGTGTATGAGAAGGGGCGTGGACTGTTGGGGTCCATAGTCGCGGCATTACTTGGGTGTCGGGATGGGACGGCTAATTCGTGCGGTCCCTGGCCTGCGTTCGCGCTTTGGTTGGAAAACATGGTATTTGAGGTTGGTGCGTGATCGTATGATCTATTATCTGTTACTATTGTGGCCGGGTTATGGATGAGGAGGGAGAAATTACGGAGGAACGTCCACATACCGAGAAGTGCTGTCCGCCTCATGCGGCTGGTAATACATTGGACTAACCAACCCAGCACTCCCAGGACTTGCCAAACCGCTTAGACTAGGACTTGGTTGTCCCGGCCCCGGCCCAAAGCTTCCGGGGCTCATGATACTGTGTTGTGTTGTTTGGATCATGCCGGTTCGTTCATCAATGGGCGGACTCGCGCTTCTATAGCTTTCTGTCTCGGCCCCATGGGCGTATGGAGCCCCTCCGCTGAATCCATCACTGATGGTGTTCGGCGTTTTCTGCATGTTGGGATATTGCGCTTCGGATAAACCGGGTGAAGCTGGCTGGTAAATGTTGTGTGCTGGTGGTTGTTGCGAATTTCTTAGTATTTCGCCCATGGTCTTTTGTCGTCCACACATATATACAACCGCGGCGCCCAATATCAATGCAATGGCAGCGCCAATTGCAATCCCAGCGATTGCTCCACCAGATAGACCTGACTTTTTAGTTTCGACCACAGCGGGAGCGGAAGTGTTTGTAGTGGTAGTGGTGGCGGAAGGCGCTGTGGGAGTTACAGTTGCGCCCGTCGCGGTGGTTGTACGAATCACGGCCGAAGATGTTTCCGCAGGAAAATAATTCTCCCCCGGACTGAATTCCGATGTCGCATTTTGTGAGAAATCGAATTGTTCTTGGAAAGTTTGTGTTGTGTTCTTTGATCACTTAGCGCATGTCACACACATACAGAATGGACTATCCTACCGGATTGATTACCCCTATCATTCCCTGGAAACATGCGTCTGGAGCAGAACAATAGAAAAATACCGGTTGAGTATCATTGACTCGTACTCGGAAAATTGGAGGCTGTAATGGCTGTCAGCACGAGTTTGCGAACAAAGAAATATCGGGAATTCTGACATCGGACAGGACAAGCTGCGTAGGTTGGAATCCGCTCCAAAACCCGGCTCTGCCAGGCGCCGTGTATTCGTATGGGATACATGGTTGACCGTAAGCTGCTCTAGCTACTGAATGATTTTGGGGATAGAATCGGTATTCTGAATATAATCAGCTCCTATTCACATCTCTTCTTTCCTATGACTTACCAATTATATCGCCGACTGCTGCGTTTATTTGATTCGGACTGAAATTGAACCCATCCTACTCGCTATTAGAATTGATAATCGAAAGAGAATTGAGTTCGTGAGCACATACTGCCCCGACAGAAACTGTGTGGGTTTCACCCGGTGCGGTGGACGTGCTTGTGGACGTGATACTGGCTGTAGATGAGCTTGAACTGCTTTGCGCAAACGCTGAGCTAAGCAAGGCTGTCGCAACGACTACAAAGACATCTAACAACATCGTGAAGTCGTCTTGAATATCGTGAGGTTGATTGATGTAGACGCATAGAAAGGAAGAAGGCTGACTACGCTCGAGATTTCATAATAGCCGGCTGATAGAATGCTCGTAATCTATCCGAATTCCCTTTAATGTGACTGGCGGGACCCAGGTTGGGGTCAAAGGAAGGCCTCGAGAAGCAAAGATGCGGCACATCCGCTTGGCTCTATTCCTTTGTTCTTAGGGCGGTTCAGTAAGCGTAGAGCAGTGACACCCCCTTCACGAGGGGAGCCTAGCAGCGAGAAAATGTAAAGTACTTTCCGCAGCCAGCGTTTCTTTGAAGATCTGTCAAAAAATGTGGGAAAGGTTGCAGTCGTTCGGGATGGCGTGAGGCTTGGCTTACGGTCAGCATCAACACGAATGAAAGTTCTTGTGGCTTCAAGGGTTCCAGGAGTCATCAGCTTATCTGCGGGCGCCGTGGAGCGCCGTGGAGATTTCGTGGAGCTTTTGGGGGGTATCGCAACACTTCAGTACCTGAGTGATCAAATGTCCCTCGCAGATTTATATCAACCGGTGTCTATTTTTGATGATGTTCTTGCGTCCCCAAGATTGGAATGCTGGGTCTTGCTCTCAGCTGGGCATAGGAAATATCCCCAAAAATTGCCTACCTATAACAGTATTTTAGCCATTTAGAACAAGCAATTAATATCGGCCACATTCCTTGCTGCATATCTCGCCAGGCTGGGCAAGTTGCGCCTAAGGCCCTGATCTAGACCGAGGGGTGGGGGCGGTGAAAGATGATTGACGGAACCCATGTACGAAGGAGGCAGAATCCTGGGTTCTTTCCAATGGCAGGCCTGTCAATTCGTAATTTGGCCGTGGCCACAAATCTTGTTTGAGCCGTGCCCTCCGACCCCTGAACCCCGAGTGCCCCTGCCGAAGGTCCAGTTAGGAAGCTCAGCTCGGTCAAAGATGGCTGGTGTGCCAAGGATGGGCTATGGAACGAGGAAATAGAACAATGAAGTAGGGCATCAGAACCCACGTGTTAGCGATGCGGGGCGAAGTACCAAAGTACCAAAAGGGGAAATGCTGATTGGGTATTTGTCGAATCTATAGACCTATCACTGCGCCTTCACCTTTTTCTTATCTATTTGCGAATTATTCACAAACCCTGTCTCCATCAACAAGGTCCATAAACACCATATATAACATATCCCAAATCCCAGAGCCCCAATTCCTACGTTGATCACTACCCAAAGATCTGGCTTATCTTGCGGGGGCGAGAGGAAGGCTTCGCCGAAATGCCAGGCTCCCATCATGACGTAAAAAATGGAGTGGACGGTTGTTGCCGCAAAACCAGCCCAGGTAGGATGCCCCTCCTGTTTATAGACAGCGAATGAAGTGGGCGGGAGTCCAAGGAGATATGCCCATAGTAAGGACAATATGTAGTATGGGATGCGAAGTTCGACACGCTGAAGTAAAGGAAACATCGTCCATACTCCCAAGAGATTTGCGAAGCCCACCCAAGCACGAGCACTCTTGTTGAGCCCATGCTTTCCTGCTAGTAATACTGTCATTGGCATTAGAGGTAACAAGACACTCTTTTCATGAACCTGAAAGCTGAAAAGGAAGAAAGCCCAGGCTGTTGTGGACAACGCCAGAGGTAACAATTCCTTTCGAGGTCTTGCGAATATAAGGAGGCATGGTGGTATGATAGTGACAAGTGTTGCAAGCAGAGATGCCTTTTGCAGAAGATCCGAGTCAAACTTTTTCAGTTTAACCACAACGTTGAGAGCGCACCAAAAGTTGGCGACTTTGTCCTCGAATAGGCCTCGAGCGAAAGGAAAGACACGATAAATGACCTGTGCCAATTGTTGGATTGGGGGGTAGTACCAAGCTTTATAGTTGATCTTGAAGGAATATTGCGAGAATATTGGGAGAGGTGCAAAATGTCCAAAGAGATCTGGCCTTGCATCGACACCACGGTGTGCATCGTAGAGAGCCCCAAGAAGTATGGGTAACAAGAGAATGGCAAAAGATGCCGCAGTAACAATTGCGATTCCAAGGAAACGAGGGACGTTGATCCGCGGGAAAATGCAGACTCCAAGAAGGTATGCAAACATAGCAGGCGCATAGTACAGAGCCATCTGTTTGAATCCCAAAGCCATCACAAAGAACACACAGCTCCACATGAATCTGCCTGCTAGAACACTCGACATGCTGGCCAAAACGAATCCAAGCATCACGGTGTTATATTGAAAGTGTACATGATCGATAAGAATCGTCCCCGGTTGCATGAGGATCGCAGTCAAAGCGATTGAAGAGACCCATGTATTGATTCCTTGGAGCTTGCTAAGTCGCCGGACGAAAATGACAGCCGCCGGTATGTAGATGAGGTATTCGGACACGATCACCGTCGCTCGCATGAAGACCTTCAGTATTGGATCATCGAGACCCCGCGACGTGTGTAAAGCGAACCACGATGGATTGATCAGTCCTCCAATTTTGCCCAGAAGCCAGCTATGGTATGCAGTCAAAGGGGGATAATCCAATCCCCACCACTCGAGATCGTGAAAGTACCACTGAGATATGGGCAATTGAGTCGTAATCTCCATCCAGTGTCTTTGAGCTTCGTAGTCGCCGTGCATTGGGGGATTTTCGAAGCCTGCCAGATTTATTAAATGGGAAGTTTTCTGCCGGGATTGTAGACTTACCAGAATATCCCCAGAGACCGGCAGCCCATCGGAAGAGGCCAACTGCCATCAAGATCAAAGGCAGAATCTCCCATTGTGATACAGAGCTTCGAGCTGGCCAGAGGAAGGCGGCTAGAGGGTAAGTTGGGTGTGTTGTGGAAGAACGCCCGGTCGTAGACGAAGCCGCCACTGAGGAGACCTCAC
>Ga0182030_10023231_pt1 | contig 11485 bp, 4 predicted proteins | sample 812S3MmetaG_FD_121299 | JGI IMG/M metagenome (GOLD analysis project Ga0182030, IMG submission 121299) | Permafrost microbial communities from Stordalen Mire, Sweden - 812S3M metaG (Illumina Assembly) | ecosystem: Environmental > Terrestrial > Soil > Wetlands > Permafrost | place: Sweden...
TCCAAGGTAGCCATTGGTGGTGAGGGTATCGCTGTGGCTGCTGCTGGTAGTGTTGGTGGCGGCGAGCAGTTTGAGATCACCTGCGGCATTCAGGGTAGTGCCGCCTGTGCCCGAATTCAATTGCGCCGCTTGCAACACCACATCGCCCCCGCTGCTAACACTAATGCTCTTACCCTGCAGGGTGCTGCCCTGATAAGTGAGGCTGGACGAAGTATCAGCAATCGTGCGGGTTTGACTGGTGAGTAAGCTGGAAGTAGTGGCTTGGGTACTGCTGCTCGTATTGAGCGTGTCCTGCCCCGCCAGCAGTACAACGCTGCCGCCTGCGCTCAACGCCATGTTGCCCGCATTGGCGGCCAGATCAGTGCCCGTGGCGGTGAGGTTGCCATTGGCCATGATGGTGAGATTACCGTTGGTGCTGGTGAGGCTGCTGCGGCTAAAGCTTTGCTGGGAGCCATCGGCGTTCGCTTGTGTGGTGAGAGCGCTGTGGTCAGTGATGCTGTAAGGGCCGCTGAATTGCAGACCGCTGTTCGTTGTATGACTATAGTAGGCCGAGCCATAGGTGTTGGTGGCCGCAGCGATATTCACATTGCCCATCGCCGCTACATTAATATCGTTCGTGGCACTGGCAGTGCTGCCCACCACGTTAATATCGGCTCCGCTGGTGATGCTGATGCTGTTGCCGGTGAGGCTGCTGCCGATTGCGTTGGTGAGCCAGCTTGAAGTTTTAGTGTCGGTTGTGGAACCGCTGAACATGCCGCTTGAACTGCTGCGAGTTTCGGTGGAAGCGGTGTGGTTTTCTGCAGTGGTGCCGATGTTGATGTTGTTGTCGGCAACCACAGTCAGTTGGCCGGTGGCGCTGCTGATGGCGGCACTCATCAGGTTGATGTTGCCCGTCGTCGCACCTGTGGAAACAGGAACGACGGTATTGCCGGTTGCCGCCAGCGTGATATTACCGCCCGCGTTTAACGTGGTGCCGAGGACGGTTTCGTCGTAGGTGTTTTTTGCGATATAAGTATCTATCCAGTTAGTTTGGCTCAGTTGATTCGTGTTTTTAGCGGCAGCAAGCGTCAAGTTGCCTCCTGCCGTCAGCGTGGCATCTGTGCCAACAGTCAGGGTGACCGCTGTCAGGGTCATGTCGTTGGCCGCATTGAGCGTCAGGCTGCCGCCCGTTTTGATGCTGCTGGTGACATTGTTAACTTGCGTCAGGGAATATTGCAGATTGGGATCGGAAGAATTCGCCGATGCTTGCGCAATGATCGTGCCGACACTCAGGTTGCCACCTGCCGACAGCGATGCATTGCCGCCCGCCTTAATTAATGCGCCGGAAATAGTAATGTCGTTTGCCGCTGTCATGCTGAGATTGTTAACAGCACTGATGCTGCCGATGCTTGAAACCAGTGTGTTGCTCGTGCCAAAGCTAGCGTTACCTGTCTGGATCGTTCGGGTGAGGGTGGTATTCACAATATCGTGACCGGCAAACAGCGAAACGTTTTGCCCGCCAATATTGCCCGACTGGTTGAGGATGTCGTTGCCGGTGCTCAGGGTGGTGCTGCCCGCGCTGGTAATCGTGCCGCTTTGGTTAACGATGTTTTGAGCATTGATGTTGAGTGTGCTGTTGGCACGAATGGTGCCGCTGTTGAAGACAGAACCAAGGTTAGCAAGGGTAGAAGGCGCACTGCTTGTCAGCGCACTATTCGAGAGCGACTGGAGTGATGCGTTATCGGCGACGTTGACAAGCTGTGCCGGTGCTGCCAAATTGATGTTAACCACATCGGCTGCAATCAAAGCGCCGTTGGGTTTGAGGTCGGCCTGATGTACGGCAGTGAGATAGACTTGGGGTACGAGCACATTGGTCGTGCCGCCGCCGGGCAAGGCAACTGTTTCCTGTACGAGCCAAACAATGTCGGTCGTTAACGCGGCAATTTGTTTTTGCGTCAATGCGATGCCCGGAACAAGATTGAACGTCTGCGCGGCGGCTATACCGCTATCCATCAGCCCTTTGATTTCATCCTGCGCATTGGCATACGGGCCAAGGAAAACCTGTCCGGTGAGTTGGGTGATCTGGTTGTCGATCAGTTGCTGCTCATAGAAACCGTCTCCCAATAACTTCTGCGTTATCTGCGGATCAAGCGTCAGACGGCTTAGCATGTAGCTGCTGGATAGGTAGTTTTGGTAGTTGGTAAAAAGGGGGTTGGTGACAACCAGATAGGGTTGGTTGGGTTGCGAATGGATGGTGTAGAGGCCGCTGGTGGGTAGGGTGACGGTGGGTGCCGCTGCGCTTCTGGCGGTGAGGTTTGCACTTGACGAGGCTCCCAGCGTTACACCGGAAACAGAACTGCCTGCACTGGCGGCAACATTCTGCTGTAAGGTAGTGCCCGCTGTGCCCGTATTAGCGGCGCCGATGGTTTGGTTGGTTAAACCGCCTGCATTCACCGTTAAATCGTTGCCCGCAGTGATTGAGCTGTCATAGTAGCCATTGGCAATTGCGGTGACAGATTGGGACTCGATGACGGGCTGGGTCGTTGTAGTTAGGCACGAATGCCGATTGAGAGCATTTCCACAGGAAAAATATCCCGACATATTGGATGTGCCGGTGACATCAACTGTCTGGTTGAGCTGCAGTGCTGTATTTGTAATCGAAGATGAAGTGACCGCACCCGAAGCTGTCGATGTACCGTTTATTGTGAGACTTCCGCCGGCGGCAAGCGTGCTGAGGTAATTGTTCAGTGTACCTGTTGGCCCCATGTAGATATTGATGTTGCCTTGAGCAAGCAATTGCGCTTGCAAGGGTACTGGCGTCGTGATGACCTGATTCGTTGTAGTTGTTGTAATGTTGCGACTGGTTTCGGCGTAAATTCCGGAAGCCTGAATCTGTGTCGGATAAATATTTGTGTTGGGATTGTAGCCGGGGTAGTAGGTGACATTGTAGTACTGGCCTTGTTGGACAAGCGTGTCAAACGTCAGGACACCCCCGCCATTCGTAAGCGTGACTGTAACAGACCCGGATCCGCCACCGGGTGCGGTCACAATCGAGGCAATATTCGTAGAATTGATAACTTGAACCGTTGTTATACCTGTATTCGCGTTCGTGCTGCTGAATTGAGCTGCTGTAATAGGCGCTGAGATAGATTGGTAGTAGACGGTTGTGGCTCCGCTGTACGGCTCGCCGCCTGTCACGTTAAACGATCCTGCCACGTTAGATGTCGTCGAAGTAGTATTCAATGCGGACATGCTGGATGCAAAAAATCCGTTTGTTATCGGTGCAGCAGAAGCGGTATAGGGGGCCGGTGACGCAGGAGTCACGTTTCCGAAAACATCTGTCGTTGTGAGCGTGTAGTTCAGAGGCGTCGTCAGCGTCAGCGGTACAACCGATATTATTTGGTTGGTGGGCGTGAGGGTCGGTCGGATGTTGTCAATTTTGGCCGCGCCGATGTTGATGTTGCCATACGCCTGAATCAGGGAGCTGTTATTGGTTGAATTGCCTTCATTCAATATATAGTTCGTCAAGTTTATGAAATTGCCGTTGGCATCCATCGTGCTGTTAGCAGCGATGTTAAGGTCGCCCGTGCTGAGAATTTGCGCGCCCGTCTGATTGGTGAGCTGATTACTAATCCACAAATCCATATTCGTGACTGCGCCGATGAGGGCGGCATCACCCTGGTTGGTGAGATTGTTAGCGGTAATCGAAACCTGATTGCCGATTACCGTTTTATTGTTGGTAAAGGCGTCGCTGTTGGTAAATACACTGGTGCCATAGATGCTTCCGTTGTTGAGAATGCTCCCGTTGTTGAGCGAGATTCCGGTGTTGGGAATGGTGCCAGTTGCATTAAGCGTTGTCTGGGTGGAATTGAAGGTGGCACCAGTCTGATTGGTGATGTTAGCGGCAGATATGGTCAGGTTGTGCTGAGCTTCGAGATCGCCCAGATTGGTAAAATTTCCCACTACTCCAAGGGTAATATTTCCGTTGGCGGCCAGTACGTTCAAGGCGCTGTTGGTATAGTCTTGCTGCAGACTGATGTTCTCATTGCCGATGGCAAGTATCTGCCCGGTACCGCTGAGCACACCTGCGGTCAGGTTGATATCGCTGTTGGAAACAATTTTTCCACCCAGATCGTTGATGATGCTCGCCAGATTGAAGGTGCTGATTCCGCCGCTGCTGATGCTGCCCGAGGTATTGTCGAGCGCTGCTGCGGTTTGATTAAAATTCAAGTTGCCGGAAGCGTAGATTTGACCACTGTTGTTATTGAGGCTGCCGGTGATATTTAAGGTTAGATCGCCCCCCGAGGTTATCTGCCCGATGGCTGTGCCGACTTGCGTATTAGTCAACGCAGCCGCATTGATAATCAGGTTGCCATTGCCACCCAGAATTCCGGTGTTGTTAATCAATGTCCCGCCATTGATGGTGGTGAGACCTGTGCCTGTGTTGGCAATGCGACCGGCAAGCGTATTGTCGATGCTGGCTGCCGTGATACTCATCGTGCCGGTCGAACCGTTGGTTTCAATACTCCCTGCCTGGTTGTTCAATGCGGCGGCGGTGAATATGCTCAGGTCACCATTCGTTTGCATCAGCCCGTTTTGATTGACGAGCACGCCGCTGTTATTAACGGTAAGTGCATTTTTCCCGTAGATTGTTCCGCCTGTATTGCTGAATCCGGCGGAAATGCTGCTGACGGATAAACCGTATAGCGTGCCGAGATCGTTGCTTAGCGTACCTGTTGCACTCAGTACGATATTGCCCGCAACCGATTGAACTTGCGCGCTGACCAGGGCAATGTTCCCGGCAGTAGAGGTGAAATTGATGTCGCCCGCTGCTTCTGTTTTGCTGTTGGAAAGATTGATGTCGGAAGCGGTAATGCTCATGCTTCCGCCGCTTACGTTTGTACCGGTGGTGACAGTTTGGTTTAATGTAGTAATGATCAGGTTGCCAACCAGCGTGGCATTGCCTGTGGCATCAATACCGGCACCTAATGTGCCAGTCGAATTTAAGCTCCTGCCATTGAGCGTTAAATTGCCTTGTGCCAACAGCAAGCCTGTGTTGGCTAAAGCGCCCGTAGCGGTGAGTTGAACTGCTTGCCGACCGTAGAGTGTGCCCGCATTCGCAATGGCATTGCTACTGTTGGCAGTGACAGTGCCACCGGCAGAGGTGCTGCCGCCCAACGTAATGTTACCCGCTGTGGAAACAAGGCTGATGCTGCTCACCGCCGTTGTATTGCTGTTGGCAAGATTGACGTCAGAGGCGGTGATGCTCAGGCTGCCGCCGCTTATGTTTGTGCCGGTTGCAACTGTTTGGTTCAGGGTGGTGGTGGTCAGGTTACCGTTCTGCGTGGCATTACCGCTTGCATCAATTCCCGCACCCAGTGAACCTGTCGAATTTAGGCTCACGGCATTCAGTGTTAGATTGCCTTGTGCCGACAACAAACCGGTGTTGGTTAAAATTCCCGCACTGGTGAGCCGGACAGTTTGCTGACCGTAGAGCGTGCCCGCATTTGTGATGCCATTGCTACTGTTGGCAGTAATATTGCCACCGGCAGTTGTGCTGCCACCCAGCGCAATATTGCCTGCTGTAGAAACAAGGTTGATGCCGCTCAAAGCGTTGGTATTGCTGTTGGCGAGGTTGATGTCGGAGGCTGTGATGCTGATGTTGCTGCCGCTCGCATTTGTACCGGTTGCGACCGTTTGGTTCAGCGTGGTGATGCTAAGATTGCCGTTCTGTGTGGCATTGCCATTGGCATCAATCCCCGCACCCAGTGTGCCGGTCGAATTCAGGCTCCCGGCACTCAATGTTAGATTGCCTAGTGATGACAACAATCCTGTATTGGTGATGCTTCCTGTACTGGTGAGCAAGGTATCTTGCATACTATAGAGCGAACCGCTGTTGCTGATGCTTCCTGTACCGGTAAGCTGTGCGGCCAGTTGGCTATACAACGAACCGCTGTTGGTAATGTCGGTGTTACTGTTGATGCTGAGGTTGCCTTGTGACGACACCGAACCCGTGTTGGTGATGCTTCCTAGACTGGTAAGCAGAGTCGCTTGCTGGCTGGTGAGTGTGCCGTTGTTTGTAATGGCGGTGTTGCTGTTGATGCTGATATTGCCGCTGGCAGAGGTGCTGCCACCCAACGTAATCTGACCTTGGTTGTCTAAGGTGAAGTCACCCGCCTGTGCCGAGAGCGTACCCAGACTGTTTACGCCTACGCCAGCTTCAGTTCCGATCAAATGAATCTTGTTCGCATACATGCCACCGAGCAAGGCGACATCAATGCCGACGGTGGGTTGAGTTCCCGTGCCCTGAATGACTTGCACACCGAGGGTGTTGTAATCGACGAGGTTTGTCCCGGTGACGACGTTAAGATTGTTGCCCAAAGTTGTCCGTTCACCTGCACACTGCGTGCAATCAGATCAAGCTGATTTATATTACTTCCGTTCAAACCTGACGCGCCAATCTGAATGTCTCCCCCTGTCACACGGAATGAATCCAGACTACCGCTCGTACCCATGACGGGCGTACCTGTGGTGAGTACACCACGGCTGGTGTTGATAAAACCGCAACCATTGCACGTAATACCATTGGGATTGGCTACGATCACTTGAGCTTGCTGTCCGGCCACCTCCATGTAGCCGTTCAATAGGCTGCGGCTAGTACTGTTGACTTCGTTCAGAATGACGCTCGCAGCCCCGTTCACCAAGTTCTGGTTTGCAGAAACGTAACCCGCCTGTTGGGTAAGGACAGTTGTTTGGCTGTTGTTAAGAATCAGCCCGGTAGGATCGACGTTAAATTGGGTATAGACGTTGTGTGATACCCCCGCCGCGTTGGGCGTGGCAATCTGAATTAAGGGAATGCCATTGGCCGTGACATCGACAAGGGGACGCGTACTCGCGGGCGCGGCTGAGTTGGCAACTACCTGTGCGGTGACGATGAGCGGCTGGCCCACGTAGGCGACGAGGATGAGCCAGGCAATGGCACGCCTGAAAGGTAAGGGTCGAACCAGACTGTTGCTGTTCAAGTTCATTTCAATATTCACTTGCTCGCGTGTACGCATGGTGATCTTTCCAATTCCATCATTGTTATTGGAGTTGCATTTGTTTCATTTAAAGCTGGTACGTCAAATTAAAGCCTGTTGCAGGTTTTGCAGTCGGATAGTCTTGCGGTTTGTAGATTGACCATCCGGCAAAAATTTCATATACCAAGCCGCGCACCATATTTCCCCTCAACCCAAGCACGGCACCCGCCAAGTGATCGCCCAGTAGTGTGGCAACGTTTTCGCCATACACTTTGCCGTAATCCAGACCCGCATAAACCGATTGCATGGTGTCGGCAATAGGCATATCAATTTCGTTGCGCAAGAAAAATCCCCGTTCGGCGCTCAGCGGGAGTTCTCCGTCGAAACCGCGCACCGTCCAACGGTTCCCAATTGAAAACATTTCGTCGACATAGAGAGGGCTGTTGGTGTTTTGTGCGCGGATAGTCGCGCTATAACTGAAGGGGCGCTCAGTCAGTCTAAAGGGCACGCTCAAGGTGAAATCGAGTGTTTCGAGCGAGTAGTTGTAGCGTGGACTGGTATCGGGCAAGTCGGCAGGATCGGACTGTGCTCCAAACCAGGACACGCCCTTGCGGTACGCAAGCGTCGTGTCGATCTGTGCCTGACCGATGTTGTGTTTGTGGATCAGCGCGATCTCTGCCAGTGTGGTGTCGCGCTTTTGCACGTCGACTTCGGTATCGTCAACATAGGAATGGCTCCAGCGTCTGGCAGTACGAAATTGCACACTGTCTTTACTGAATTGGTCGCGATAGAACAGGTAACTTACTTTTGCTTCGAAGTTCTGCGTCTTGCCGCTGGAGACAAAGCTTTGCGATGCCCCCGACACACGCTGATGATATTGCGAGTCGCTGCCGGACAAGGATGTTGTCCAATAGCCATACGGGACTGAATAGGAAAAATTATCTCCTTGCGTGCCGCGCGCGTAGCCATCACGTTCAGCATCACTGGTTGTACCGATATTGAGCAGATCATTTGCACCAAACAGGTTGTCCCATCCCACCTGTAACCCTGCCTGTAATTTACCCGTGCCCTTCGCACCACTGTCATCCAGACTCATGACCGTCTTCCATGGCTTGGTGCGATTGACTGATATAACCACATCACTTTCGCCCAAGTCACCGGCAGGCAGAATCTGCATATCCACCTCCTGGCTCGTCACGCGCTTCATCTGTTCCAAACCTTGCTCAAGATCGCGCAGATTGAGCAGCTTGCCGCTTGATGTCGGAAATGCATTTTTCCAAGTACCGGCCGTATTTTTATCCGCAAAGCGTAGTTCATGGATGATGCCGGGTACCAACGTCAATTTGAGCGTGCCGCTTAACATGTCCTGTTCTGGAATGCTGACTCGTGTTGTGGAGTAACCGTGTTCAAAAATCTTTTCACTGACGCCTCGAATAATATAATTGATTCCTTCGCGCCCGATGCACTGTCCTTTGAATTGATCCAGATAGACTTGCACGAAATGGAAGGCGTCCCACCTCGATTGAGTTGCGCCAAAGTGCTGCGCTGCGGCAGAGGCTTTAGCGGGAATCTCCAAAATAATGTGTTGAGTTGTAAAGCAGGGCGTTTCACCTGTGGGAAACTGCACAGGCTCTGCTTTCGGGGCATTCCCTTCCAGATTGACACTCGGGGCTTGCTGTTGGCGTTCACGATCCAGCGCTTCTTGTCTTGCCCGATTGCGCAACTCTTCGCTGTCCGTTGTTTCGACAGCGGCGTGAGTGTTATGGGCAAGTACGATCAAAGATAAAGCGAATAGACTTGCATAGACTGAACGGCTGCGGATATTTGAAGTTATTCTCAGCATCTTTCTGAATCATCCCCACCCTAATGAAGTCATCCAAATTGAAATGCAACCGCTCCGGAAGTTTGATCCTGCGCTTCTTCGTGATTGGCGCATCGATTTCCTTCCCGGATATTGATGCCTTATACCTACATGTTTAATAGATATTTATACGGGCACCGCACTCATTCTGCGGAATTGATTATTAGCAATCTGCGTGCCATAAATAAACACTTTTTATATCATGGTTTTGTGGAAAATAGAATTTCAAGAAGTGACAATTTCGGGCAGTTTCTATCCGAAAAAGCCCAAAAACTGTATAGGAGTTGTCCTACAAGAGTCACTGCAATCTGTTTGTGAAGTTATTTTGGGAGCCTACCAATACAACTCTGCCTCAGCTAAAACACTTGCTCCATTGCCGCCTATGACCAACAACTTACCGTTGGAAAGTAACGTCGCTGTGTGTTGCGAACGTGCTGTATTGAGATTGCCTGAGGCAGTCCAGTGTCCTGTATCCGGGTCGTATAACTCTGTACTGGAAAGATTACCCGCAGCACCGACGCCACCAGCCACGAGTACTTTGCCTGTCGGTAATAACAGGGCAGTATGCAAAAAGCGCTTGGTGCTTAAACTGCCGGTTGCTCGCCATTGTCCAGTATCCTGATCGTACAATTCTGCACTGGTCAGATTAGCAGTACTCCCGATTCCACCGGCAACTAGCACTTCTCCATTAGGCAATAATGTCGTCGTGTGCTGAGAACGCGCCGTTATTAAATTGCCAGTGGAACTCCAGCGTCCCGTAGCAGGATCGTACAGCTCTGCACTCGCGAGTGTCCCCGCTCTTCCTGCACCGACACCACCGCTTACTAATACCTTGCCGTTGGGCAGCAACATCGCCGTGTGCAATGATCGCGCAGTGATCAGGCTCCCGGTTGTAGTCCAATGTCCTGTGACCGGATCGTACAATTCGGCGCTCGACAAGGTACCGACGCCCACCATGCCGACACCGCCAGTGACGAGCACCTTGCCATCAGGGAGCAAGGTGGACGTGTGTTCGGAACGCGCGATATTCAGATTGTCTATTGTTGTCCAATGTTCAGTGGTCGGGTCAAATAACTCGGCACTGGCGAGTCGTTTAAAAGCCGTATCCAATCCGCCCGCCACCAGCACTTTGCCGTTGATGAGCATCGTGGCCGTATGATTGCGGCGAGCATTAATGAGCGCACCTGCAGCATTCCATTGCTCGCTGCTTGGATCATAAAGTTCAGTGCTGGCAAGATTGTCTGTTGTGCCGACACCGCCGGTTGCCAAGATTTTGCCATTGGGGAGTAATGTCGTCGTGTGATCACGGCGAGGGGTAACTAAATTGCCCGACTTGCTCATTTCGCCTCGCGGCGGAAATCCGCAAATAACGTTAAGAGCCGTCACGTTGACTGATTGAACTGTACCCGCGCCATAGGTATGGGTGCAAGGTTGATTTTTAGGCAGACTAGAAATAGAAAGGTTGAACGCACCTCCCTTTTCGATCCCCGTTGGAAATATGAAAGCTCCGTTGGTATTCGGAGTGAGTTTATCTCCGCCTTTATTCGCAAGAGTGATGCTGTTACCAACGGCTAATCCGTTCAATGTTCCGCCGACAGAAAGAGTAACGGTCAAAGCGGTTGCGCTGGAAGAAATGTTTTGGAGTCTGGCGGTGATCAGGCTTTTACCGGCACCAATGCCCTTGGCAATTCCCCTATTACTGATTGTCGTCGCGGATGTGTTGTCAGCATCCCAAGTGACTGACTTGGACAAATCGCGAGTCGTGCCGTCTGAATAAGTGCCCGTCGCGGTGAAGGGTGTCGATTTTCCTAATCCGATAGAAGTTGTCTCAGGTGCGATGGAGATGCTGAGTAAGGTGGCGGGAGTCGCTTTATTTTCTGTCACCGTATTATTGTCAGCAGCTGTAACACTGATATTGGCAGGTAGAGAACTCACGCCATTCAATGATGCAGTAATCGCTGCTGAGCCGACAGCAATACCGATTACCACGCTCGTGGCACTATCTACATTCACAATTGAAGTTGCAGATGATGTCCAAACAACAGAATGCGTGATGTCGGTAGTTCTTCCGTCGGAATATGTACCCTGGGCATATAGCTTAACCGACTGGCCTTGCACCATCGAGGCAAGCGTTGGTGTCACTGCAATGCTAGTCAGGACTGAGGATGACGTTTCATTCTTACCACTGCATCCTGCGAGTAGAAAAGCGAATAGACCAATATAAAAAATAGAAGTGAAATGCAGATTCTTAGGAAAATGGCGCACGTTAGCTCTCTGTCGTCTGGCAAAATTGGAAGTAAGAATTGCCTCGCACGCTACCCCACCATACATCCTTACGTCAACCAGAATGCGGTAACACTTTTCCAAAATGACCAGAATTCATTGATTATTGGTATTCCCGACTTTACCTTCATGAGAGGATTCTGAATGGCTCTTATGCGGCAATGAATTCGGGCATCGCTACGGCCGGAGTGGGTTAGAAGCCGCCCGATGAGCCTCCTGATTTTCTCCATTTTGAGTGTCTCTTTTATGTCGAATTGCAGCCGTTAGATTTTCACAAAAATAATCAACCCATCGGACCGCTTCTAACCCAAAGTTGTCAGTCGAAGTTGAAATCAGACTGCCA
>Ga0182030_10023232_pt1 | contig 11485 bp, 14 predicted proteins | sample 812S3MmetaG_FD_121299 | JGI IMG/M metagenome (GOLD analysis project Ga0182030, IMG submission 121299) | Permafrost microbial communities from Stordalen Mire, Sweden - 812S3M metaG (Illumina Assembly) | ecosystem: Environmental > Terrestrial > Soil > Wetlands > Permafrost | place: Sweden...
AACGGCCAAGTGATCTCTTTCTTCAACGCTTAAATGCTTGTAGTTTTTTTTCATGGCCGCCTATCCTATGGAGGCGGCTTTCTTCTGGCACTAAGTGTTGCACTTACTTATGGAACTCGGGATGTTATTCTCCAGGTGAATATGCCGGTGCAGATCCTCTTCCAATTCTTTCAACCCCTGGTAAAGGGTCCGGTAGGAAGCGCAAGCGTCAGAGGGTGTGGTGTAATCCCGGGTCAAGCGGTGTATTTCAAGCCATTCCTCCCCGGTCATTCCATGTTCCCAAATGAGAACATCCACCGGGTTTTGGCCATAATGTTCATTATCGAAAGGTTTCTCCCGCCGATTGCCTTTCTGGTTCACGTCCCATAGCCGGCGAAGATAGGGAAATACCGCCGCTTCCTCCTTGGCCATATGACCTTCCAATTCCCCGGCCATCGTGGAAAAGAGGCCGTGCAACCGGATCATCTCGGGATGACGGGTACCATGTTCCCGGGATACTTTCTCGGAAAGTCTCAAAAGTCTTTTGAGCTGCGTTCGGGTAAAGGTGTGATGGGTTTCCAGAATATGGTCGATCAATTCGGGTATGCTTTTCTTCGCCCAGGGAGAGGGCGCGTCCGGATTGGAGGGAGTTCGGTTCAAAATGCGCTCGAGCGAAGACATCATTCTTTCAATCGGAACCCCCGCCTGATCGCAAGCTTCTTTCAGGGTACGCTGGCCGTTGCAGCAAAAATCGATCCGATGGGTCTCGAACAAAGGAATGGAACCGTGAATTTGGGAAGCGATTTCCCTCACCGCCCGTTCGGGGCTGATTTTCATGATGTCTCCCTGCCAGCTTGGCCAGCTCTGCCTTAGGAAAGCCGGGATGATTTGGGGGCTTAGGTTAGGTCTTCTACCCCTGGGCCTTCATGACTTAAGTCATAACCGGTTCATTTGGTGGGAAAACGTATTTTCTAAACTCTCGATTTGAGAAAAGTATCAAGATTTGTTTTCTGAAAAATCCATTTCGTCCTTCAAGACAGCCGCGAAATCCTCACCAGGCTCACAGGCTAGGTTTATGTCTTGATCGCGAAAACGCATGGCAACCCGTGAAGCATGAAGCATCAGCCGTCCCGATCCTCCCACGGGTCGTTCTTTTCCATAAAGAGGGTCTCCCATCACCGGATGGCCCAGGTAGTAAAAATGCACTCGGATCTGGTGTCTTCGGCCTGTCCATGGCTCCACTTCCAAAAGCGTTGAACGGGAATAAGTTTGAAGAATCCGGTACCTTGTTTGGCTGGCTTTGCCCGCAGGATCAACTCCCATTCTGCCGGAGCCAAAAGGCTTGACCGGAAAATCGATGACCCCTTCCGTTTGGTGTACAATTCCCCAAACCAAGGCGCGGTATTTTTTTTCGACCTCCCGTCGTTCCCAAAGCAGGCAAAGCTCCCGGTGCGTAGAAGCGTCCTTGGCGAAAAGGACGAGGCCGCTTGTTTCCCTGTCCAACCGGTGCACCACATACGCTTTTTTCCTAATTTTCTTCGAGACCGATTCAACCAGGGGCGGCAAGGCATCCCCCAGGTTTCGCCCTGGGATCACAGGTTGGCCAATGGGTTTATCTACAGCCAGTAGATGGTCGTCTTCGAAGAGAATGCGGGGAATAGGCAGTTTGGAAGGAGAGGGCATAAATCCATTAAACCCGAAAGAAAGGCTTCAAGCCTTGAAAAACTTGATCGAAACTCCAAGAACAGACTATTTTTTCCCGTTTTCTTTAAAAAACACCCCGTATGGTCGGTCGCTGACCAGGATATGGTTTTTCAACCAGGTACAGAGGTAGTCCAGCAATCGAACCGAAACCCCGATTTCCACCCCCGACTCGAAACCCTTTTTGAAAAGTTGGAGATTCTTGTTAAAGGTCAGATGTTCCAAGAGGTGTTTTTCCGCCCCGGGATACCCCCATTCTCTAAAACACTCTTCCTCGGTTTTGAAATGGAAATGGGCGTAATTTTTAAGTTCTAAAAGAATCGGGCCCAAATGCTCTGGGTCTTTTTCTTCCACGACCGCTTCATATAGCCGGTTGATTAAGTGAATCAGAGACTGGTGTTGTTCGTCAATTTGGAGTATTTCAACACTGAAGTCCTCATTCCAATCAATTAAAGTCATTTTCTCTCCGGGAACTCAGCCAACCTCTTTGAAACACCGAAAACTTATGATTTATCTTCCAACGGAGTGGGTATTGTAAAAAAGGGGATATCCTTTATTAATGAGGGCGGTTTCCCTTTTCCTGAAACAATTGAAGAGGATGCGTCGGCCCCCCAGTTGGACAACAATTACGATTTTTCATAGACTCTATTGGCTTGGCGGACAACACCGGCCGGGCCGTCTTCTGACCCGAACTGCGAATTTTTCAAGGGGAGATAATGAAACCTAATGGAACTAAAGGTTTGGAGTCCAGGCCCAACCATCGCTATTCGGACCGGCCCTTTATCGCCATTTGGGAAGCCACCCGCGCCTGCGACCTGGCTTGTGTCCATTGCCGCGCCAGCGCCGAATCCAAGCCCTACCCGGGCGAGTTGAACACGGAACAATCCCTCGACCTTATCCGCCAGATCGCCGAATGGAAAGTTCCCTTGTTCGTCATTACGGGAGGGGATCCCTTGAAACGTGCCGATCTTCCTCAGCTCATCGGCGAATGCGCGAAACGCGAAATGACCTTCGCCCTCGCCCCCTCCGTGACGCCTCTTCTAACGTTAGAGAAATTAAAAGAACTTCAAAAAGCAGGATTGAACCGGGTTTCCATCTCGATTGACGGCGAGGACGCCTTAACCCACGACACGTTCCGGGGCATCCCGGGCACTTTCGACCGCTGCGTCGAAACCATGCAGTGGCTGAAGGATTTGGGCATCAAGCTCCAGGTCAACACGACCGTCTCACGACACAACCAAAAACAGATCTGGGAAATCGCCCGTTTGATCAAGGATTATGCCATTGAGCGGTGGTCCGTTTTTTTCTTGGTTCCCACGGGCCGGGCCGAAAAAAAACAGGCCCTGACCGCCGGCGAGTCGGAAGAAGTTTTGAACCAACTTTACGACATCTTGAAGGAAGGCTGGTTCGACATTAAAACGACCGAAGCGCACCACTTCCGCCGAATTATTTTGCAGCGGTCGAATGTCAAACCTGACAAGCTGGAGGAAGCCATGAAATCGGGCGCCGGGCCGGGCCTGATTCGTGCCGCACTGGGTGTAAACGACGGAAGAGGTTTTGTTTTTATTTCCCACACCGGGGATGTATGTCCCAGCGGATTCTTACCTGTTCCCGGGGGCAACGTGAAATCCGAACCCTTGTCTCGAATTTATCAAGAAAACGAGATGTTCAAAACGTTAAGGGATTCGGACGGGTTAAAAGGTAAATGCGGGCGCTGTGAGTATCGTTACCATTGCGGCGGTTCAAGGGCGCGGGCTTTTGCGTTAACAGGGGATATCATGGGAGCCGATCCTTTTTGTTCCTACCAGCCGGCCTAACCCCATTTGATTGTTCAAAAGCGAACCTGAATCCAAACTTGTCCCTAAAATAAAAAAACCCCAGGTAGGGGAGCCACCCAGGGTTTCGGAGGAGGTTCTTTTCTTACCACGCCGGGTTTGACCCCGTTGACACCTCATTGGTGTCATTCAAGAACCACCTACCGATTGGGAATATACGACTCTCCCCTCCCCGGGAATATGATTTACATCAGTCTAAAAAATATTTTCATTTCTCCAGAAAATAACCCACAAACCTTCAATATTGAAAATCAAGTTCAATTCTTTTTGCCATCAAGTTTGGGAAGTTAATTCCTTCTCGGCCGCCAGCCAATCGATCGCAGGGTCGTCGTGGGGGCAGCCCCTTTCCAACCACTTGTAATAAGCTAAGGTTTCGATTTCTTCCTGGGTCACATTCTTTTTTGGACGACGGGGCTTCTCCGCCCCGTTTGTCTTTTTTCTCGGCATCGCTTACTCCTTATGGATTCCCATTATACGCAAACAAATATATCTTTTAGGGTTGTGGGGCCTTATGAACAAACTCAGGGTGATTTGTCGGCTTTACTCGGTTTTTCCCTGAGAGACGATGACCCGAAAGAACATATGGTTTCCAACAAATTTTCTTTACGGATAGCTACCTTGAAACCATGAACTATTCTTCCCATACATTTGATGATGAAAAACATGGCAAACCCCGCCGTTCCAGGTCCCATCCCTCCCGCAGGAAAGCTTTCCATACCAGGAGGACACCCTGTTCTTCCGGAAACCTTTGAGAACGAGGGATTATTGGATGCCTATTCCAGCGCTGTCATTTACGCCTGCGAGAAGGTGAGCCCTTCGGTCGTAAACATCGACGTCTATCGAAAAAACACGCGGAAGGAAAACCCAGGCCATTCCCTGACAAAAGCGGGCAGTGGTTCCGGGTTCTTTTTCACCCCTGACGGTTTCATTCTCACCAACAGTCATGTGGTCCGCGAAGCGCAGGAAATGGAGGTGACCCTTTTGGACGGTCAACCCCATAAAGCCCGTTTGATCGGTGAAGACCCGGATTCGGATCTTGCGGTTATCCGGGTGGACACCTCGGGATTCAAGCCGGCCCGCCTGGCGGCACCCCAAGCCCTGCGCGTTGGCCAATTGGTGGTGGCCATCGGCAGCCCGCTGGGGTTTCAAGCCACGGTGACCGCCGGCGTCGTTTCCGCCCTCGGGCGCTCCCTGAGAACCCAGTCCGGAAGGCTCATCGACAATATCATTCAAACCGACGCGGCCCTGAACCCCGGAAACTCCGGCGGACCTCTCGTCAACTCGCGGGGTGAGGTGGTCGGAGTCAACACGGCCACGATTCCTTCGGCCCAGGGGCTTTGTTTCGCCATCGCGATTGGAACCGCCCAAAGGGTGGCCATGCAGCTGATGAAACATGGCAAGGTGCGGCGCGGTTATCTCGGCATCGGCGGCCAGAATATCGATTTGCACCGCTCGATCGTCCGTCATTTCCAATTACCCGTGGAAAAAGGCGTTCTCATCGTGGCGGTGGAAAACAACAGCCCGGCTCAACGCGGCTTATTGCGGGAAGGCGATGTCCTGGTCGAATTCGAGGGCCAGCCGGTGGAAAGCATGGATGATTTGCACCGCCTGTTGACCGATGAATCCCCGGGAAATGTATGCTCCCTTTCCTTGATTCGTAAAACCATGAAGCTGGACTTGAATATCATTCCCGGGGAATCACCTGGGGGGCCCAACGACCGACAAGGACCCGCCAGCCAGCCGGAGAGGCCCTAAAAGCCTCATTTGTCTGTGTTAAACTAGTTTTATGTTCACCCGAGTCGCGAATTTCACTTCTTTTGGGAACCTTTTCCCCTTTCCCCTGTCCAACCTACTGACAAGAGCGGGTTGGTTGTCTTTATTCGGGGCATTCCGTCCTGAGAGAACAACTCCCTATCCAGAGGATCAGATCCTCATCCAGGGCGCCCTGTCGGGAGACGGAGGTTTTGAAAAGCTTGTGAAGAACTTCGAACAAATGGTTTACCGGGTGGCCTATCGTTATTTGAACCATGAAGCCGATGCCTGTGATGTCACCCAGGAGGTGTTCTTGAGGGTTCACCGGGCCCTGCCCACTTTTCGTGGAGAGAGTTCCCTGAAAACCTGGATCTACGCCATCACGGCCAATATGTCCCGAAACGTCCTGCGTTCCCGCAAATCCAGGGAGAAGGTTCAGGTTTTAGTGAAAGAAACCGGTGAGGAAAAAGGCCCCAGCCTCTTGGAAAAAGCCGCTGACTTGAAGGAAATCGGGGCCCTTCGCAAAGCCGAAAGTGCCGAGCTCCATGTGGCCATCCAAACGGCCCTTCATACCCTGCCTTCCGAATACCGGGAAGCGGTCGTTTTGAGGGACCTGGAGGGATTGGAATACGAACAAATCGCCCAGGTTTTAAAAACCGGGGAAGGCACGGTGAAATCCCGAATATCACGGGGCCGGGCCCTCTTGCGGGAAGCCTTGAAGGATTGGTTATGAAAAACTGCAAAAACCTACATCCACTTTTGTCCCTTTACCGGGACCACGCCTTGTCTCCCGCCCAGGAAATAAAGGTGCAGGCCCATCTAAAAACCTGTGCCCAGGCCCGGCAAGAGTTGGAAGAATTTAACCGCTTGTTTCAAGCCATGGCGTCCTTGCCCGAGCCCCAGCCGCCCAAAGACCTGCATGAACGGATCATGGCCCATCTCCACCCAGAGCGCGATGGTCGCCCCGTCGTGAGGTTCCGGTGGAAGTTTCCCGCCTTGGGACTTATGGCCGCGGCCTGTCTCACGTTATTTTTTCTGGTGCAGTATCCGGACGTGATGAACCCGGAGGGAAAAAAGTCCTACGCCCCAGCAGAAGCAACACCCAACAGGACGGTTGCACTCAACAAACCAGTAGCGGGCCTCCCCCCGATTGAAAGCGGGAAAGCCAAAGCCAATCGGGTCCAAAACGCCCCCTTACCCAACGCGCAAACCTATGCCCTATACGCACCTGTCCCTGCCGGTTCTTCTCTATCCGGCGGGAACGAGGATTTGGATGTGGTTCAGATGAAAAGGGAAAAAAAGAAAAATATCGTCGAGGCTAAAAAAGAACTTGGGGGACTCTCCGGGGAGTCTTCACCCGCGGGATCTTCGGGTGAAATTTCTTCCGGGAAATCCTCGCTCGATGTGGCGCCTTCTTCCCCCAATTACGATTACTCCGTCGTGGCAGGCTCAAGCCCAAGTTCCTTAAGCGAGAAACAGGCCGAGGGTTCCCTCTCCAATGCCGAATCCGCTCCCATGGCCTCGGCTCCCCCCGCCGCTGCCCCAGAGGCCAATACCTTTGCCGCCCTTCCCCCCCCGTCTCCCAAAGCGATGATTGCCAAGAAGCGTTCCGCCTCTTCCGCAGACACGTCTCTATATGAAAGCTGGAGCGGCCTAAAGGAAACCACCTCTTCCGAGGAACAATTGTTGGTCACCGATGCCGAATCATTTAAGGTTTATTGGGATATTTTCCAGCCGGGTCAAGCGCTTCCCGAGGTGGATTTCACGGGACAGGCCGTGGTGGTTTTAACCGACAGCCAAAGACCCACGGGCGGTTACCGCATACATGTTTCCTACTTGGAGGAAACATCCGATCATCTCATCATTCATTACAAGACGGAAAATCCGCCGCCCGACTCGATGAACATCCAGGCTCTCACCTGGCCTTGGACCCTGCAGGTGATTTCCAAACCCGCCAAGCCCGTCGTCTTCCAGCGCGACCCATAAAAAAAGCCGGCACCCTCTCGGGTACCGGCCTTGCGATTCGTTCGACTCGGTTTTTAAACGATCGGCATTTCCTTTGAAGTGGCCACGTCCCAGCCAATCTCGCTGACCTTGCTGAAGGAATCTTTTCGCGCCGTTTGTGCTTTTTCCGCCGCCGCGGGTTTTTCCTTGGAAATGTCTTTTCCCACCTGGGCGATGGCTTCCAAGATGGGGCCCATTTTGTGCCCCAGGGGGGTCAGGGCGTATTCGACCGTTGGCGGAGAGGTGGGCATAACCGTCCGGGTTAAAACATCTCTTTTTTCCAGTTCGCGAAGGCGGGTCGTCAGGACCTTGGCCGAGACCGCCCCCAAGTCTCGTTTTAAATCGCCGAAACGGCGTGGTTCGGATCGTAAATACCAAAGAATTTTGGGGGTCCAGGCTCCAGCTAATAGCTTTAAACTGGTTTCTAGGGGACAATTGGGGGGAGTTGGACCGGATTTATTGGATCGATGGCGGATCAAGGGGAATCCTCGCAAAAATAGCTAAAATAGGGCTTCATTCAGCCCCCCAAAGGATAGTTTCCCCTTAGTACCTACTTTCCTTTGGTGATTGTTTTCTTATATTAAATCCGTTAACAGCTCAAAATCAACAAAGGAGATTTAGAAATGAAAAAGTGGTTGTTAGCTGCATTAGCGCTGAGTTTGTCGGCTTTTATTCCGGTCAGGGCGACCGAGTACGTTTTCGATAAAGCCCATTCCCATATCGGATTTTCCGTTTCCCACATCCTGGGCAAGGTCCCAGGCGAATTCAAAGACTATGACGGGGGATTTTCATTCGACCCCAAAAGTCCTGAAAAATCCAAAGTCAAAGTATCCATCCAAGTTAATAGCATCGACACGGGAATCGAAAAAAGGGATGAGCATTTAAAATCCCCGGCCTTTTTCGATGTGGCTCCAAATCCCAAGATTACCTTCGTCAGCAAAAAAGTCGCTTCAGCCGGTGACCAGAAATACTCCGTGGTGGGCGATTTGACCATTCATGGCGTGTCCAAGTCAGTCACACTGGACGTGGATTATCTGGGCAAGGACGAAATGATGGGCACCCCAATCGCGGCCTTCTCGGCAACAACCAAGATCGATCGCCGTGATTTCGGCCTGGTTTACGGCAAGGACGCGGTCACGGCAGGCGGTAACCTGATGGTCGGGAACGATGTAACCATCCAACTGGATATCACGGGAATGGACAAGGTCGCCGCGGAAAAAGCCCAGAAAATGATGAAATCCGCTCCGCAACCAAAACCCACCGAAGCGGCGAAGTAAGAAGTAAAGAGAAGACGACATTTTAAAGGGCCGGGAACTCATCCCCGGCCTTTTTTATTTCCATCCCCTTCTTTCCCGCCCTCTTAGTACAATAAGTCCGGGTGAGTGAAAAGGAGCGGATATGTCCCTAACCGATTTTGAAGCCAGTGATGAGGTTTTCAACCTGCTGACCCGTAAAGTGGGGACCGTGATCAATGTCAAGGAGATCGGTTCTGCCCTTTCACATTCCAAGAAATACGTGAGGGTTTTCATTAACAACGACCTGCCGGATGAGATCTGGGCCGTGGATGAGATTGCCCTTTGGGTCCGTCCCAAAAAGATGATGTAGTAGTTCGGGTTCTCCAACCCGGTTCCAACCCCTTTTCCCGGTGAAAACCATGGCACGAGTTTATTTTCCACCTTCCTTTTTCCAGTTCATCAAGGAACTCAAGGCCCATAACGACCGGCCCTGGTTCCATTCCAACAAGGAGCGTTACGAAAATTTGGTCCGCAATCCCCTCCTTGATTTCATTGGGGATGTGGGCCCTCATCTGCGCAAGATCAGCCCTCGGATCATCGCCGACAACAGTCCCACGGGCGGTTCTATGTTTCGGATCTACCGTGACACGCGGTTTTCGAAAGATAAGACCCCCTACAAGACGCACGCCTCCGCCCGGTTTCCCACCACCCGCGACAAGGATGTCCACACTCCCGGCTACTACCTGCACCTGGAACTGGGCGAGGTCTTCGCGGGCGGCGGCATCTGGCGTCCCGAGGCCCCCGTGTTGGGCCAGATTCGCGACTCCATCGCCCACCATCCCGCTAAATGGAAAGCCGTGATGGCCGACAAGAAATTCAAAAAGCATTGCTTCTTCGACGGTGAGAAACTTCAGCGTCCCCCGAAGGGCTATGATCCCGGGCATGAGTTGATTGAAACCCTCAAGTACAAGGATTTCACCTTCTACACCCAGTTCGATCAAAAACAGGCCGGCTCACCCGATTTTCTAAAAAAATTCGTCGAGAGCTGTGTCGCCGCTTCTCCCCTGATGCGTTTTCTTTCCGAAGCGTTGAACCTTCCCTGGTAATATCCTTCAACATTAATCCCATTAGGAAAAATCCAATTCATGGGTAATACCCCGCGCAAACTTCCCGACCTTTTTATCCAGAAGCTCCAAAAAATCATTCCCAACACCCATTGGGATAAGGCGCTTAAGGCCTTTTCCCAGGAAAAGCCCTGCACCTTCCGGGTCAACAGCCTGAAAGCTTCTTCCCGAAACCTGAAGGAGCAACTGGAACCCGAGGGGTTCAAGGTTGAAAACGTCCTTTGGTATCGGGACGCCTTCATCCTTCGCAAGGGCGCCCAAAAAGACCTGGAAAAAACCAAGGCCTATCTCAACGGCGAAATTTATGTCCAGGGTCTCTCCAGCATGATCCCCGCCCTGATTCTTGATCCTCAGCCGGGTGAAAAGACGCTGGACCTGGCGGCGGCCCCGGGAAGCAAAACCACCCAGCTTGCCTGCCTCATGAAAAACCAGGGCGTCCTTACCGCCAACGACGAGAACCCCATCCGGCTTGAAAAATTGAAAGCCAACCTGGACCGGCAAGGAGCGTCCAACGTCGAACTGCTTCCCCCGGGAGACGGAGGCCTGGTCTGGAAAGACCGTTACGAAACCTTCGATCGGGTGCTTCTGGACGCGCCCTGCAGTTCGGAAGGCCGGTTCCGGGCGGACATCCCTTCCACGTTCGGTTATTGGAAGGACGACACCAACCGCAAAATGGCCAAACTCCAACGGCGCTTGTTCAAGTCGGCGGTTCTTTCCCTGAAAGTCGGTGGAACCCTGGTTTATTCCACTTGCACCTTCTCGCCCGAGGAGAACGAGGGGGTCTTACAGTCGGCCCTTGAAACCTATGGAGATGCGTTGGCGGTTGATAAAATCTCTATTGCACTGCCCCCACATAGCCAGGGACTAACAGGTTGGGGGGATTTGAAATTCGATCCCCAAGTGGTACATTCCGTCCGGATTCTTCCCACAGCTGACGTGGAAGGGTTCTTCGCCGTGAAACTCAAGAAGACAAAATCAGTCCCGACTCCTGAGCCGTGGTCTCAAACCACGGCTCAAGATTTAGATGTGCCGGTTCCATAAGGGACCGTGACCCCACTGGGCCGAGGTCTCAAACCGAGGCCCATGACTTGTGTGTGCCGGTTCCATAGGGGAACCGGCGAGAGCCATGGAAAGAAGCCCAATCATCCCTGGAGGAAAAAGCATGAGACGCGAACTGAGATTCAAGGCGCTGGATGAAGCCCGAGCCGAGATCGACCGGCTCGAAAAGGGTCCGGTGGAAACCACCGGCAACTGGTCCTATTACCAGATCCTCAACCATTGCGCGAAGGGCATTCAATCCAGCACGACTTCTTTTTCGACCACAAAAACCTGGCTTTTGCGCCGCTTGATCGGTCCGATCGGCCTGCGGAAAGTTTTCAAGCAGGGTTTTATCCCCCCCGGCGTGGGCGTGAAAAAGGGTGCCACGTTCGAGCGAATTGAAGGGGATGAGAAGGCAGCTTTGGCGGCACTCCGCAAGGCCCTGGATGATTTCGAGAAACACGAAGGTCCCTGGGCCGAGCACCCCTTTTTCGGAAAGCTCGACAAAAAACAGTGGACCCTTCTTACATCCCTGCACCTGGCCAACCACCTGGGCTGGGCCAAACCCAAGGGATAATGGGGTCTAAATATATTTTAGGAACTATACACTTGGCAAAGCATTCAAATTAAAAGTCGGTCCTGCATGTTTTCCCCTTCTCCCCTGGAGAGAGAAGGTCGGGATGTGCCGATCAATTTGCGTAAAACGGACGAAAGCGGCCACCTAAAACGGTCGAATCCGGCCACCCAAAACGGAGCAAAGCGGCCACCTGTGACGGACCAATCCGGCCACCTTTACCGTATAGTTTGTTGAGGAGCA
>Ga0182030_10023233_pt1 | contig 11484 bp, 2 predicted proteins | sample 812S3MmetaG_FD_121299 | JGI IMG/M metagenome (GOLD analysis project Ga0182030, IMG submission 121299) | Permafrost microbial communities from Stordalen Mire, Sweden - 812S3M metaG (Illumina Assembly) | ecosystem: Environmental > Terrestrial > Soil > Wetlands > Permafrost | place: Sweden...
CGGGATTTTGGTTAAGAACCGCTTGCTGGCGCGCGCGGCTCAGAATGGCGTCTCAATGTTTGTAAGTGTTTACAGAGCCGCGACCGCGAGGGAGCGGTCGTTCAGAGACGTGCCTCCCGAAACTGTTTAAGCACCCGCCAGCCCGTGAGGAGTTGCAAAATATCGTTTCGCGTATATAATGGCAGCCTATGTTATTTCGGGGGGGCCGGTTCAGCCGGCGCACGTGATGAATCGCACATCTTACTAGTACCGTCCAAGCGGATTCGGTCGCTAAGAGAGCACCCGCCAGTGCAGAATAGGGTAGTTTCCGGGATGTCGGGGGAGGCACGAATGCTTCGGCCTCTGGTTTTTTGGGGGGAAATGTCGTGTCGTACCAAACCAGCGTTGCACGCAAGGTCTACTGGGGAGTTTTAGTCGCTTTCACCTGCATCCAGCCGTTGATTCTTCGCGGAGACAGGTCCGCGCCAGCTCCGGCTATCCCGCAACCCCCCGCCCTGGCAGCGCCTCCCAGGCATGTGCCGCCCATGCGGAAGATCGTGCCCCAGCCGCGATTGCTGGCCCAGGCGAAAACGGCGCAACCGCCGGCGCCCGCCCTTTCGACGGCACTGAAGCCCGCTGCCAGCGTGGCTTCCCCCATGGGGCCGGACGATCCCACCGACCCGTACGTGGTGGCGCAAGCCACGGCGCTGGGCAAAGACCCCAACCAGATCTATGCCTTCGTGCGCGACCAGATCAAGTTCGAGGCCTATCTCGGCTCGGTCCGTGGCGCGCGCGGCGTGCTGTGGGCCATGGCCGGCAACACCCTCGACAAGGCCAGCCTGCTGACAGCCCTGCTCCAGGCGTCGGGTTTCACCACGCGATACGAGCACATCTACTTGAACGACACTTCCGTCGGCGATACGGCCGAGGTGAATTTGATCCGCACGATGTTTCCGCCCACCACCGTGCTTCTGGGTTGCATCCCGCCGGGCGCCGGAACCGGGGATCCTGGATACAACGGCTACGCGGAGAACGATAGCGACGATTACTATTGGGTGGAATACGGACCGGGTCTCATCGATCTCGACCCCAATCTCCCCAACGGGACGCCCGGCCAAAGCCTGGCCCAGACTACCGGACAAACTCCCGATACCTTCTCCACCGTCTCCACTAACCTGCAGCAGCAGGTAACCATCAACATCAATGCCGAGCAGTACAGCCAGGCCAGCGGGCTGTTTGGCTTTGGACCGGCTACCACCACCGTTCTGACGCAGAAGTTCTACACCTGGCAACTGGTGGGCAACATCATCTCCGCGGGGAACATCGTACAGTCCACCGCCGCGGGCGGCCTCGATATCAGCGCCACTACGTTCACATATACGCCGTATCTTCTGATTGGCTCGGGCGGTCCGGATGTAACCGCGGACACCGTCGTCACGGGCACCGATTTCCAGGAGGTCTACACTAACTTCCCCCTGGGCAGCACCATTCTGACGGGGCTGTTTGTGGAGGTGGATGCGGATGACGATTGGTATTACCAACAGCACCCCTATACCCACACTATATTCGACCGCATTGGACCGGCGGCGCGCCAGGGGAACGCCACGGTGACGCTCAGCCTGCCCGCTACCCCCAACCCGGCGGTGTCGAATTTCGATATCGCCTCTTTCGACATTCTGCCTGCTCCTCAATTGCTCAGCACCTTCCAGGCGCAGCAGACGCGCCTCAACAATGCGTATCAGAATTACGAGGCCATCAAGCCGGCCTTCGAAGCCCTTCCCACTTCCGGTACGCTCACCGGCGCCCAGCAGGAGGTGGCCCAGCAGGCCGCCAATCTGGCAAAGTACCTGTTGATTGCCGAAAATGAGCTGACCGCCATGAGCTACAACGGGGCGGAAGACCAGTTGATACCGCAATTCGAGCAAGGCTACTTCGTTCACGTCTATTCCACCGCGCCGCGAATTACTGTGGGGGGCAGTTCGATGGACGCCGCCGGCGGCGCCGTCTACTCGCTGGACGTCTTGAAGAACGACATGCGCGCGACCGGCGGATTGTACCAGAGCACCAAGGCCCCGTACTACGAGGAAGTGGCGCGCGGCATGGTCACATCCGTCATTGAAGCGTCGGTTCTTTCGGGAGTTACCGGGCAGGCGGCCATAGACATCGGTACCGTGATGAGCACGCTGGGGGATCCCACTCAACTTATCGGGTTGGGACCTGCACCCTATTACACCCAGCCGCCCGATGTCAGCGCGCTGAGCGCCACCACGCTATCGGCCGATGCGCAGACGTTGATTCTGAACGCGGTGCAGAATGTGCCCAGTGGGTTCCCCGTCGCCGATGAGGTCATCACGCCTAACCAGATGGTCACCATCAACGGGGTCACTACGGTAGGTTGGTGGGAAACCGACGCGTTCGGACATACCGTAAGTCATTTCCCCAATGGCTACCATCAGGCACTTACCGATTACGCCGCCGTCAATGCTTTCGCGATCGCGTATAACAAGCCCATCGTAAGGATGATCGGCAATATAGAAGGCGCCGGACTGGTGGGGTACTCTTTTGCGGCGGGAGTCCTGCAGGGCATCGCCTCAAGCACCAGCTTTACGGGCATTCTGAAAGCCGGAAAGACGGGGGCAGCGGGCGCGAGTAATGGCAACGGGGGCAGCCAGCTTGGAAACTTCTTCGAGAACCTAAACAAGGTCCTCAAGCAGTTGGGCCTTCCGGAGGCGGACAAACTCGGCACCACGCTGATCGGTGAATTCGACTCCGGATTGGCGGAAGGCATCGAAAACATGAAGACCTTGCTGGTGGCACTCCTGGGCAAAGATCCGGAGATATTCAGTTTCCTGAGCACCCCGCCCACAACCCCGCCCGCGGGCGTGACCCCCGGAACCACGCCGGGCGTGACCATCGGTATCGCCACTGACCCGCTCTACACCGTGCCGTTCAACGGAAATGAACTGCCGCTGTACGATGCCACCATCGTCAACACCGGGCCGGCCACCGATACCTACCGGATAAGCAGTTACGATACCGTGGGGCAATTCAGTGTAAGCGCCAACGTTCCGTACCTGACCCTGCAGCCGGGCCAGGCGGGCATGATCAATCTTTGCGCCGTTCCTTATGACAGCGCCGGGGTGACTGTGGCGCCTGCCGGCTCTACCAGTACGTTCAATTTGATCCTCACCAGCACCACCACCAACGCGCAAACCAGCGCCAGTACTAACTACGTGGTGCCCGCCATTCCCACCGTGGCGGTGACAGCCGACCCGTTGGTGCTGAGCGTGGCGCCGGGTGGAACCGTCGCCGCCACTGTGACGATTACTTCCGTGGGTAACGCCAATCCCGGACCGGTGACTTTGACTGCGGCGCCGCAGACTGGTATCGCCATCAACGGACTGCCGTCCTCGCCGGTGACCGTGCCGGCCAGCGGGGCCATCGCCGAGCCGGTTTCTTTCACCGCCGCGGCAAACGCCGGGAACAACACTTACTATGTGACCATCACGGCCACTTATACCACCGCCGCAGGCCCCCAAAGCGTCAACTTCAACGTGCCGGTAACCGTGCAGGCCCTGGGCACGTGCTCTCTGAACGCGTCGGTCACCGCCGTTCAGACAGGCGCGGCGTCTCTGGGGAACACCTTACAGAGCCTGGCAAACGATATGAACGCGGCGGCGGCGGCGCCCGGCAATCCCGCCTACCTCACGCGCATCGCGGGCGATCTTACGGTGGTCAACAACGCTATTGCCGGCATATCGTACCTGCAGTCCTTTGCCCCCGGCATCACGGCCGCCGGAAACGCCGTAGCATCGGCCACACCGTCCACGTTGCCGACGGCGCTGAACAACCTGGACGCCACCATCTGTCCCGTGGGCGCCGCCCTGAGCCAGGCCAGTAGCTACAACACCACGATATCCCTGTCTCCCAACAGCCTGGTGACGGGACCGAATCTCCCGGCAATCTTCAGTCTGCGTCTTTATAACCCCTCAAGCACCGTGAAGGTCTATAACCTGACCGTCACCGGAGTGCCTTCCGGCGTGACGTCCCAGTTCAGCGCTTCTTCGGTTACTTTAGGCGGGTACCCCGACGGTTCCGAGTATTCGAATTCCATGACTCTTACGCTCACGCCAGGCGCCTCTTTCACGGCGCCGTTTACGTTCAGCGTGGTGGCAACGCCGGTGGGGGCCCCGGAATTCGCCATTTCAGCCCCCGGCACGCTGCTGGTGCGGCCCCAGGCGGTGAGTATCGACAACGTGACGGCCACTCCGGCCTACGGTCCTCCGGGCACCCGGTTCGTAATTACCGCGCGCGTCTTCGCGGAAGTCAATCAGCCTTCCCAGGGCTATCTTACAATGCAGCCCTACACTGCCAGCGGCAGTCCCATTACGTCCGGGTATCAAAGTCCATATTTCAACCTGACCACCGCTTCCACGTTGGCAACCGTAACAATCGCCACCATCGATTCGACAACCTTCGCCAACGGAACTTATACACTCAACATACAGGGTTACAATTCCGCCAATGGCCAGGCCATTAGTGGCGCAACCGCGGCCGGTTCGTTCCTGGTGGGCGCGCCGCTATCCGCCACCCTTACCGCGAACGCCGGTTCCACGCCCCCCGCTACGGTCCCGCCTGGAAACAGCGCGGTGCAGGTAGCCCTGAACATCTCCCGCGACACCACCCCGAATCCCATCTCCACGCTGGTGGGCACGGTCGCCATGAGCGGCGTCCCCCGGGCCATGACGCTCTATCAGAATGGAGCGAGTCAACAGCTAGCCTATGTCTGCTCCGATTCCGTGGTCAACATCGTGGATGTCACCAACCCCGCCAGTCCTACGGTGTTAGGCACGTTTGCCGGCGGCATACTGACCACCGAAACCAGCGGCACGTACGACCCACCGAGTGGAGTTGTGCCAGGGTTCCAGGTGATGGCCTGCGGTATTTCCGGCAGTAATCTCATCGTCAGTTACAGCCGCTTTGACGGCAATACCACAGCGAGCGCCATTCCTACTCACTTCGCCACTTTCAGCCTGGCGAATCCCCTGGCTCCGGTGCAGGTGGGGAGCGTAGTGGATATCGAGCGTAGCGACAGCACCGGCTTATATATAGCGGGAAATACCGCGCTGATGTACCAGAGCACCACATTTTACAATCCCTATTCCAATTTCATCTTCCAGGAGACGGGAGATATTTGGGCGGCGGGCCTGGGCAACGGCACGGTCACGTACGACAATGACGTCTACTCCTGCGGCGGCATTAATTCCACCACCAACCTGTGCAATAACGTGACTAACGTTCCGGCCGCAACCTATACCAACGGCGTCTGCACGCCCAATGGAACTACTCCCATCGCCAACGATCCCAATCGCGGCGGCCCCTACCGCATCGGCCTGGGTACGGCGGTGAACAGCACCACCACGTACTTCGCTTCCACCAACGCATACGGCGGCGACATCGAAAACCCCAATTGTCCGCAGATCTCCGGACAATTGCTGGTGGTGGACACCACCACCCCCACCAGCCCCACTATTCTTACCAGTGTCACCGACCCGGCCATGACGTTTATGACCGGCATCGCCGTGCAGGGAAACCTGGCCGTGGCGGTGGGCGATTCCACCGGTGTTTACGATATCAATTCGGGGTATGTGGGCACGCTGGTTATCTCCGCCTTCGATATCACCAACCCCACCAACCCGGTGCTCCTCAGTTCGATCGCGACGCAACTGACCGATACTGCCGGGTCTTTCATCCTTCCGTTAGGGTCGAACACCTTCGCTGTCGGCAACACGTCACTGAACAAAGCCGCGGAACTGGTGCTGGTGGACGCCACCAATCCCAGCGCGCTACGCTATATTCCGTACAATGCCACCTTTGTGGCCAACCCCACCATCGCGCAGAACGGCTACTTCTTCGCGCTCAGCGCCACGCCGGCTTCCACTACCAACTCGCTCTCGGTCTTCCAACTTACCCGAATTACCGGCCCGCAACTCACCGTCACCCTGCAACTGCCCACCACCAACTGCCAAAACACCAGCTTCAGCCTGGCGCCCACCAGTTGCACTCCCGGAACCACGTCGGACACTTACCAGTTTGTCCAGCCCACCCCGAATACCATCACCTTCAACGTGAACCTCACCAGCGTGAATCCCGGCGACGTGAATACGGTGGTGACCGGCGGCCAACTGAGTTACACCCTGCCTTCTTTGGGTTCGGGAACTATCCCATTAGGGCCGCTCACGGTCCTGTGCCAGCAGATCCTGAGCGTCGCGCCGAACGGGCAGGCTGTTCAAAATGCCGGGAACTCAGCCACCTACACGGTAACGGTGAGTAATCCGACGGCGGCGACGCAAACGTTTGTGCCGTCCACGCTGGGTATCCCGGCCTCCTGGGGTGTGCAACTGCCCGCCAGCGTGACGGTCTCGCCGGGCGGTAGCCAGACCTTTAACCTGGTGCTGACGACACCCCTGAACGCGGCGCCCGCGACTGATAATTTCTTCGCGGTGGTAAGTACTGCCGGAGGCATCACGGCCTCCGCGGCAGACGCGTTGACTATCTACTCCGCCCCCAATTCGGGCGGCGGCAATGTCAACACCGCTTATGTCGCTTACACGGCCAGTATCAATCCCAATCAAGTTACCGTCGGCCAGCAGGGGTCGGCCCCGTTCCAGGTCTCCATCACCAACACCGGCACCGGCACGGCGAATCTTTCGGTTGGGTATGCCAGCGGCTACAGCCTGCCCAACGGGTGGCAGATCAATTGGGCGCCACCCAATTACAATTCGCCCTTTGTTCTGCCCGGGCTCGCCAACACCGCGACGGTAACCGGGACGCTCCAGCTTCCGCCCACCTTTTACAACACCACAACTCCCGGCACATACACGATCCCCCTCCAGGTGCAGTACTATTCTCAGACCCCTGTTAACATCCCCTTGACGGTGATCGTGATCGCCTCCGGGGTGACGTCCACAATCAGTCCCGGGTCGGGCTCTCCGCAGAGTAACTTCGTGGACGCCGTGTACAATGTGGGCAGTTCGCGGGACACATTTAACCTTACTGTTCAGGGCACGCTGGCCCAGGTTGCTACTGTACCGGCCACTGTGGGGCCCATCGACGTCGGCGGCAACGCGCCGGTTCCCATCACTATAAACCCCGTCGAATTCCTCTCGCCGGGGAATTATACGCTGTTGGTAAAGGCGGTTTCGCAAAGTAATCCACTGGTCCAGACCATCGCCCAAGCCACCGTGACAATATCCGGATCGAAAGGCGTCTCGGCGGCCATCACCCCCTCGTCGGCCAGTGTGCAAACAACCCCCGGATCGGTGCCGCTGTTATTGCAAGCTACTAATACCGGCAACGTGCAGGATAACTACACCGCAAGCATTACCGGAACCACCGGCCCGGTGACGGCCACGCTGAATGGGTCGGGGCAATCCATCGCGTCGTTCCCCATACCGGCGCTCGGCAACTCGGAATTCCCGCTGAATGCGCAGGTTACCGGTCCCGGAAAAGCCACCATCAGTGTGGCCGTGACCTCGCTTTCCAATAGCTCCATCACCGGCAACGCTACCGTCACTATCGACAACTCTACCCCCGGACCGCCCACAGCAAGCGCCGCCGCCGGGGGCAATACGCCCGTTCATCGCCTGGCCGTGCTCAACGCCAGCGCCAGCAGCGATCCCAATAATCTCCCGCTCACCTTCCTCTGGACTCTCACCTCCCCGCCCACCGGCAGCGCTCTCAATTCCAGCTCCATCTCGCTGGCCAACAGCGCCGTCGCCGCTTTCCGCCCCGACGCGCCGGGCGTCTACACTTTCAACGTCAACGTCTCCAACGGGACCGCCAGCGCCAACGCCACGGCCTCCTACACTGCGGTCGACTTACCGCCGGTAGCCGTCACCGCAAATAACTTCAACGCCGCCGTAGGCGCTTTCGCCTTCCTCAACGGCAAGAATTCCTACGATCCCGATGGCCAGCCCATCGCCTTCGCCTGGACGCTTGTCTCCGCCCCCACCGGCAGCTCCGTCACCACGGCATCGATCAATAACTCACAGACGCCGCACGCCTTTCTCAAACCCGATGTCGCCGGCGCCTACCAGTTCCAGCTCATCGTCAGCGACGCTACTGCGCCCAGCCTGCCCGTCACGCTCACCGTCACCGCTTATAGCGGCGCCATCCCTCCCAACGCCGACGCCGGACGCAATCAAAATACCGGACTGCACGCGACTGTCACCCTCACTGGCAGCAATAGCGTGGACCCCAACACTTCACCGCTCCCCCTCAACTATCAGTGGAGCTTCGGCGCCATTCCATCCGGCAGCGGTGTCACGCTCGCCAACTCTACCAGCGCTTCGCCACAGTTCACCCCCGACCTGGCCGGCGACTACGTGGTGAGCCTGGTGGTCTCCAACGCGCATGGCACTTCGGCCGCGGCCACCACCACGGTCCACGTCTTCACCGGTGACGTGCCCCCCAATGCCGATGCCGGCGCCAGCCAGTTCGTCACCCCCACCAGCACTGCCAGTCTCAGCGCGCAAGCCTCCGCCGACCCCGATAACGGCCCGCTCAACCTGGCCTATCTCTGGTGGCTCGATTCGCTTCCGTCCAGCAGTACGGCCACCTTGCAGCACCCCAACACCGCCACTCCGCAGTTCGTCGCCGATAAGTCGGGCTATTATATCGGCCGCGTGGAAGCCAACGATGGCTTGCTCGCCAGCTTCTCCAACACCTTAGTCACGTCCGCCGCCTTGTGCGATGCCGATGCCAACGGGGTCGTCAACCAGACCGACATCGCGCTCATCACGGCAGCTCTTGGACAAACCGTACTGGCCAACGATCCGCGCGATTTCAATCACGACGGAACCATCACGCAGGCCGATGTCACCGGCTGCAGCGGCATGCTTTCCAGCAGCGGACCAACCCTCCAGATCTTACCCACGTCTTTCACCGAGAGCCTGGTGCAAGGCGGCGCCGCAGTGATGCAGGCGATCCAGATTTCCTCTTCCGGCAACCCCATCGACTTCACCGTGTCGTCCGACTCTACGTGGCTCACCGCCAGTGTCACCTCCGGCTCTACCGGTTCGATCGGCAGCCTGAATGCTACCGTGTCTCCCGCCGGACTGACGCCGAGCACTTACCATGGAGTGCTCACATTCACGCCCGATAGCGGCAGCGCGATCGCCGTGTCGGTCACCCTGACCGTCAACCCGCTGGGCCTGCAGCTCTCGCCGTCATCTTTCACTGAGAGCCTGCCGCAGGGCGGCTCCGCGGTGATGCAGTCGCTGCAGATTTCCTATTTCGGCAACCCCGTCAACTTCACCGTGTCGTCTAACGAGCCGTGGCTCACGTCCAGCGTCACAAACGGCAACACGTCCACCACAAGCAGCCTGAATGCCATGGTGAATCCCGCCGGGCTGACTCCGGCGACTTACAACGGGAGCCTGACCTTCACCCCCGCGAGCGGCAACGTACAAACCGTGCCGGTCACCTTGACGGTCACCAACCCCGGCGCGATCAACGCCAACCCCTCCACGTTGTATTTCGTCATGCCCTATGGAGGCACCGCTCCGCCGCTACAGACGGTGAACCTCACAGCGGGCAGCGGCGCGGTCAACTTCACCGTGGCTTCCGATTCCCCCTGGCTCACCACGCCGACCACCAGCGGCGCCACGCCGGCGCAACTCAACGTGACGGCCTCTCCGGGCGCCATGGCGCCGGGCATTTATGGCGGTAACCTCACACTCACCGCCGGAAGTTTCACCTCGAAAGTAGCGGTGACGTTCACCATCGAACTAACCGGCACGCTCTGCGATGTGAATCTGGATGGCGTGGTGAACGTGGCCGACATTCAGCAGGAGATCAACGAAGCGCTCGGGGTACTGATGGCGGGGAACGATCAGAACAAGGACGGAGTGGTGAACGCAGTGGATGTGCAGATTGAGATTGGCGCGGTAATCGGCCTGGGTTGCTGGGCGCACTAGACTAGCCAGATGACTTTGGCCTCAGAACCTGCTAATCTGGCTCCCAATAGCCGATCTGCGAGGGGGAAGGAATGAAGACCGCTCTTACTGAAAAGCAGCAAGAAGATTTCCTCAGCCGCGGCTTTTCGCGCCGGAATTTCGGCCGGATTGCCACGATGTTAACCGCCGGAGCCGCTCTCCCGTTCTATAACGAGCCCGCTCTGGCACAACTCTCCCGGGTCGATGCACCGCCCGACGCGGTGATGATCAACAGCAATGAAAATCCCCTGGGCCCCAGCCAGGCCGCCCGTGAAGCGGCCATCGCCATGGTCGCACAAGGTGGCCGCTACCTTTTCGGCGAGTCCACCAAGGTGAAGTCCCTTCTTGCAAAGCAGGAAGGCGTGCCCGAGGACTGCGTCAAGATTTACCCCGGATCGAGCAATCCGCTCACCTGGTCGGTCCTGGCTTTCTGTTCGCCCACCAAGCCGTATGTGGTGGCCGATCCCGGCTATGAAGCAGGCGCCCGCGCCGCCGCGTTTGTCGGCGCCAAGGCGATCAACGTGCCTCTCACCAAAGAGTACACGCACGACGTCAAGGCCATGGCCGCCGCCAGCCCCGATACCGGCCTGATCTACGTCTGCAATCCCAACAACCCGACGGGAACGCTGACGCCCCAGGCGGACATCGACTGGCTGGTGGCCAACAAACCCAAAGGCGCCATCGTCATGATCGATGAGGCCTATACGCACATCACCCCGACCGCGCCCTTCAATACCGCCATGGTGGCCGCCCAGAAGGACGTCGTGATTCTGCGCACGTTCTCCAAGATCTACGGCATGGCCGGTTTGCGTGCCGGCGCGGCGATCGGCCGTCCGGATCTGCTGGCTAAGATCGATAACTACAGCCAGAACGGCATGCTCCCCATCACCTCCATGGCCGCGGCCTATGCCAGCCTGAAGGATCCCAACCTGGTGCCGGAGCGCCGCAAGAAAATCGGCGACGTCCGCAACGACGTGTTCAGCTTCCTCGATAAGAACAATTTCGGTTTTGTGCCTTCTGTCTCCAATTGCTTCATGGTGGATGTGAAGCGGCCCGGTGGCCAGATCGCCGCCGCCATGGCAAAAGAGAAGGTAATCGTCGGCCGCGTGTGGCGCGCATGGCCGAACCACGTCCGGGTCACCGTTGGACTGCCGGAAGAGATGGATAAATTCAAAGCCGCCTTCTTAAAGGTCATGGCTTGAACCCGCGGGCCATTCTGCGAAGAATGAGCCCGCCCCGTGCCAACTACGGTTGGAACCGCTTCCTGGGCGATTGTGCCGGCGGCCTGATAGCAGCGCTCATCGCGTTGCCTTACGGGCTGGCTCTGGCGTCTGCCATGGGGTTGCCCCCGGTGCTGGGGATTTTTACTTCCATCCTGACAGCGCCGGTTATCTCTTTAATGGGGCGTAACCCCGTACTGATCGGCGGCACCGCCAGCGCCACGGTACCATTCATCGCCTTGGCGGTTCGCAACCATGGGATTGGTGGGGCGGCACGGCTTTCCATC
>Ga0182030_10023235_pt1 | contig 11484 bp, 16 predicted proteins | sample 812S3MmetaG_FD_121299 | JGI IMG/M metagenome (GOLD analysis project Ga0182030, IMG submission 121299) | Permafrost microbial communities from Stordalen Mire, Sweden - 812S3M metaG (Illumina Assembly) | ecosystem: Environmental > Terrestrial > Soil > Wetlands > Permafrost | place: Sweden...
CCGCAGGGGCGGGAGAGGACATCTCCGCCACTGGACACGCCATCACGAACTCTGCCGACAAGCATACGCCGTAATTGCCTGACGCGGGCCGGACCCGGCGCTCCCGCGATCCGGCGTGCGGCATCGCATCGAAGTATAGCCGAGGCCGGCTTCGCACAGGACGTTGTTCTTGTGCCGAGAGGGTCGTCGTAGCCTCCGATGGAGGACCAGATGATCAAGAGATTGGTAGCGTTACTGCTGCTGTCGCTCACCCTCGCCGGTTGCATCGTTGAACCTGGCGGCGGTTGGGGCGACCGCAACCATCACGATTGGCACGGCGAGCAGGGAGAACATGGCGACTGGGGCCATTAGAGCCGGTTTCCGGAAGCCGAATTGCCGTTGCTCTGCCGGCAGCCGCGCCAATGACTTTGATACCCGGGTTCGAACATGAAGGTGCGCCATGGGCACAATCCTCATCATCGTCCTGCTGGTCCTGCTGCTCGGCGGCGGGGGCGGCTACTATGGCTATAGCCGCTACGGCGGACCGGGTGTCGGTGGCGTTCTCGGCCTCGTGCTGATCATCGTCCTCGTCCTCTGGCTGCTCGGTGGCGTGCCGTTCTACCGTTGATGGCACTGCGCGGTGGCCCGCCGGATACCCGGCCGCCTCTATGTGGCCAGTTCATGCGCGCCACGCTGGTGTCGCAGGGCAACATGTTGGCAGCGCCGGTCATCGGCTGGGTCTTCGCGCGCCCAAATAACCGGTCGGCGCGATGTCGCTCGGTCAGGCCGGCCGGAGGATCGGCCAGATGCGGCCCGATCGGAGAGCGCGATCAGGAAGATCGGCTTGCGTAGATTCCGAGTCTGGCCGGGTACCCCGGCAATAATCATCTTGCAGGGAAATTGCCGCAACTGGAACCGGCCGAACGCGGCCAGCCAGAGCTGCACGTCACACACCGGACGCGCCGGTACAACGCTGTCACGGGTCCTTTCACGTTTGGAGACTGCCATGACCACGAGCACTGGAGCCACAGGCGGAGACTTCGCCACGGATCTGGCCGCGCTGCGGCAAGATATCGCGGATCTCACCGACACGATGAGCACGCTGGTGCAACACCAGAAGCAGGCTGCTGGCACGCGCATCTTCGAAGCCGTCGGGGACGCCAAGAGCAAGTTCGCAAGCACCACGGCCGATGCGCAGAACCGTGTTTGCGCGGCGAGCAGTGCGATCGAGGCCAGAATCGAGCGTCATCCGTTGACGTCGGCACTGATCGCTCTCGGTGTCGGGATGTCGGTTGGCCTAGTGAGCCGTTGGCGGATCTGATCGCGCAAGATCCCCGGGCTGACTGTACTTTGCATGCCGCCGCAGAACGGCACCCGGGAGTCACAGTCTGCCAGAGCGGCCCTTGCGCAATGCACGCTCGCCGAGCAGCCGATCGAACTCCAACTTGGATACGGCGTAGCATTCGCAGGAGAGGCGTTCCAGGCCGGGGCGATCGAGGATCGTGACATTGCCACGCTTGTAGCGGATGAGACCGGCCCGTTGCAGGCCGCCCGCCGCGGCGGTGACGCCGGTCCGTTGCACCCCGAGCATCATTGCCAGGAATTCCTGCGTGAGCAGAAACTCGTCAGATTGCATGCGGTCGTGCGTCATCAGCATCCAGCGGCAGGTTCGCTGCTGGATCTTATGAAAATGATTGCACGCGGCGGACTGTGCGACCTGGTTGAAGAAGGCGTGCGCATAGTGCAGCATCACAATTCGCATCGAAGCGCTTTGCGCCAGTTCCCGCTTGAACAGCGTTGCCTTCATGCGCAATCCGGCACCGGGAACCTGGATGTAAACGCAGGTGGGTGCCTGGTTGTCGCCGAGCACCAGGGGCAAGCCCACCATGCCTTCGCTGCCGATCGTGCCCACCTCGGCAGCCTGGCCGTTCGCCATGGTGTTCACCAGAGAGCCGACGCCGGTCTCGATGAAATAGACAAATCCGATCGGCTTGTTGGCTTCGTAGAGCGACTGCCGGTACTCCAGCGGAACCGGCTGAAGATGCGGGAGAAGCCGTTGGTAATCCGCGCGCGGCAGCAGACCAAGCAATCGGTTGGCGTGCTGCCCGGCGGCCATGCGGCCAGATACCACCTCAGTGCTCCTGTTGACCATGATCGAGCGGCTACACGACGCTGGGCCGACCGGCGACCAAGGCGTTGCCGCGAACAATTGCCAGTCGGCTGCATTGTTGGCCGCATTCTCGGCAGATATTTCCGGGCACCGAGCCTTGCCGAGGCTTGGTCACGGATCCTTCGTATCAATCGCCAATGCAAGCTGACGTTCGGTTTCGCCGAGCAATTGCTCGACCCGGGCCCGTGTGTCCTCGTCCAGGAGAAGCCTCAGCATCTCCCGATAACGATCGACGTTCATTTGGATGATGCCGGGTTCTTCCATCATCGCGGTTCCTCCCACAAGGAGACGGAAGCGAGCGCAACCGGAGTTCCGGAGGCAGGCGCCTCCACCCAATCGGCGAGCCGCGTGTCAGGCGTCCTCGCCGATCACACGAGCGTAATCCGAAGCCGCTGGGACGGCAAGGTTGATATGTCCGGTATCCGACATAAATTGACCTGGATCAATGCGATTCAGCCGCTTCTGCCGCTAACTTCGAGAGCTTTCGGGCCTGTAGGCAGCAAAAAGGCTGACATCATGGGCACTCTCCATCGAACAACGAATCTGGCCCCGTTCTCTGCCTCTCGCGCGAACTCGCCCGGCGGGTGCGTGAGTTACGGCGGTTCGGCGACCGAGCGGCAGCTCCGTCAGGCGCTTGCCCAGGCCGAGGCCCTGCTGCGCGAAAAAGACCTGCAGATCCACGCGGTGCTTGCGTGGCGGGAGGACGCGACCAATCGTCTGGCCGGTCTGACACGGCGACAGCGTCAGATCATGGAACTGGTCCTCGCCGGCCAGCTCAGCAAGAACATCGCCGCGGATCTCGGCATCAGCCAACGCACGGTCGAGAACCATCGCGCGGCGATCATGAAACGGACCGGATCGAAGTGCCTGCCGGCATTGGCCCGAATGGCGCTTGCCGCTGCCTGGAATGATCCCACGGCTCTGCCGCCGCCGGCCGGATGGCGCAACACGGGAGGACTTGGTTTCGCACCCATCGGTCAGGCGCCGGCCGATTGGTACCGCGGATCAGACGCGGGGTTGGCTGCGCCGGGTTGGGATGCCGTGAACCGGTCGTGGTCAAGCGGCAATGAAGCCGTTGCTCTTCGGGGTACGTCCATGCCGAACGCCAGGCAGGGCGCATCCGTCACAAGACTCCCGGCACCAATACGGTGCGGGAGCAAATGAGTGAGATGCAGTCATGTTACAACTTCTGCTCATCGTCGTACTCGTACTCGTACTGCTGTCATTCTTTGGCGGCTACGGGGGTTATGTGCCGCCGCATTACGGCTATGGGGGCGGCGGCATCGGCCTCATCATCCTGATCGTCCTGGTCGTCCTGCTGTTGCGGTGACAACTGACCATCCCACCTTTCATACAAAAATGGAGAAAGTCATCATGAACAAAGCATTGTGGATGCGTCTGATCTTCGCACTCGTCACCGCAGTGCCGATTGCCGCCTGCACGGCGTCGAGTAGTACAACCGACTCTACCGGCCAATATGTTGACGACGCGTCGATCACCACGAAGGTCAAGGCCGCCTTGCTCGGTGATTCCGGTCTGAAGTCGTTCGATATCAGCGTCACGACCGGCAAGGACGTCGTCCACCTCAGCGGTCGGGTCAGTACCTATGAGGCGAAGTCGCATGCCACCCAGGTGGCTTCCGGGATTCCCGGCGTCCAGGCCGTCGTGAACGACATTGTCGTGAACTAGGCGGCGTCCGTCGTCCACCAGGCCCGCACGTCGTGCGGGCCGTCGCCGGCGGACGAATGACAGAGCGACCCGGCGGGGGCCAAGGAGCCACGCGTGTGTGCGGCCCAGCGAATGACGCTGCGGCCGCGCTGGCATGACTGACCGCCACGGACCGGCACGCATTAACAGGAGACCTACATGCCTTTGCACAAAGTGGCGCGACCCGGCGATCCAGGGATCGAGGACGTTTACGCGACCGCAGCGTCGGAGCAGCGCGTGGCGAAATACCGTATGCCGGAACACACGTCATCCGCACAGGAAATCTACAACCTGGTGCATGACGAGTCGCTGCTGGACGGCAACTCGCGGCAGAACCTGGCAACGTTCTGCACCACCTGGGCCGAGCCGGAAGCGCACAAGCTGATGGACGAGTCGATCGACAAGAACATGATCGACAAGGACGAGTATCCGCAGACCGCGGAGATCGAGAAGCGCTGCGTGCACATGATCGCCGATCTGTGGCACGCACCCGGCGCGTGGAAGACCGTCGGGTGCTCCACCACAGGATCGAGCGAGGCCTGCATGCTGGGCGGCCTGGCGCTGAAGTGGCAATGGCGCAAGCGGCGGATCGCCGCCAAGCAGCCGTACGACAAGCCGAATTTCGTCTGCGGCCCGGTGCAGGTGTGCTGGGAGAAATTCGCCCGCTATTTCGACGTGGAGATCCGCCAGGTGCCGCTGCAAGGCGACGCGCTGGGACTGCGTCCGGAAGATCTGCGGCAGTATTGCGACGAGAACACCATCGGCGTGATCCCGACGCTCGGCGTGACGTTTACCGGCATCTATGAACCGGTCGCCGCGCTGGCCCGGGCACTCGACGAACTCCAGCGCGAAACCGGCCTGAACATCCCAATTCACGTCGATGCGGCCAGCGGCGGCTTCATCGCGCCGTTCATCCAGCAGGAACTGGAATGGGACTTCCGGATCGAGCGGGTGAAGTCGATCAGCGCCTCGGGTCACAAATACGGCCTGGCGCCGCTGGGCGTGGGCTGGGTGATCTGGCGCGATCAGGCCGAACTGCCGCAGGAGCTGATCTTCAACGTCGATTACCTGGGCGGCCAGATGCCGACCTTCGCGTTGAACTTCAGCCGGCCGGCCGGGCAGATCATCGCACAGTATTATAATTTCCTGCGGCTGGGCCGTGACGGCTACACGCAGATCCAGCAGGCCTGCGCCGATACCGCGCAATGGCTCGCCAGCGAAATCGCCAGGCTCGGACCGCTGGAGCTGGTGTATGACGGCAAGGGTGCGCTGCCCGCGGTCTGCTACAAACTGAAGGAAGGCAAGGACTACGGCTTCACGCTGTACGACCTGTCTGAACGGGTGCGTATGCGTGGCTGGCTGATCGCGTCCTATCCGCTGCCGGCCAACCGCAACGCCACGATCATCCAGCGCATCCTGATCCGCCACGGCGTCAGCCGCGATCTCGCGCAACTATTGCTCGACGATCTCGGCCGCGCGCTCAAGCACCTGCAAGAGAATCCGGTGCCGCATTCGGACGCCGGACCCACCTTCCATCACTGATCGCAAACACGACGGAGGCATCAATGCCTATAGCCAAGAAAGCGCTCGGCGTCACGTCGATCGGGCTGATGACGGCGGCGGCCGTGGTGACCAGCCTGCGCGGCCTGCCGATGCTCGCCAAGGAAGAGATGACGATGTTCGCCTACCTGGCGTTCACCGTCATCTTCTACCTCATTCCGGCGTCTATAGTTTCGGCCGAGCTCGGCGGCGCCTTCGCCGACAAGAATGGCGGCATCTATGCCTGGGTCGGCGAGGCCTTTGGCGTCCGCTGGGGATTCCTCGCAATTTGGCTCCAGTGGATTCAGAACGTCGTATGGTATCCGGTCACGCTGACGTTTGGGGCGGCGGCTTTGGCCTACACGATCGGCGTCCCCGCCCTGGCGAAAAACGGACTCTACGTCGGGATTTTTTGCATCGTCGTTTATTGGCTGGCGAGTTTCGTCGTTCTCCAGGGTGTGGAAGTTTTCGCCAAAGTTTCGAACTGGACGTTCATTGCCGGAACGGTCCTCCCAGGGATTATTCTCATCCTGCTCCTTGGCTACTGGATTGCAACAGGCCACCCGATAGCGTGGCAGCATCTTACCGATCCCGCGGTGTCGGAAGCCGGCCATGCGCGGTTCTGGCCGGCCATCCATGGCTTTGGAGCGATCGCGTTTTTGGCGGGGATCGTGCTGCTGTTTGCCGGCGTGGAGGTGCAGGCCGTGCACGTCATGGACATGAAGAATCCCAGTCGGGAATATCCCGCCGCCATCGGTCTGGGTGCGCTTATCTCGTTGCTTATTTTTGCCCTTGGCGCCATTCCCGTAGCGGCAATCCTGCCGTACGACAAGATCTCCCTGCAATCCGGCGTGTTCGACACATTCGCTGCTGTGATCACCGATATCTGGCACGCCGGGTGGCTCACGTCAGTGCTGTCGCTGCTCGTCGGCATAGGGGCAATCAGCGGCGTGTTTGCCTGGCTTGGCAGCCCGTGCCGGGGGCTGCTGTCCACCGCGCACGACGGCGAGTTACCTCCGGTGCTGCATGCAATGAACAGTAAGGGCATGCCGACGCATATCCTTCTGGTTCAGGGGGGGATCGTGACAGTCATGTCCTGCCTATATTTTGTTATCAAGGACGTTTCTGTCGTGTTTTTCCTGGTTTCGGCGATGACAATCGCTCTCTACCTGATCGCCTACATGCTCATGTACGCAGCCGCTATTACGCTGCGCTACACCCAGCCCGATATTGTGCGGCCATTCAAAGTGCCGGGTGGTCTGGGGGGCATGTGGCTGGCCGCCGGCGTGGGCTTCGTGGGAGTGCTGTTCAGCTTCCTGGTGGCGTTCTTCCCGCCCGACCAATTGCCAGTAGGCTCGCCCGTTTTGTATGTGACACTTGTGGTCATCGGCACGGTGGTGTTCTGCGGCATACCGCTGATCCTTCACGCGATTCGCCGTCCAAGCTGGGCCAAGAAGGACGTCGAGCCGGGAAAATAGATTGAGATCTATTTGCTGACAGACGGAAAGGATCATGGGCTGATGACGAAATCTTCTACCAGGATCAAAGCCGGGGGCGATACTCCGGCCCGGTTTGAGATCGAGGAGGTCGACAGCCCGACCGTTCAGGCCAGGCAGGCTATTGGGGTCTTCGACTCGGGCAGCGGCGGCATGGTGGCGGCAGCATACCTGGCGCGCATGCTGCGCGAAGCCGGCGAAAACCTGAGCGTAATTTTTTTCGGCGACACCGCCAATCTGCCCTATGGAGAAAAAACTCAGGCTCAGGTTGCCGTTCTGGCCGATGCGATCATCGGTCGCCTGGCCCCGTTCTGTCCCGTCATCGGTATTGCCTGCAATACGGCCAGTGCCTCGTGGGCGCACCTGGGCAAGGTTGGCAAGGCCGATGGATGGCCGCGTGTCTTCAACGTCGTACAGATCGGTGCCGAATTGGCCTATGAGCGCGCGCGCACGCTGCTGGAGCCGGAGTCGAAGCGCCGTCGCAAGACCATCGGCGTTCTCGGTACCGATCTCACGGCGGCGATTCAGTCGCACGCCGAGAGAATCGTGGAGTGCCATCGCTCGGCGCTGAGCCGCGCCTTCGGGCACGAGTTGCCGCTGGTGCCCTACGGTTTCGCAGAGAATGGCATCGTCCCACAGCTCCCCGCGGGAGTAATTGACTATGCGCACACAGCGCATGTGGCAGTCATTAGAGAGGACGAATCGGCGCCGGGTGGAACGACGCGGGCGGATCTCCGGCACTGGGACCCGCCTGAAGACTTGCCTCACGATGTCGAAATCATATCCCGCGACGCGCAAAAGCTCGTTGCCGCCGTCGATGTCTCGCACATCGTCGATGCCGAGGGCAACGTCAAGCCTGAATGGCACCGCCGGCTGGGAATATATCTGACGGAGGTGTCGCGGGAGATCGTGCGTCGCAAGGCCACCGCGCTGATCCTCGGCTGCACCCATTTTGAATATTTCAACCGGGACTTCGCCAAGCTGCTGCCGAGTCTGGCAGCCCGTAACGGCATCATCAGCCCTTCGGGAGCGCTGGCGTCCAGACTGGTCGATGCCTTCAATGAATATCTGGTCGCGTTCCCGCTGCGACCGATTTCGATAGAGAGTCGGAACTATGTTGCATTCTCTGGCAAACGTCCTCCGGATGAAACCTTCGAAGCCCTGGGGTTAGAACAGATCGTGGTGGCTAGGCATTTGTAATATCATGGAGACGAGCAGTGGGAAGAAACCCAAAGAAGCGCCGTACGAACGGGTCGGGCCGCCCAGAGCCTCTGCCGCGAACGCTGATTGAATGCCCGCCACGCCGCCGACGCACACGAGACGCGTCGGCGGCAGCGGGCGGCTTCGCGCGGCGTTCGGGATGTCGGTCCCCGCATCGTTTGGCGCGCGACGGTGCCTGCAATCTGATCATCAATGCAGCGAGGATCGCATGACCCGTAACACGCCTCTTTCCACCAATGCCCTGCTGCGCCGCAGCTTCGTTGGTCTCGGTGCCACCGGTGTTCTGGCGGCCGGACTGCCGCTCCCGTTCATCACGCGCGTCGCGCGGGCGCGGGCCAGTTCCGAACCGGTGACCGAGGCCCGGCTGCAGCAACTCGTCGGCGACGCGCACAAGCGCTTCGCCTCGGTGACTGACGGCAAGAACGCGAACTACATCCCATATCTGGCTACCGTTCCGTCCACACTCTTCGGCATCGCGATGGTGACGCCGGACGGCAAGGTCATCGAGGCCGGCGACACGGACTATGCCTTTGCGATTGAGTCGATTGCCAAGGTGTTCACGCTGTCGCTGGTCATGAGCGAGTCCGGGCCCGATGTGGTGAAGCAGAAGCTCGGCGCGAACGCCACGGGATTGCCGTTCAATTCCGTGATTGCGCTTGAACTGCACAAGGGCAATCCGCTGAGCCCGCTGGTCAACGCCGGCGCGATGGCAACTGTCAGCCTGGTGAAGGCCGGCAGCGCGAATGAGCGCTGGCAAAAGATCGCCGCCAACATGGACGCCTTTGCCGACGCGGAACTTTTGCTCAATCAGGCGGTGTTCAAGTCGGAGTCGGACACGAACCAGCATAACCGGGCGATCGCCTATCTGCTGTAAAGCGCGGGCTTCATGTACAGCGATCCGATGGAGGCGTGCGACGTCTACACGCGGGAATGTTCGGTTGGCATCACGCCAGAGAACCTCGCGATCATGGCTGGGACCCTGGCGAACGGTGGCGTCAACCCACTGTCGAATAAGCGACTTCTGGACCAGGCCTACGTTCCCAAGATCCTCGCGGAAATGGCGGTCGAAGGGCTGTACGATACGAGTGGTGCCTGGCAGTACGACGTTGGCCTGCCGGCAAAGAGCGGGGTGGGAGGCGGCATCATGGCGATCTCTCCCGGGAATTGGGCGATCGCGGCGTTTTCTCCGCCGCTTGATGGCGCGGGCAACAGTGTGCGGTCGCAGCTTGCGATCGCCTGGATCGCCGATCAGCTCAGGGCGAACATCTATGCGGGCTGATCCGGGATTTCGGCGAGAGGCGGGCGCGAATCAAGTGACGCGATCCGCCAGGAATTTCTGACAAGACAGGGTGGCCGGGGCATCACGGATGCCGTGCGCCTCGGCAGTCTGTCAAACTGAAAGTCAATCAAGATGGAGACACAGATGTTACAACGGACAATCTCATGGCGCCAGCTTGCAGCGGTGGGCGTCATCGTCTTGCTTGAAGCCTGTGCCCAGACTCCGCCGCAGCCGGTTGCGTCAAACCCGCCGCCGGTGGCACCCGGTCCGAACGCTGTCTGGTACACCGTCAATTTTGACACCAGCAGCTTTGCCATCAATGCCGATGGACAGAAGGTCGTCAGCGACGTGGCCGGTTACCTGCAGAGCCACCCTGCCTCGGTCGCGACAATCATCGGCAGGACCGACACGGTCGGCACCGCCGATTACAACATGCGTCTGTCGCATCGACGCGCCGACGCCGTTCGCGACGCGCTGGTCTACGACGACCACGTGGCGGAGGACCGGGTCGAGACGCGCTGGACCGGCGAGGCCCGACACGGCGTGCCAACGGGCAATCCCGTCGCGGTAGCGGCAAATCGAGTTGTCGATATCGCCATTCATTAGCACTGCGTCAGGAGGAGCAATGTAGCTCGACGAACCGACGCGTCGTAACCCGTGCAGCGAACAGCGATGGGTCGCTCCGTTCACCCCCCTGACGATAATCGACACGTCGAAATCCCGCACGTTGACGTATTGCTCACCTGTGGAGACGACCATGAAACTACAACTGCTTGTTGTCCTCGCCTGCGCTTTGCTGGCGGTTTCCGCCTGTGTGATGGAGCCCTACGGCGGCGGCAATCCGCGTGGCTATTATTACGGCGGCGGTTACGGTGAGCACGATTATGGACGCCGCGTGTGGCGGCAGTGAGCTTCGGCGGCGGTATAGCTCAACAGAGGGAGCAGTGGTGGCAAATCTGACCAGCGAGTCCCCGGGATTCGCCGATGCACGTCACGGCACGGATGCAACATGCCCGACGTAGGTGTTTTTGTCGCCCCATCCGCCGTTGGCGGTCCCCAGCGATCCGGACGTCGGCGTCGGTGGTTGCCAGGGGCCGTTTTGCTCTGTCTGGCCGGGATCGGCTTGTGGCTGACCCTGCATGTCATGCTCAAGCCGGCGCCCGCACCGCCAGCTCCCCCGATACCGGTGGTTGCCGCGGTGGCGCAGGCGGGCGACGGGCCGGTCTATCTCGCCGGGCTCGGCACGGTGAAGGCCTACAACACTGTGACCATCCATGTTCGCGTCAATGGGACCCTGGACAAGGTCGTCTTCGTCGAGGGTCAGGACGTGAAGGCCGGCGATCTGCTCGCCCAGATCGACCCACGGCCCTATCAGGCACAGCTCGACCAGGTCGTCGCCGCCAAGGCGCACGACGAAGCATTGCTCTCTGATGCCAGGCTCGACTTGCAACGCTACCAGAAGCCGGCCGGGCAGGACTCGATCGCGATGCAGCAGCGCGACACGCAGATCGCGCTGGTCGCGCAGGATGTTGCGACGGTCGCCAACGATCAGGCGCAGATCGACTTCGTGAGGGTCCAGCTTCTCTACACCGCAATTACCTCGCCGATCTCGGGCCGCACCGGCGTGCGGCTGATCGATGCCGGCAACATCGTGCAGACGACCGACACCACCGGCCTGGTGGTGGTGACGCAGATCGAGCCGATCTCGATGCTGTTCACCCTGCCGGAGGATGATTTCGGCGTGGTCAACCGGCAGATGGCAGCGGGCTCGCCTATGGTCGCAGTCCGCTGTGGATAAGTGCCTCTCCGAAACTGGACTCTTGTGATCACTGCGGCGGGCTGCGTATTCACAACCCCTACACCACTTAGGCGACGCCCAAAAATAAGCGGATCGGTTCTAAACTCCGTCATCCCCGCGATAGCGTCGCGAAAGCGGGGACCCAGAGTGGCTTAGGTCCCCGCTTTCGCGAGGATGACGCGGAATGCAGTCTGAACGCCAAGTGATTCGACTAGTGTTGGGCATCGCCTTAGCGAGACACGACCATCTGATGAATGAACTGTCGCCAATGAACGAACTGTCGCCGATGAACGAA
>Ga0182030_10023237_pt1 | contig 11482 bp, 11 predicted proteins | sample 812S3MmetaG_FD_121299 | JGI IMG/M metagenome (GOLD analysis project Ga0182030, IMG submission 121299) | Permafrost microbial communities from Stordalen Mire, Sweden - 812S3M metaG (Illumina Assembly) | ecosystem: Environmental > Terrestrial > Soil > Wetlands > Permafrost | place: Sweden...
GAAACTTCGATTTTTTTTCGGAGACGCCGCATGTAGACATCGATCAGATTGGCATCCAAATCGTCCTGCGAATCCCAAATCTTTTCGGAAATCATGGTGCGAGTCAGCACCCGGCCTTGATTTTGCATGAATAATTCAAGCAGCGAAAATTCACGAGCCGTGAGATCGATCTTTTTATTATTACGATGGACGGTTCTCGCCAGCAAATCCATCTTGATCCCGCGATGTTCAAAGACAGTCGCCTTCTTGCCTCCGTGACGGCGAACCAGGGACCGAATACGCGCCAAAAGTTCTTCGAAGCTGAAAGGCTTGGCCAGATAATCGTCAGCCCCCAGATTCAATCCTTTGATCCGATCCTGTACGGCGTCGCGCGCGCTCAAAATCACCACGGGCTCATTAAACCCCAAGCTTCGCCATTCGCGGAGCAGTTCCAATCCATCCCCGTCCGGCAAGCACAAATCCAACACGATGACATCGTGTGGACTATCCGCCAAGGCATCCCGAGCCTCCTGGCAGGTGCGAACCCAGGTCGTTGAATAGGCCATTTCCTCCAGGCCACGCGAGATGAATTGACCAACTCTTCTCTCGTCTTCAACGATCAGGACTTTCATTGTTGGAATATAGGATTGGGCGGAAAGTGAATCGACTCATTTTGAACGAATCCTGTTATCCACTTCACGGATACCCGCAGTTGCTACCCATACGAGTGCAATCTTGTCAAGGTTGCCCTGTTGAGTTGTGATGACACGAATGGGTTAGCGCCTGATCGTCGGTCTTGAGCGAACGCTTGATCTGCTTGCCTCCTGCCTGGATCAAGGCATAATATCTTCCCGTCCGATTCGCTGCGGACGTTCAGCCACACAGTATCTTGAGCGGAAGTAATTAGCCAGGGTAGCTCAGCGGTAGAGCAGGGGACTCATAAGCCCTTGGTCGGGGGTTCGATTCCCCCCTCTGGCACTTCTTTGAACGTCTCCAGCAGGAGGTTTGGCGCGCGGCCTTAAGCAGAAGCACCGGCACATCGTTCAGAGGCCTCTGCAAAAGTCTCTCTTTTAGGATTCTGTCATCCTTCGACAAGCTCAGAATGACGGATTGCTTAGAGAAGGGGTTTCGCAGAGGTCTCTTTCAAGGCTTGGCGTGAACGGAACGATTCCCCAAGGCGTTGCCCTGGGCTGATGTTAGGACGCCCCGTTGGGGCTTCAGACGCTGTCATTGATGATGCAACTTGCTTGCAGGATATATTGCAAATCACTTGCGTCTAATGTAAAAAGAAAATCCCCATGAAAACATTCCTGCATTTCACCTGTGCCGCCGGCCTTTGGCTGACATCCCTGGCCGCGCCCGCGGACGACCTCAAGATCGTGGCCGCGGAAAACTTTTACGGCGGAGTCGCCCAACAAATCGCCGGGAGCGGCGCGACCGTGAAGAGCATCCTGACGAATCCCAACCAGGACCCGCACGAATTCACGACCAACGCGAGCACAGCAAAAGCGGGGGCCGATGCCGACATCGTGATCTATAACGGGCTCAGCTACGACCCGTGGATGGACAAGTTGCTCGCAACCCAGGGAAAACCGGATCGCGTGGTAATCGATGTCGCCGATCTGATCGGCGGCAAGGAGGGCGATAATCCCCACATCTGGTATGACCCCAGAACGATGCCCGCTTTGGGCGCGAAGCTGGTGGAAGTGCTGGGGAAAATCAATCCCGCGCAGGCCGGCGCTTATCAAAAGCGGCTGGATGACTTTAACGCCTCCATGAAGCCCGAGCTGGATAAGATCGCGGCAATGAGAGCCGCTTCGGCGGGATTGGAGGTGACCGCGACCGAGCCGGTGTTCGGGTACATGGCCGATGCTCTCGGCTTCAAGATGCTCAACTACGATTTCCAGATCAAGATCATGAACGACGCCGAGCCGACCGCGGACCAGACCGCCGCCTTTGAAAAGAGCCTGACTTCCAGGACGGCCAAAATTCTTTTCTATAACAGCCAGGTGACCGACCCGACAACGGACCGCATTCAAAAAATCGCCAAAAAATCGGGGGTTCCCGTCGTGGGGGTGACGGAGACGCAGCCGCCCGATCAGAAAAGCTATGTCGGCTGGATGATGCACGAGTTGGATGGCGTTCAGGCTGCGCTTGGTGCTAAAAGCCAATAACTCCAGCCATGACGTCCGCCCTGCAAATTTCCGACCTGACCATTACCCTGGGTGGGAATGCGATTTTGTCCGGGGTCAACGCGACGATCGACAAGGGCGAGTTCATCGGAGTTTTCGGGCCCAACGGCGCGGGCAAGACGACGCTCGTGCGCGCAATCATCGGCACGCTGCCGCCCACCCGGGGATGGATCAAAATCCTCGGCTTGGCCCCAGGCCAGGCGGCCCGGCAAATCGGTTACATGCCGCAGGGCCATGCCGGATTCGACTCCACGGCGCTGAGCGCGCGGGCATTGGTGGAAGCGGCCTGTCACGGCGACCGGTGGGGCATCCCGTGGACCTCCCGGAAATCGAAGCAGGAAGTCGACCGCGTGTTGGAGGTGACGGATGCCGGCCGGTACGCCGCGCGTCCCTTTTCCGTCCTCTCCGGCGGAGAGCGCCAGCGCGTGATGCTGGCCCAGGCCCTTCTCGGCCATCCCAGGATTCTCGTTCTCGATGAACCCCTGGCCAGTCTCGATCCCAAAAATCAGGCGCTCCTGATCGAATGCGTGGCGCGCGTGAAACGCCTCACCCATACGACCATCCTTTTCGTGGCCCACGACATGAACCCGCTCATGCGAGTCATGGACCGGGTGCTTTATATGGCCGGAGGAGGGGCCGTTTTAGGCAAACTCGACGACGTGGTCACCTCCGCCTCCCTTTCCAGGCTTTACGGTTTTGCGATTGAAGTCGTGCGGGCTGAAAACCGCGTATTTGTCGTCTCGGCGGAAGGCAACGTGACGGAATCGGAATGCTTCCACCATGACCATGATGATGACCATGAGTAATACGTTGATGAACTACCTCGGCTACGAGTTTGTCCAAAATGCGCTGATCGCGGGAACGCTGGCGGCCATCTTGGGGGCGATTGTCGGCTATTTCGTCATCATCCGGAACGCCGGTTTCGCCGCGCACGCGCTGGCCCATATCGGCTTTGCCGGCGCGGCGGGCGCGGCCATCCTCGGGTTGAGTTCCCTGGAAGGGATGCTCCTGCTCACCGTGGGCTCGGGCCTGTTCATGGGCGCCGCCGGGGACAAAGTGCATCGCAACGATCTGGCCATCGGCATGGTTCTCTCCATGTCGCTGGGTTTGGGCACCTTGTTTCTCAGTCTCTATTCCAGTTTTGCGGGACAGGCGAAGGCCATTCTTTTTGGCAATATTTTTGGAGTCTCCGGGAGCCAGATCATGGAAATGGTGGTGTTGTCGCTGTTGAGTCTGGCGGGGCTTGCGGTTTTCGCGCGCAGGCTTCTTTTTGCCAGCACCCAACCGCGCCTGGCGGAAGCGCGGGGCCTGTCGCTGCCCGGCCTTTCCATGGCGTTCATGGCCGTGCTGGCCGTTTCGGTCACGCTGGCCAGTCAAATCGTGGGCATTCTCCTGGTCTTCACGCTCGTCATTGCCCCGGCGGGAATTGCCCTGCGTCTCTGCCGATCTTTTTGGTGGGGCATTTTTATCTCCGTGGCGCTGGGCGTCGCGGCGGTTTGGATCGGCATTTTGCTCGATTGCGTCACCGGCTATCCCGCGACGTTTTGGATCACGGCGCTCTTTTTCATCCTCTATATCCTTGTGGAAGCTTATGTCCGCTTCGTCACGAGATCGGATCGCTGAGAACGAGTCTATTTATTCGACCTCGGCAAGGCGCCCATTCGGCTGACGTTATCGCTGATTTCATCCGGGGTCACTTCGGTTGATCGGGCGCAGCGATACCGAAGGGATTGGGGTTTGAATTCGGATTGGGGTTTGAATTAGCAGGCGAGGCGGTCGAGGCGGTCGAGGCGGTCGGTTGAGTAAGCCCTTCGACCTTTGCGTGGTAGAGGTCCAGGTTAAGCTGGGGGTTGCCCTTGTACGGGTGGATATCCGCGCGGCCAAGCATGCCCGACAGGGTAACGGTTGACCCCACCTGAATCTTGGGATACGCAAAGGCCTGGTCTTGCCAAAAGTAAGCCCAGATGTGGCACGGAACTTGACTCCCGTTGATATTGACCGTGTCGTCGGAAACCTTAATTCGAAATGCCGATCCGGCTAGATTGAACATCTGAAGGCTCTCAACCTTGACTTTGAAAGTAGCTGGGTGATTTTTAGCATTGGAAATGATCGCTTTACTGGCTTGCCTGATACCATCGGCATTCCACGAGCCGCCCGTTTCAACTTCGACTTCCATGGGGACGAGGTCGGCCACACTCTGGATGGTGGTAAACGCCGCCGGGGGGGTGGCGTTCGCCGGTGCAAAAAAAGCCGGGCAGGCAAGGAGAGTCGCGGCTAAAATAAAGCTCTGGATGCTTTGGGTTTTCATGGTTTTTGAGGTACAGGCCATGGAAGCTCTTATCATGGCGGATGCTTAACGACAACGCCAAGTTGATCGAATAGATTTCACGACGGTAGGAATCTGGCGGCGGATGCTGTAAAGTCCTCGCTCCATGGCCGGCATGATCCCCCCCGAAATCGTCGAGCAGGTGCGCCACGCCAGCGACATCGTCGACGTCATCGGCGGTTACGTGCCGCTGAAGAAATCGGGAGCGAAATTCAAGGCGCTCAGCCCCTTCAACAAGGAGAAGACGCCCTCCTTTTACGTCGATCCCGCCAGGCAGATGTTCAAGTGCTTCAGCAGCGGCCATGGCGGCGACGTCTTCAAGTTCCTCATGCTCATGGAAAACATGACCTTCCCCGAGGCGATCCGGCGTCTCGCCCAGCGCGCGGGCATCGTCATCCCCGAGGGCGGCCCGCATGATCCGCAGGCCCGCAGCCGCCGCGAGGAACTGCACGCGCTCTATGCCGCCGTCGCGGCCTGGTGGCAGAAGCTGCTCAAGACCGATCCCGCCGCGGAACCGGTCCGCGCCTATCTCAAGAGCCGCGATTTTCCCGACGCGCTCGCGGACGAATTTTCCCTGGGCTACGCGCCGGAGGGCTGGGACACCACGCTCAAGTGGGCGCAAAAAGCGGGCTACAGCATGGAGGCGCTCGAAACGGGGAAGCTCGTCGCCACGTCGGAATCGGGGCGGACCTACGACTTCTTTCGCGGACGGCTCATGATCCCGATCCACAACGACGCGGGCGAGGTCGTCGCCTTCAGCGGACGCCTGCTCGATCCCGAGGCGAAGGCGCAAAAGTATGTCAACTCGCCCGAGACGCCGATCTTCGTGAAAAGCCGCATCCTCTTCGGCCTGAACAAAACGAAGCGGCCCATCATCGAAGCCGAAAGCGCCATTCTCTGCGAGGGGCAGATCGACCTCATGCGCTGCTGGCAGCACGGCATCCGCAACGTCGTCGCGCCGCAGGGCACCGCCTTCACCGATCCCCACGCGCGCATCCTCAAGCGGATCGCGAAGGAAGTCGTCATCTGCTTCGACGCCGACCGCGCCGGGCAGGCCGCCGCGCAACGGACCATCGACGTCCTGCTCAAGGAAGACCTGCAAGTCCGAATCGCGCGCATCCCGCAGGGCGAGGACCCCGACAGCCTTCTGCGCAAACAGCCGGTCGCCGTCTTCTTAAATATCCTGAGCGAGGCGAAGGATTACACCCGCCACCTGCTTGACACCGCCTGCGAGGAGGAGGACGTCACCAGCCCGCGCGGACGCGGCGCGGTGGCGGCGAAAATGGCGCAGGTCATCGCCAGGATTCCGAATGCCGTCCAGCGCGAGGGCTTTCTCCTCGACGTCGCGCGGCGGCTCCAAGTCCCGCGCTCGGTGCTCGAAGAAGAGGTGCGCAAAGCCGAGGCGCAGATACGCCGCGGCGAGCTTCAGCAGCGCCAATATCCCAACGCGGCGGCGGCTGGAGAAGTGGAAGGAGAATCCGATGCCGCTCAACCCGAGCCGCAGGAGCCGATCGAGGCCGCCCCGATTATTGAGGCCCTCCTCTCGCTTCTCTTGACGAACCCGGAACTGGTCCCGCAGGTCAGCCGCCAGCTTGATCACGGCTGGGTGGAGGGTTTGGGCGGCGCGGAGGCGCTCTTGCGGCTGTTCGATGCTCACTCGCACGATGCGTTTGAGAATGCGGCGCAGTTCATGGAGGAATGCGACGACCGGACCAGGGATTACCTGGCCGGACTTCTCTTTCATCCCACGCCCGTTCCCACGGAAACCACGGTGGAGGCTTATGCCGACAAGCTGGTGCGCAATTTCGAGAAGCGCTGGAAGCAGCAGAGGCTCCAGATGCTCAATCTCGCCGTCAAATCGGACGAGCTTTCGGTGGAGGAAAGGCTGAAGTATCTCATGGAAATCCAGGCGATCCGGCGGCAGTTCCCCGATTTGGAGCCTTGATGACACGCCGGGCGGCCCGGTCCCTCGTTCCACGACTTGGGATCGAGGGAAAATTCAACCCGGAGCGATCAAATATATCCACGCATCCAGATATGTTCATATTTTTCTTGCGTGCCGCCTATCCCCACCCTTATTGTCCGATCCATGGCCAAATCTTATATTTTTTCCTCCGAGTCGGTGACCGAGGGTCATCCCGACAAAGTCGCCGATACCATTTCCGATGCGGTGCTGGACGCCTGTCTGGCCCAGGACAAACACAGCCGCGTCGCCTGCGAAACGCTGGTGAAATCGAACCTCGTCGTCGTCGCGGGCGAGATCACGACCAAGGCCGATTTCGACTATAACAAGGTCGTCCGCAACGCCATCGAGGAAATCGGCTACACCGAGCCGGGTGAATCGTTCAACGCCAAGGGCGTGCATATCCTCAACGCGCTCACCGCGCAAAGCCCCGACATCGCGCAGGGCGTGGACGAAAAAGCCGCCGAGGGCAAGGCCACCGCCGAGCAGGGCGCGGGCGACCAGGGCCTCATGTTCGGTTTTGCCTGCACCGAGACGCCGCACCTGATGCCCGCCCCGATTTACTACGCGCACGCGCTGGGCGAGCGTCTGACCAAGCTGCGCAAGGCCAGGAAAGTTTCCTGGCTCCGCCCCGACTGCAAAACGCAGGTCTCGCTTCAGTACAACGGCACGCACATCGAACGCATCGACGCGGTCGTCGTCTCCACGCAGCACCGCGACACGGTGAAGCACAAGGAAATCGAGCATTTCATCATCGAGGAAGTGATCAAGGACGTGCTGCCGAAGAACCTGCTCGACGCGAAGACGCGCTATCTCGTCAATCCGACGGGCCGCTTCGTCATCGGCGGGCCGGAAGGCGATTCGGGCCTCACCGGCCGCAAGATCATCGTCGACACCTACGGCGGCATGGGCCGTCACGGCGGCGGCGCGTTTTCGGGCAAGGACCCGAGCAAGGTGGACCGCAGCGCGGCCTACATGGGCCGGTACGTGGCGAAGAACATCGTCGCGGCGGGGCTGGCGGACCGCGTGGAAATCCAGTTCGCCTACGCCATCGGTCATCCCGAGCCGGTCTCGGTGCACATCGATACGTTCGGCACCGGCAAGATCGACGACGACAAGATCGCCGACGCGGTGAAAAAGGTCTTCAGCTTCAAGCCCGCGAACATCATCAAGCAGCTCAACCTCCTCCGCCCGATTTACGGCAAAACGACCAATTACGGCCACTTCGGCCGCACCGACAATCTCGATGCGCTGACCTGGGAAAAGACCGACAAGGCCGCTGATTTGAAGAAGGCCGCTGGAGCGTAAGGAATATGGCATCGATTGCAAAGAAGCCGGATGGACCAATGAGGCTCCTTTTTGGCCTGAGCCTTCCGGCGATTCTTTGCACGAATGGTGAGATCAAAACCTTTGGTCAGGCTGCCTGGTTCATACCCTTGAACGCTATTGCCGTCGCGCTGATTGTCGCACTTGCCTATTTCAGATATAAAAATGCGGCCAAACGCCAGGAGATTTTGAAAGACCTCTAAATTTACAAATAACAATCGAGTGGCCCGGACAACTTGTTGTCCAGGTTACCTGATTCAGAACCCAATCCTGTTAATCTTGTTAATCCTGTCCAAAAACCTTCTCAAAAAAATTCCGTTAATTCCGTCAAAAATTCAGAAAAATAAAAACCATGAGCACCGATTACAAAGTCAAAGACATCTCGCAGGCCGAATTTGGCCGCAAGGAAATCACCATCGCCGAGCACGAGATGCCCGGTCTCATGGCCCTCCGCGCCGAGTACAAAGGCAAGGCCCCACTCAAGGGCGCGAAGATCGCCGGGTGCCTGCACATGACCATCCAGACCGCCGTGCTCATCGAAACGCTGGTCGATCTCGGCGCGGAAGTGCGCTGGAGCTCGTGCAACATTTTCTCCACGCAGGACCACGCGGCGGCGGCCATCGCGGCGCGCGGCATCGCGGTCTTCGCCTGGAAGGGCATGAACGCCGAGGAATTCGACTGGTGCATCGAGCAGACGCTCAAGTGGCCGGACGGTTCGCAGCTCAACATGATCCTCGATGACGGCGGCGACCTGACCAACATGGTCCACGACAAATATCCCGAGCTCATCGCCGGCATCCACGGCCTCTCCGAGGAGACGACGACCGGCGTGCACCGCCTCTACGAGCGCGTCAAGAAGGGCACGCTCAAGATGCCCGCGTTCAACGTCAACGACTCGTGCACGAAGAGCAAGTTCGACAATCTCTACGGCTGCCGCGAATCGTTCATCGACGCGGTCAAGCGCGCGACCGACGTGATGGTCGCGGGCAAGGTTGTCGTGGTCGCGGGCTACGGCGACGTCGGCAAGGGCTGCGTGCAGGCCGCCAAGGGCCTCGGCGCGCGCCTCATCGTCACCGAAATCGATCCGATCAACGCGCTCCAGGCCGCGATGGAGGGTTACCAGGTCACGACGATGGACGAGGCGTGCGCGTTCGGCGACATCTTCGTCACCACGACCGGCAACATCGATGTCATCACGCGCGAGCACATGAACAAGATGAAGCACCAGGCCATCGTGTGTAACATCGGCCACTTCGATTCCGAAGTGCAGGTCGGCTCGCTCTACAACGACAAGACCCTCACGAAGGTCGAGATCAAGCCGCAGGTCGACCAGTTCACATGGCCGAACGGCAAGGTCATCACCGTGCTGGCCGAGGGGCGTCTGGTGAATCTCGGTTGCGCGACGGGCCATCCGAGCTTCGTCATGTCCGCGTCGTTCACCAATCAGACCATTGCCCAGATCGAGCTGTGGGAATCGCGCGGAAAGAACAAGTACAAGAACGACGTTTACGTGCTGCCCAAGGCGCTCGACGAACGCGTGGCGCGCCTGCACCTCGACAAGCTCGGCGTGAAGCTGACCCGGCTGACGCCGAAGCAGTCCGAATATCTCGGCGTCCCGGTGGAAGGTCCCTACAAGGCCGACAATTATCGGTATTGAAGGGTAGCCGCCGTCGTGAGACGGCGGACTGCATGGCAACGCGTAAACTTTACCCTCCGCGCTCTTACGAGCGCGGCTATGTCAGCTTGACCACGTTCAGCGCTTTGAGTCCCTTGTCGGACTGGGTGACCTCGAATTCCACGCGGTCGCCCTCTTCGAGCGTCTTGAAGCCTTCGCCGCCAATGACGGAAAAGTGGACGAAAACGTCCTGCCCGCCTTCATCCTGCGCGATGAACCCAAAACCCTTTTTGTTATCGAACCATTTGATGATCCCTTGAGCCATGAGCGTGTGCCTTAAACTGAATTGATTATGATCGCCTCTTTTTCGGGTGCAATCAAAAAATAGGGGCGCTCCTTTGACTGCCGGACGTCAGCGAAAATCTTCCACGGCCAGTTCCCACGATCCGCCCGAGGCTTCGACCTTCAGGTAGTAATTTCCCGGCCCGTCGAGTTCGGCGGAGTCGCCGCCCGAGCCCAGCTTGGAACAAACTTTTTGCGGAATCGTGTCGTCCTTGGGGAAGGCGTTGATGAACAACGCGCTCGTATTCAGGTAAGCTTTCCCGGGTTTGTCCTGGTTGTGCCAGAGCACCCGCCACGTCCGGCCCTGGATTTGAAAAAGATCGGACTGCCTGCCGGCGTCGCCTTTAAGCGTGAAAAGCCGATGCCACGATTTGGTTCCAGGCGCTCCCTCCGATTCGGGCGGCGGCAGGTAAGTGGAGGGCGGCGATGGGGAAATTGCGGCGACCGGCGCCGGCGCGGGTTGGGCCGGGGGTTTATTGGTGGAACCGGGGGTTGCGGCTGGCGCAGATGGAGCCGTTGCCGGAGGGGCGGGCGGGCGGGTTGAGGCATCAGCTTCGAGGCCGTTGATTTTGCGTTGTAACTGAGTATTTTGGAAGAGGGCCTCTTCCAGGCGCTCCTCGAGGGACTGGATTTGGCGGCTTTGCAATCGGCGGTCGAACTGCATGTCTTCCAGCACGGCTTGTTGCTTCTTGAGCAAATCGAGCAAATCGCGGTTGGATTGCGTGAGCTGGTCGACGGTCTTCTGCAATTCGGCCGCAGTCAGCGCGGCATGGGATAGCTTCACCGGAGCCGGCGCGGACGGTGCGGCATTCGTTGCGTTGGTTTGGGCGAAGGAGAGACGGGCCAGGAAAAAGAGCGTGAAGAGGAGAGCGAGTCTCATGGTCTACCTCTGTATCTTAACCACCCGGACGAGAAAATATATCAGCGAACCCAGCACGGGCGCAAGAACCACGAGGAGCAGCCACAAGATTTTCTCGGTCGAATGGCGTTCGCGCGTGGCGCATTCGTAGATCATCCAGATCCAGAAAAGGAAGCCGATGAGTTCCAGGCCCCGGGCGCTTTCGAGAAAATAGGGCAGGGCCAGGAGCTTTGGCGGTAAACATGGCGTCATAAATAAATTCGGATGTCAGTAGCCCCGAAGGGGCGGTCCAACCACAGCCCAGGGCAACGCCCTGGGAATAGCATTCGCAAGGAGAAAAGCCCTGTAGGGGCGTTCCAAACAAATTCTAAAACGGTTGTGTCGCCCTTTCAGGGCTGGGCCTTTTGCGGAACATTTACCCAGGGCGTTGCCCTGGGCTGATGTTAAGGCGCCCCATTGGGGCTTAATGCGCATTTATTGATAACCTCGTGTTTAAATCGAAGGCACTTCCATTTTGAAGGGCGGGATGCGGGTGAAAACGCGCTCGCCATCCTCGTCCTGTCCCAGGTAGGCGCCTTCGGCCACGCTGTCGGACGCGATGAGGTGGTAGCTCTGGTAATGAAATTGCGTGCCGGGCGTCAGGCGCGGGCATTCGCCCACGACGCCGTCGCCTTCGATCACCAGCTTCGAGTTGTCCGCGTTGGTGACGACCCACTTGCGCCCCTTGATCGTGACCACGCGCGGGCTGTCATTGTGGATCGTGATGTGGTAGACAAATCCGTAAGGCCGGTCCGGGGTGCCCTCCTCGTGCGGATTGTATTCCACACGATCAAGGCTCACCCAGAGTCCGGGTAATTCGCGAATAGGTTCACCTGCCACC
>Ga0182030_10023238_pt1 | contig 11481 bp, 10 predicted proteins | sample 812S3MmetaG_FD_121299 | JGI IMG/M metagenome (GOLD analysis project Ga0182030, IMG submission 121299) | Permafrost microbial communities from Stordalen Mire, Sweden - 812S3M metaG (Illumina Assembly) | ecosystem: Environmental > Terrestrial > Soil > Wetlands > Permafrost | place: Sweden...
CCCGGCGTGCCAAGTCGAGTCCCACGACATCGGTGCGGGTTTTCGAGAGCTCGGCCACCAGCTTGATGCGCTGGCTCTCGCCCCCGGAAAGGGTCGGACTCGGCTGACCGAGGCTCAAGTAGCCGAGGCCGACATCGGCCAGGAGCTGTACGGGATGATGGATGCTCCGCTGCGCGCGGAAGAATTCCGCGGCGTCGTCGACGCTGAGCGCCAGCGTCTCGCCGATGCTCTTGCCCTTGAAGGTGATGCTCAGGGTCTCCGGATTGAAGCGTCGGCCGCCGCACACGTCGCACAGAACCTGTACGTCGGGCAGGAAGCTCATCTCTATGCGCTGCATACCCTGCCCCTCGCAGGCTTCGCAGCGCCCGCCCGCGGTGTTGAACGAGAATCGGCTGGCGGTAAATCCCCGAATGCGTGCGTCGGTGGTCTCCGCGTAGAGCCGCCGGATCGAATCCCAGAAGCCGATGTAGGTGGCGGGACAGGATCGCGGGGTCTTGCCGATCGGCGTTTGATCGACTTCCAGCACGCGGCTGATCGTCTGCCAGCCCTCGATCGAGTCGCATCCCTGCAGTTCGATCTTGCGTTCGCGCTCCGCGCGCGGTCGCCTGGCAACCAGGCGCTTGAGATTGCCGAGCAAAACGTCGCGGGCCAGTGATGATTTGCCGGAACCGGAGACTCCCGTCACCACCGTCAGGCGTCCAAGTGGAATGCGCGCATCCACGCGCTTGAGGTTATGCAGGCTCGCGCCCGCAATGCGGATCGATGGCGTGTCCCGATCGATAGATCGCCGGCGAGCCCTGGAATGCTTGAGAGGCGCGGCGAGGCACCGGCCGGTGGGGGAGTCGGCGCGCCCCGCCAACTCCACCGCGGTCCCCTGAGCCACCACGTGACCGCCGCGCGTCCCGGCGCCCGGCCCCAAATCGATGACGTGATCCGCGCGTCGGATGGTGTCCTCGTCGTGCTCCACCACCACCAACGTGTTGCCCTTACTGCGCAATCGATCCAGCGTATCGAGGAGGATGACGTTGTCGCGCGGATGCAGCCCGATGGTGGGCTCGTCGAGCACGTAGCACACACCCTGCAAGTTCGAGCCGAGCTGGGCCGCCAAACGGATGCGCTGGGCCTCGCCGCCCGACAGCGTGGGTGCCGCACGGTCGAGCTGCAGGTAGCCGAGTCCCACGTCGCGGAGAAATGCGGTGCGGGCCTCGAGCTCCGCGAGCAGGTCTCGAGCGATCTCGAGCTCGCGCCCCTCGAGCTTGAATTTGCGCAGGGCGACTGCAAATTCCTCGACCGGCAAATGCGTGAGCTCGGCGATCGAAAGCTCGCGGAACAACACGTTGCGCGCCACCGGATTGAGCCGGGCGCCGGCGCAGTCCGGGCACGCGGAGGGCTCGCCCGTTTCCGGGTCGCTCAATGCCTGCCACTGCGATTCCTCACCGGTCTGTTGCGCATCGAACTCGGCGAGCGCGAGGCCGGTTCCGAAACAGCTCTTGCACCATCCATGCCTGGAATTGAAGGAGAACAAGCGCGGATCGAGCTCCGGGAAACCGGTGCCGCAGTTCGGGCAGGCGCGCTTCGTCGAGAAGACCGCGGCTCCGCTATCGTTCGCGCCGGTCTTGGTCGCGGCTGCGAGTACGTGAACGACCCCTCGTCCGTGGTCCAGCGCCTCGGCGAGCGCCTCGCGCAGCTCCGCTTCCGCCTGCGAGCTCACCGCGAGCGTCGCCACCGGCAGCTCGATGCTGTGTTCGACGAATCGGTCCAACCGCGGCCATTTCGCGGTGGGTTTGAGTTCGCCATCCACGCGCAGTTCGGCGTACCCCTTGCCGCGCATCGTCTTGGCGAGCGCCGTGTAAAGGCCCTTGCGCGCCACGATGAGCGGTGCCAGCAAAGTGATCTTGCGTCCGCGATATTCTTTCAGCAGTCTCGCGGCAATGGCGTCGGCGGACTGCGGCTCGATGCGCGCACGGCAGACGGGGCAGTATTGCACGCCCAGCTTGACGTAAAGAAGGCGCAAAAAATGATAAAGCTCGGTGAGCGTCGCCACCGTACTCTTGCGGCCGCCGCGGCTGGTGCGCTGTTCGATGGCGACCGTCGGCGGTATGCCGAAGATCGCATCTACATCGGGCCGGGACGCGGGTTGCACGAACTGCCGCGCATAGGCGTTGAGCGATTCCAGATATCGGCGCTGTCCTTCGGCGAACAGGATGTCGAATGCAAGCGTGCTTTTGCCGCTTCCGGAGACGCCGGTGATGACGGTGAATCGATTGCGGCCGAGATCCACGTCGATGTCCTTGAGGTTGTGCTCGCGAGCCCCGCGGATCTCGATGGCGTGGGGCGAACACGCGGCCGTTTCCGGGCCCTGAGCATCGCTTACCCCGCGGCCGAACGAGGCGGCGGGTTCGATGCTTTCCGAGAGCGCCCGGCCGGTATGTGAGGACTTGAGGCGCATGATATTTTCGGGCGTGCCCACGCCCACCAGCGCTCCACCGGCATCACCGCCCTCGGGACCCAAGTCGATGATCCAATCGGCGGCGCGCACCACGTCCAGATTGTGCTCGATGACGAGCAGCGAATGGCCAGCCTCGATCAGGCGACGGAATGCGCGCAAGAGTTTGGCGACATCGTCGAAATGCAAGCCGGTGGTCGGCTCATCGAACAGAAAGAGCGACCCGCGTCGCGGGCCGGCCTCGACGCTCTTGCCGTTGCCGGCGCGGCCCTTGCCGCGGCGTTTCGTCCTGGCAGATCCGCAGGCGGCCGCCGTCTGCACCGCGTTCTCGGCCAGATGGCTGGAGAGCTTGAGGCGCTGCGCTTCGCCTCCCGAGAGCGTTGGCACCGGTTGCCCGAGGCGCAGATAATCGAGCCCCACTTCTGCGAGCGGCGCAAGGCGCAGACACACCTCCGAGTCGTCGCTGAATACCTTCAGCGCCTCCGACACCGTGAGGTCGAGCACATCGGCGATGCTGAGGGGCCGGGAGCCGTGCCGGGACAGCTTGATCTCGAGTATCTCCGCGCGATAGCGCCGGCCGTTGCAATCCGGACAACGCAGGTACACGTCCGACAGGAACTGCATCTCCACGTGCTCGAAGCCGTTGCCTCCGCACCCTGGACAGCGGCCGTTGCCGGAGTTGAAGCTGAACGTGCCGGCCGTGTATTTGCGCTCGCGCGCTTGCGGAAGTTTCGCGAACAGTTCACGGATGGCATCGAAGGCCCCGACGTAGCTCGCGGGATTGGAGCGCGTCGTGCGGCCGATGCTCGATTGATCGACCATCACGACATCGCCGATCAGCTCTGCACCCACGATGCGCCGGTGGGCGCCGGGATTCTCGGTGGGCTTGCCGTAGACCCGGCGCAATGCGGGAAACAGAATGTCGTGTACCAGCGTGGACTTGCCGGAGCCGCTGACGCCCGTTACGCACACCAGGCGATTGAGCGGGATATCGACGTCGATGTCCTTGAGGTTGTGTTCCTCGGCGCCCTCGATGCGCAGGGTTCCCGGCGAAGCGGGGCGCGACGCGGCTGAGGGAATGTCGACCCGCCGTCGATGCAGCAGATAATCCGCGGTCAGCGAGCCCTTTGCTTGCGCGAGCGCGCCGGGGCGGCCTTGGAACACGATCTCCCCGCCGTGCTCCCCCGGACCCGGTCCGATGTCGATCAGCCGGTCGGCCGCCTGCATCACCTTCGGATCGTGCTCGACCACGATCAGAGTGTTGCCGGCATCGCGCAGCCGTTTCATCACGCCGACGATGCGGCCCAAGTCGCGCGCATGAAGACCGATGGAAGGCTCATCGAGCACGAACAGCGTGTTCACCAGCGAAGTGCCGAGCGCCGTGGTGAGGTTGATCCTCTGAACTTCGCCTCCCGACAGCGTGCGGGATTGGCGGTCGAGATTCAGATATCCCAAGCCGACCTCGGTCAGATACTTGAGCCGGGTGCGGATCTCATTCAGCAGCAGATCGATCGCTTCATCGAGCGGTGCAGGCAAGGCAAGCTCTGCGAAAAAGCGCAGATTTCGATCGATGGGAGCGAGCATCACGTCTCGGATGTTGATGCTCGGCGAGCCGTTCAGCGAGCCGATCCGCCACAGAAGCGCCTCCGGTTTCAGGCGCGATCCGTGGCATGCGGGGCATTCGGTGTACGAGCGATAACGCGACAAGAGCACCCGGATGTGCATCTTGTACGCCTTGGTCTCGAGCCAGGCGAAGAAGCGCCTCACTCCGTACCAGACGTTCTTGGTCCATTCGCCTTCACCGTCGAGCACCCAGGCGCGCTCGGCATCGGTGAGCTCGCACCAAGGCGTGTCGAGCGCGATGCCGCGTTTACGGGCAAATTTGACCAGGTCCGCCTGGCACTCTTTGTTGGACTCCGTCTGCCACGGCTTGATGGCGCCAGCCCGCAACGACAGCGCCGTATTGGGGATGACCAATCCATAGTCGACACCGATGATCCGCCCGAAGCCGCGGCAGGTCTCACACGCCCCGATGGGCGAATTGAAACTGAACGTGCTCGGGGTCGGATCCTTGTAGCCGATATCGCAGTCCGGGCAGTGCAGCTGCGTCGAAAAACGCCAGGGAGCGCCGACCGACCCATCCTCGTTCTGAGGATAGACATCGAGACGTCCCTGTCCGACCTTGAGCGCCGCCTCGATGGCATCGTTCGCGCGGGCCGGCTCGACCGAAGACCAGCGGAATCGATCCTGGATCATCTGCAGGACGCCGCGGCGCTCTTCGTGGATACGGGTGTAGCCTTGCGCAGCCAGCAGTTTCTTGATCTCCGCCTCGTCGAAGTTCTGTGGGATCGGCACGGGGAACGTGAGCAGCAGGCGCGGATCGCCCGCGGAATGCGTGCGTTCGGCCAGTCCGGCGCGGATGGTTTCAACGCTGTCCCGGCGCACCGGCTGTCCGCAGCCGCGGCAATGCAGTACCGCCGCGCGCGCAAACAGAAGCTTGAAGTGATCGTTGAGCTCGGTCATGGTGCCGACGGTCGAGCGGGACGTGCGCACCGGATTCGTTTGATCGATGGCGATGGCGGGCGGAATACCTTCGATCGCATCGACCAACGGGCGATCCATGCGATCCAAAAATTGCCGCGCATACGGCGAGAAAGTCTCGACATAGCGGCGCTGACCCTCGGCGTACAAGGTGTCGAACACCAGCGACGATTTGCCCGAGCCGCTGACGCCCGTGACGACGATCAATTCGTTGATCGGGAGGTCGAGGTCGAGATTCTTGAGATTGTTCTGGCGCGCGCCGCGAATGCGGATGGCATCCGGGCGGGACGGAGCTGAACGTGACATGGTTATCTACCAGGGGGATTGTGCCGACCCGACGCCTATCGGTCGAATCGACTCGGATTCACGAATGAACTGCACGGACATTATATAGGGATGGTCGGCCGTTTTTCATCGGCAACCTGGCCAACCTGCGCGCTCATACAGTATTCGATGGAGCCGAGTACTGTATGGTCGAGGGCGATTTAGGCTCTGCGGCGGGAGCCAAACCAACTCGTCAGGGTACTACGCTGACGCCCTTCCAAAATGCCACGCGGCCCTTGATTTGGCGTGCCGCATCCTTGGGATCCACGTAGTACCAGACAGCATTTGCGTTGCGTTCGCCGTTGACGTTCAAAGTGTAGTAGTTGGCGGTGCCCTTCCAGGGACACCCGCTCGTGTGGGTACTGGACTCCAGCAGTGAAGCATCGACCGAGGCCAGCGGAAAATAATGGTTCCCCTCCAACACCACCGTGTCTTGCGACTCCGCGATCACTGTGCCATTCCAAATTGCCTTCACGTTGATCTCCTGGATTAAAGCAGTTTCGCTTGTAAAGGGTGCCGGGTTTAGACTGGCACCCCGCCAACAGCATCGAGATGCGCCATGACATTTTCACTTTATGCCGCCACGATCCCCTCCTATCTGCAGATCCTCGGAGCGGTTTCCGGACTTCTGGACAAAGCCGAGACGTCCTGTACGGAACGAGGCATCGCCCCCGGAGACATTCTCGCGGCGCGGTTGGCGGAGGACATGCTTCCGTTCGCGTACCAGGTGAAGTCCACGGCGGTCCACTCTCTTGGCGCAGTCGAGGGAGTACGCCGCGGCGTGTTTTCTCCCGATCAAACGCAGCCCCCCGACAGCTTCATTGCGCTCAAATCGCGTATCTCGCAGACGATCGATGACCTCCGCGCGATCGATCCGGGCGAAGTCGACGGCTTTCTGGGACGCAACATGCGTTTCGCGTTAGGCACCCGCCAAATCGATTTCACGGCTGAGAATTTTCTACTGTCGTTCTCTCAGCCCAACTTCTATTTTCATGCGGCCACGACGTACGACATTCTTCGATGGAAGGGCGTGCCGATCGGCAAGAGGGATTTCTTGGGCATCCTGCGCAAGCAGCCCTGAGTACAGCGCTCTAGCGCCCCGCGAATTGCTCCATCATGAGACCGGTGCCGCCGCGAGTCACGTGGGCGACGATGGCGGTGCGTCTGTGGATTTTGGTGATCAATCCCAGGTTGATGGCGAACGCGAGCTGAACCTGTTGTCCCTTGCGCAGACCGAGATTCTCGGTCTCCACGAACACACCGTTCGCGCTCAGATTCTTCGCCTTGCAGATCCGGCTCTTGCGCCCCGACAAGACCACGTAAACGGTGGTGCGTGCGCGATGACGGGTATGCAGACGACGTTCCATCCGGCTGGGCCTTTGATGCTCGTGTGATGAAGTAGCCATTATGCACACCCGTCCGTCGTTCGCGAAGCGCTCGTTGCGCCCATCGATTGATAAGTAAAATAGGGTGGGATTAGGTCCAAGGCAAGCGGGCGGATTGGCCGACTGGCGGTCGGAAGGCACTGACGGGGACCCGCCGTTGGGGGGGAATTTGCGGAGCGCGTGGAGCGCCCCGGAAATCGCGCGCTTACGCCGCGTCTTTGCGGCGGATTGCGAGCTGCTGCGGCGCTTCGATGCCCATCTTGACCCGGCGACCGGTGCCGCCGAGCAACGTGATCAGGATGGGGCCGTTCGCAAACAGCTGCGCGAGGGTCATGCTCGCATCCACGCCCTCGGCGGGTTGAATGACGATGGACTCATCGGCGCGGCGGCTGAGGACTAGCATGGTTCAAGCCTTGGCGAGCGCGCGCAGCGCTTTGGCGAAGGTCTTGCCTTGAGGCGTGTACGTGAGCGGCGAGGAGCCGCGCAGGATGCCGAGCAGCTGCTGGATCTGCCCCTGGCGCAGATTGATGATGTAACCGTTGATTTCGTTCGCGGTTCGGCAGCCTGCCATGAGCTCCATCAAAGTCCGCCAGCGCTCGGCGACGGTGCTTGCGATCCCCGTTCCGCGAGGAACGCGTGCACCCGGGAGCCCCTGTTCCGCCGCGACCGAAACGGCGCGACGCTCGTCTTCGAGCTTCTCGATGGTGGCCAGAAGGCGCGTTTTCTCGGCGGCTTGCTGCTCAACGGCCTGGGGAACCGGGCCAGTCAGCGCCGCGCGCTCCGCGTCCAGCGTGGTGGCAAGGGTACGCGCGACCTCGATCTCGTGATCTAGCAAATCTTCGAGACGGCGGCGCGCATCGTTTTTCATGGCACTACTTCAGCCCGCGCTCAAATTGAATCATCTTGTCCGCGACGCGCCCGGCATCGACCTGGTAAGTGCCGTTGGCGAGCGCCTGCTTGATCGAGGACACCTTCGCCGCGTTGACCACCGGGGCCTGCGCGACCGCGTCCGAGAGCTTCTGCAGCGAGCGGGCGGAAGAAGTGAGCGTTACTTGATCGCCCGTCTGAGGGGTCGAGGTCGACGGTTGAGCCGCGTCGGCCTGGGTCTTGTCAGCCGCAACGCCGCCGCTGCTCGAACCCTTCGGGGGCGCGATTGGCTCCGACGTTGAGTATCCACTGATTTTAGCTGGCACCGAAGTCTCTCCTGGGCGAGCGTTAGCCCTTGCCCTCGTTATCGTCAGGGAACAGATGATCTTTAACCATCACGATCGAAATCACCGTCTGAAACTTATATCGGCTGTGACGTGGTTCACTTAAGGGCTATTGCAAAATAATTTCCACTACCTGCTGGGAACGCGCAATTCCTTCGACAACCTTCCCCGATGACAGATTCTCGACCTTAACTCGTTGATTGACCAGCCCATCGGTCAGGGCGCGGCCCTGCATGCTGACGCTCATGCCCCCCGCGTCCGCCACCAAGGTGACGGTCTGACCGCGTTCCACGGCTTTGGCGCCGAGCAGGAACTGATTGGTAATGACCGCCCCGCTCGAAATTGGCCGGCTGGCGGTCAAGCCCACCGTGACCGCCGGATCGTCCATATAGCCCGGGGGCAGCGTCGAGATGTCGCGTTGCTCGGTGCGTAAATCGTTCGCGGTCAAGACGCTGCCGGCGACGATGGCATGCGCTGCAAGGGCCACCTGAGCGGTCCCGACTACGCGCACGGGGACATAGATATGCCAGGGCGCGGCGCCCGGACAGCTGAGCTCCACCAAGATGCGGTCGCGCATCTGGCCGCCGGCACTTATCGACGCCCTCACGGGCTGATTGCAGCGCGCCAGGTGGGTGCTGCCATTGATGGGGCCTGCCGCCAAACGCTCATGCGGCGTCAGTGCCGGCAAGTGCAGGGCGGCCTCGGATCGGGCAAGTGCCTCCAGCTGGGTGTTGTCCTGGATCTCTGCGGCCGCCTCGAGGGCCGAAACCGACTGGGAGCCCGATAGGAGCATGCCCGCGAGACAGGCGCACCCGGCATTCCGACGAAATTTTGACGATATTTTCATCTGATCTTATAGCTAGCAAGGGACGTGCCATCGGTTGCTTGGTGCCCTTCGGCCGCATCGCCGGTGGATGGCCGCCCGGCGGCAAGTCCTTGCCGCCCGCCGCGCTCCGAGCGCGCTTTCGTGTGATGCGGGTCCCATTCAGCGGACCCACCGCCTGCCAAAAGGGCTGAATTTGCTGTTTTCCACGGGTTGGCACAGCACTTGCTCAGGTGTACCCCGAGGAGCAAATCAATGTTCGACAATATCTTCGGCATTCATGAACAGGCGCTGATGGTGCAAGGGCAACGCATGGGCGTGCTCGCCGGCAACCTCGCGAATGCGGATACGCCCGGCTACAAAGCGCGCGATATCGATTTCGCCGCCGTGCTGTCGCAGAGCCAGGGCGATGGCGCGCTGCCGCTCGCGGCCACGGACTCGGCCCACATCACCCTGAGCGGCACTGACCCGGCGTCGGCCGATGTGAAGTACCGCAATCCCTATCAGGCATCGCTCGACGGCAACACCGTGGAGATGCCGGTCGAGCAGGCGGCCTTTTCGGAGACCAACGTGCGCTATCAAGCGAGCCTCAACTTCATCAACACCCGCATTTCCGAGCTGACGCTCGCCATCAACGGCTCATAGGCTGAAGGTCCCGGAGAACCCGCATGTCCTTATTCGACGTTTTCAATGTGTCCGGCAGCGCGATGAACGCGGAGACGATCCGCCTCAACACCACGGCGAGCAACCTCGCCAACGCGGAGAGCGTCAACGGCGATGCCACCAAGGTCTATCGTGCCCGGCATCCGGTGTTCCAGGCCGTCATGAATTCGGAAATGGGTCTCGACGACGCAGCGGATGCCTCGAGCGGCGTTCGGGTGATGGGGGTGGTGGAGAGCACGACGCCGCCGATGCAGACCTACGAGCCCAACAACCCGCTCGCGGACAAGGACGGCTATGTCTACACCTCGAACGTGAATTCGATCGAGGAGATGGCCAACATGATCTCCGCCAATCGTTCCTTCGCCACCGACGTCGAGGCCATCAACACGGCGCGGGATCTGCTCCTGAAAGTCATCTCGATGGGCCACTAGAGCCCGCCAACATTCAAGCCTGGAAGAAATCATGATCAATTCGATCAATCAAGTCATACATTCGACCGCGAACGGCACCGGCAGCAGCGGGACGACCGGCACGGGCGGTTCCACGGGCACGACCGGCACGGGCAGCGCGGGCAGCACGACCGGCACAGGGGGCACGAGCGCCGCGAGCAGTGCCACGACGCTCGGTGGCACCGATTTTCTCACCCTCATGCTGGCGCAGCTGAAGAATCAGGACCCGACCAGTCCGGTCGACAGCAACGAGTTCTTGAGCCAGCTCGCCTCGCTGAGCGAAGTGCAGGGCATCACGCAGCTCAACACCTCGTTCGCGACGTTGTCCGGTTCGCTCACGTCGAACCAGGCACTGCAGGCCTCCTCGCTCCTCGGACATCAAGCCTTGGTGCCGAGCTCGACGGCAACCCTGACGACGGCCGGTGCACCGATCTCGGGAGCGGTGAGCGTGCCGCAGACCAGCTCTCAGGTGGTCCTCAACATCACCAACAGCGCAGGCGCTCTGGTGCAATCGATCAATCTCGGCGCGCAGTCGGCAGGCCTCGCGAATTTCACCTGGAACGGGCAGACCTCCGGCGGCCCGGCGCCCGCCGGGACCTACAACCTGACGGCCCAGGTGAGCGGCGTCGCGGGCGGGACGGCCGTCTCCACGTTGGTGAGCGGCACGGTCGACAGCGTCACCATGGGATCCGGCACCACCGGCATGTCGCTGAACATTTCCGGACTCGGCAGCGTTCCGTTCAGCAGCGTCCAGCAGATTTCGAACTAATCCTTCAGGAGCTTTTTAGATGGCTACATTCAGCATTGCGTTATCGGGTTTGACGGCGTCGAATTCGGCGCTCGGGATCACATCGAACAACATCGCCAACGCGAACACCACGGGATTCAAGAACTCCCAGGCCGAGTTTGGCACCGTGTTCACCTCAGGCGCGGTCAACCTGAACACCTCGACCGGCGGCGAAGGTGTGCAGCTCATCGGCTCGCCGCAGCAGTTCACCCAGGGCGACATCACCACCACCTCATCGCCTCTCGACATGGCGATCAGCGGCAACGGCTTCTTCACGCTCAACAGTCCGAGCGGAACCGTCTACACGCGAAACGGCCAGTTCCAGGAAGACAACCAGGGCAACGTGGTGAGCGCGACCGGGCAGTATCTTCAGGTATACCCGCCGCTCGTCAACGGCGGCTTCAATACGGGCGCTCTCTCGAACCTCAACCTGAACACCTCGCAGAGCGCGCCGGTGGCGACCTCGACCGGAACCGTGATCCTCAACCTGCCGTCGAACGACACGGTGCCGACCGCCACTCCGTTCGATCCCACCAACTCGGCCACCTACAGCCAGTCGACCTCGACGACCGTATACGATTCCCTCGGCAACTCCTACCCGGCGACGTTCTATTTCAGTCAGACCGCCACCCCGGGGTTGTGGAACGTGAACATGACGGTCAACGGCACCCCGGTCGGAGCCACTCAAACGATTCAGTACTCGAGCTCCGGTGGGGTCACGGCGCCCGCCAATGGACAGCTGGCCTTCGCCGGATTCACACCGACCGACGGCGCTGCGACGATGAACATGAGCTTCAATTTCGGCCAGTCGACGATGTATGGAACCCAATTCGGCGTGAACTCGATCACCCA
>Ga0182030_10023239_pt1 | contig 11481 bp, 12 predicted proteins | sample 812S3MmetaG_FD_121299 | JGI IMG/M metagenome (GOLD analysis project Ga0182030, IMG submission 121299) | Permafrost microbial communities from Stordalen Mire, Sweden - 812S3M metaG (Illumina Assembly) | ecosystem: Environmental > Terrestrial > Soil > Wetlands > Permafrost | place: Sweden...
GCCGGATTGCGAATGATAGATCGCTCCGCCGGTAAGATAGCCGCCGATGGGCACGCGAATCACCGCCGGCGAAGCCCAAGCGCCGTTGGAGCGCCAGCGCATGAGAGCAAGCTCGTTGTGAATCTGGTGCATGGCCGGCCAGATGTAGTCGAAGAACTGAATTTCAACTACGGGCTTCAGCCCGCGTGTGGCCATGCCGGTTGCGCGGCCTACAATGTTGGCTTCTGCAATGGGAGAATTGAAAACCCGGTCGGAGCCGAACTGCCCCTGCAAACCCGCCGTCAGCTTGAAAACTCCGCCCTTGCCCTTGACCAATTTCTGTTTCAGATACTCTTCGCGACTGCAGTCGGCGACGTCTTCGCCGAAGATCACAATGCGCTCATCCCGTCGCATTTCATCGCGAAGCGTCGTGTTGATGAGATCGGCCATCGTTTTGTTCGGCGCGGCGGATCGTTTGCCGTCCGCGGCGGTCTCGGGAGCGCCAATCGCAGCCTGCGTTTCAAACGCCGCCGATGTGGGATCGAGATTGTGCGAGTAAACGAAGTCGTAAATCGTCTCGGGTTGTGGCGGCGCGGCGTCGAGAGCGCGGTCGGTTGCGGCTTGGATCCCTTCTTCCACGTCCTTCTCGATTTGGTTGATTCCCTTTTCATCCAGAATGCCTTCGCGCAGCAGGAACATTTGCAGGCAGTGGACGGGGTCGCGAGCTGCATCCGCCTGACGCTCGGAGTCTGGGCGATACAGACGTTCGTCGTCAGAAAGAGAATGGGAATAAGGGCGAATTACGTGCGCATGAACGAAGGCGGGGCCATGCCCTCCGCGGCAGTGCTCGGCCGCGCGCTTGAATGAGGCGTAGGCGACCACAGGATCGGTGCCGTCGATTTCCTCGAAATGAAAATTGGGGAACCCAGAAACTACGCGAGAAATGTTTCCACCCGGAGTTTGGACTTCGACGGGAACCGAGATCGCGTACTCATTGTCCTGTACACAGAAAATCACAGGCAGGCGACGATTGGAGGCGGTGTTGAGCGCCTCCCAGAATTCGCCCTCGCTGGTGGTCCCATCCCCGAGCGATACGTAGGTAATTTCGTCGCCTTGAAACTGGACGTCTTTGAACTGGCGGTAGTCACCCTCGGCTTTTTGCGCGGCCTTCGGGTGGCTGGAGAAATAGCGGCCGGCCTCGGAGCATCCTACCGCCTGCAATATCTGCGTCCCCGTCGGAGAAGACTGGGTGACGATATTGAGGCGCTCATAGCCCCAATGCGATGGCATTTGCCGGCCGCCGGAACTGGGGTCATCCGCCGCTCCCACGCCTTGCAGAAGCATCTCGTAAGGCGTAGCTCCCAATCCAAGGCACAGAGCGCGGTCGCGGTAGTAAGGATAAAACCAGTCGTAACCCGACTTCAGCGCGAACGCAGCGGCAACTCCGATGGCTTCGTGGCCGGCGCCAGAGATCTGAAAATAAATCTTCTGCTGGCGCTTCAGCAGGATCTCGCGATCATCCACTCGCCGCGAAGTGAACATGATGCGATAAGCGTCAATCAGTTGCTGAGTCGTCAGCCCCTGATAGGATTTCGCCTTTTTCGCAACACCAGTTTCGTTCAGCTTAGGATCGACCTTGGTTGTGGCCATGCTGCCTGATTCACTCCAGTGGGTCTGAGCCCGGTTCATTGTAAATCAGGTCTCGGGTCTTAGCTTCTGGATGATGGGAAAATCTTGCCGATGCGGGCGTGGTGCCGAGAACTCCCGCGACGCCCAAAACGCCGGTGACAGCCCTGATCTGGCGGTCCAGCAGTCCTGAGACTTGAGACCGATTTCTCCCAATCGTTTATTCTGAAGAGTCATGATTCGTTTTCTCAGATCGTTTGATCCCGACCGTATTCGTCTGCTGATCTTCGACCTGGACGGTACCCTGATTGACTCGCGCCTCGATTTGATTCATTCCGTTAACGCAACGTTGCGCCATATCGGGAGGGCCGAACTTGATGGCGGTGTGATCGCCAGTTATGTGGGAGACGGCGCTCCCACCCTCGTCCGCCGTGTTCTAGGCGACGCACCCGACGAGGCGCTCATGCGCACGGCTCTTGAATATTTTCTCGGCTACTACCGTCTGCACAAGCTCGACCACACAACCTTGTATGAAGGGGTTACCGAGACGCTGGCGCGACTCGTGCACCCACCCGCTGGGGCCTCTCCGAATCGAGTATCGCGCCGGTTGGCGGTGCTCACGAACAAGCCGGTCAATCCCTCTCGCGATATTATCCGCGCGCTCGGGTTAGCAGATTTCTTTGTCCGTGTTTACGGCGGGAATAGCTTCCCAACTAAGAAGCCCGATCCCCTTGGCGCGCGGACGCTGTTGCAAGAAACGGATGTTCGGGCGGACGAGGCTCTGATGATCGGAGATTCGTCGATCGACGTTCTGACCGGTCGCAATGCAGGCATGTGGACTTGTGGAGTCACTTACGGTTTCGCCCCCTATTCGCTGGAACAAACGAAGCCGGATGTGCTGATCGACACACCGCGCGATTTGTTGGAGTTATTTACGGTGGCCGCGCGCAGTATTGTCTAGAAGCGTAAAGCTCTGCACCCATCCCAAACGTTTTGGCATCTGACTATTAGTGGAGGTCCTCAAGTGATGAAGATCCAGAGGAGGTTCCAGAACTTGATTCATATCAGCGAGACCGGAAAATTGGCAACACTTCGATTCGGACGACAGACTCTGGTTTTCTCTTTGTCGCTAGCGCTATTACTGGCGACGTTTCCGCTTAGCCTTGCAGCTCAAGACGCGCAGGCCCCGCCGGATCAAGATAACCAAGCCGTTGCTCAGAACGTACCGGCTCCGGGTGAAAACAGCCAGGCGCCACCGTACGCGCAACAGACTCCGGAACAGTTGCAGCGCTTAGTCGCACCGATCGCCTTATATCCAGATTCGCTGGTGGCGCAGGTTTTGGCAGCATCCACATTTCCAGAGGAAATTGTGGAGGCGGACCGTTGGGTGCAGGGTCATCCTGATTTGAAGGGCGACGCACTAGGCAAAGAGGTGGATCAGCAACCTTGGGATCCGAGCGTGAAAGCTCTCACCGCCTTCCCGTCTGTTCTTGGAAATATGGACAAGAATCTCTCCTGGACTTCCTCTCTCGGCGACGCCTACTACAACCAGCAACAGGACGTGATGGACGCGGTTCAGTTCATGCGCCACAAGGCAGAGGCGGCGGGCAATCTGAAGACTACTCCGCAGCAGGTCGTAAATGACCAGGACGCTGACGTCGATATCCAGCCCGCCGATCCGAACGTCGTTTATGTTCCTGCTTATGATCCGTGGCTGGTTTACGGATATCCGGTCGTGGCATGGCCCGGATGGTATCCCTATCCCGGAATCTGGTTCGGCGGCCCGTACCTTTCGTTTGGACTCGGCTTCGGAATAGGTTGGTTCGGTGGTTTCGGCTGGGGCTGGGGCCATTGGGGTTTCGATTGGCACAATCATTACGCGCTTTATAACCACGGTCGATATTTCTCACGCAGCCGAACGTTTTATAACCGAGGCAATTCTTATCATGGGGGAGGGCGCGGCGAAGTTGGCCGGGGTGGTTTCAACCATCCGGGAGAAGCGGCCCGACCTTTTGAGGGAAACCGTCAGGCGGCGCGAGGATACGCTGCCCCGCGCGGCGAGAGCGGCGTTCGCTCGGGCGCGTTGAGTGGCTACGATCACGGCGGTGAGACCAGGAGCTATTCCTCGCGGGGACGAGCCAGCGCCGGCGGCGGAGGGGCGCGTGGCGGCGGAGGTCACGGTGGGGGAGGTCACGGGGGCGGAGGACGGCGTTGATCGAGTTGCCTTCGAACTCGATGGTTTTTCCGGGTGCTTGCAGAGCGAGAGTTACGGAAATTTAAATAATGGAGTGCTGCCACATGCGGCGAATAAAGCAAAACCTCAATCCACTACCTTGGACCCGTCTGCCTAAAACAGCTGCAGTAGCCATTCTCTTAGCGATGACTTTGCGCGGGTTTTCCAGCGCCCAGCAACGAGGCCAGAAGACATTCTCATCGGCCGACGCTGCAAGCTATGCGTTGGTAACATCGATCGAAAAGAATGATGGCAAAGCGATCCTCGAAATTCTCGGACCTGCCGGAAAGGCGGTCGTTTCGTCAGGAGACGAAGCCGAAGATACCGAGAGTCGCGCGAATTTCGTGAAGCGCTACCGTGAGATGCATCGTTTGGTCAGAGAGCCAGATGGGACCACCATTCTCTACATTGGTGCACACAATTGGCCAACTCCGATACCGCTGATGAACAAAGGCAATTCCTGGTTTTTCGATACCGAGGCGGGCACGAAGGAGATTCTCTATCGTCGTATTGGACGTAATGAGATGTCCACGATCCGCGTCTGTCAGGAACTCGTCGCCGCTGAAAAGGACTATCATTCAGGCGGTCACGACGAGTACGCGTCGAAGATCTTCAGCGATCCTGGTCAACGCGATGGCCTTTACTGGAAAGCGGGGGAAGGCGAACCCCAAAGTCCAATTGGTCCGCTGGTTGCTTCCGCGATGGCCGACAGCTATGCAAAGAGTTCTGAGAGTGCGCCCACTCCGTATCGCGGTTACTACTTCCACATTCTGACAGCACAAGGAAAAAACGCTCCCGGGGGCTCGAAGGCTTACGTGGTCGACAGCAAAATGACGCAAGGCTTCGCCTTCGTCGCCTATCCCGCGGAATACCGGTCGTCTGGCGTTATGACCTTTATTGTGGGTGCCGACGGAGTCGTGTACGAGAAGGATCTCGGCAAGAAGACGGAAAGGATGGCCAAGGCGATGAAGGAATACGATCCCAATTCCAGTTGGCATCAGATGGAAGAGCATAGTACCGAGGCGGCTAGCGAAGAGACAAAATAAGAGTAGATCGTTGTCCTGAAAATCAAACCCGATGTTTGCCTGTATTATGGTGTTGCGGCAGGGCGCTACCGAAAAGACTAGCGTTTGATCTTCTTCACGCAATAAGGGCAGGCGTCCCAAACCGCCGACAACGGGAGACATGATGGCTCAAACTCATTACACCAGCAAGACCAAGCGGCGCCCGAAAACGGGCAAACGCAAAGACCCCTCCGCAGCTACTATGGCGACATTGCGCCAACTCGCGGCCGATGCAAAAAAGTAGACAACTGAAGAGTGATCACAAACTTCCTTGTTCGGGACGGCGAGCGAGCCTCGGCGATCCTCTCGTAGCTTGCCCTTTTATCGCCCTCGCAAGTGAATTTAACTCGCCTAAGGAATGAAGAGCCGCGGCGAGCAGTGGAGCTTGACTCCAGTCGAACTTCGCAAGTTGCGCGGCTTAAAGACTCCCTACGGCATTCAGCGTGCCCTCGACGCCATGCCCTACCACCTCGCCGACAGTGCCTGGTCTCCGCGGCGCGTGCTGCTCGAGAACACATCGCACTGCTATGAAGGGGCATTGTTTGCGGCCGCAGCTCTCCGCGTTCTCGGATACCCTCCATTGATTCTCGATCTGGAAGCTGAGCACGACACGGACCATGTGATTGCCGTGTATCGCGTCGATGGACACTGGGGCGCTCTGGCGAAGTCCAATTACACAGGCTGCCGCTATCGCGAACCCGTCTATAGATCCCTTCGCGAATTAGCACTCAGTTATTTCGACACCTACTTCAATCTACGCGGAGAGCGTACTCTAAGAACTTTTTCCAGGCCAGTAAACATGCGTCGTTTCGATTCGCTTCATTGGATGACTTCCGAGGAGCCAGTGTGGTTTGTGGCCGAATATCTGCTGACCATCTCTCACTATCCACTGATCACCCGTGCCCAGGCCAAAAAGCTTCACCGGTTGGACGGAAGGTCGTTCCGGGCGGGGTGTCTGGAACGAGCCGAGAAACCGGAGTGAAGACCACTCGCAACGAACGTCTGGGTGGCGATGTGAGCTTGGCGGCTTTTAGAGCGCCGATAATGTCATATTGAGGTCTGGTCGAATTGAACTACAGCCACGTATCTTGCGTACAAATCCTATGCATTTCCCTGTGCGCCTAGCATTCGCGCTGTTGTCGCTGTGTTCTCTTCTGCTCGGACAGGGGACTTCACCGATTCAATCCGAATCCGCCACGCAAACCACCGCGCCCGTTTCTCCTCCCATCGACCTCACACCCAACGCGAACGGCGCCGTTCCTCCCGAACAGATTCGCGAACTCCTCCGCCGCGCCGAGGAGAAGGATTTGGAAAACGATAAACGGCCGCGCAACTACACCTATATCGAGCGCGAGGAACGGCACCACCTCGATAGCCACGGTGCAATACAGAAAGTTGAGTCCCGCACGTCAGAGGTCCTTCAGATTTATGGCGAGGATGTTGAACGCCTGACAGCTAAAGACGACAAGCCGCTGCCCGACGACGAGGCGAAAAAAGAGGACGAGAAGATCCAGAAGATTATCGACAAACGCAAGAACGAATCGGAAGACGATCGTCGCAAGCGGCTCGAAAAAGAGGAGAAGGCCCGCGAAGAAGATCGCAAATTTGTGCTCGAGATCGCCGATGCGTTCAACGTCCGCTTGATCGGGTCCGAAGCGGTCAACGGCCGCGATGCATGGGTGCTTGAGGGCGAGCCTCGTCCAGGCTACGAACCGAAAGAGCGCGGCGCAAAAATACTGTCTAAGTTCAAAGGCCGCGTTTGGATCGACAAGAACGACGATCAGTGGGTGAAACTCGATATCACCGCAATCGACACGATTTCCGTTGGTTTTGTGCTGGCGAGAATTCACAAAGGGACGCGAATTGTCGTTGAGTTGACGCGTGTTAACGATGAAGTGTGGCTGCCCAAGCATGTCCAGTTTCACTTCGATGCACGGGTTGCCCTCTTCAAGAGCTACGATGAAGATGTTGAACAGACATTCCGAGATTACAAGAAGTTTCGGGCGGATTCGAAGATCAGCGTAGTCGGCGAAGAAACTCCTTAGAACCGTTAATCGGGTTGCGTCTGCGATGGGGCCAGGTTCCGTTGGTAAGGTGAATCGTGACGAGAATCACAGTTTTTCGGAGCGCCCCCAATTTAACTTTCTAGATGTCGGAGCGATGCGCGAACTTAGATTCATTACTCGAATTCTCCTGTCGAATGCGGAGAGCTGTTATGCGATTAAGAGATTGGTTTACATCTGATTGTGATTACGGCCGAAAACTTCTGCATGCCGGGCTTTGCGGGGCACGGGCCGGTGGCGAAAAGTTCTTTCGGGGAAAACGCCTCATTCCTCTCTTTGCGGAGTCGTCCCGCAGCTCCCTGGGTTTTGCGGCCGCGGGAGCGTGCATCGGCGCGGCAGGTGGCTACCTGCGAAATCGGCAAAAACCCGCAATGAGCGTTCTTGTGTTCGGCATGGTGGGCTGCGCTATCGGTCTCGGCGTCGGTGTCGCCTCGCGGCACCGCGGTCTCGGCGCAAGCGTCGTCTCTGGCGCATTGGAAGGCATCGCTCAAGTGCAGGATGAGCGTTGGCTCGAAGAGAATCCGATCGACTACGCATAAGTCGTGAGCGCCGCGTTTCCCTCCATCTAATATTGGATCGCTCAAATTCGTCCAGCGAGCGAACGAAAAGTACCCTGCCGCAGCGCCTACTGGACAAGCGGATCTCATACCTACCGAAGAAACTCTCATCGAGTCGGAGGCGCAAATTTCAGGAAATCAAGTCGATCTTCAAGCTGGACGACGAGAACGAGCACCTGCGTTTTCAGTGTCTTGCGCGTCCGTCCAAGTACTTACGTACCGTCTCTAGTACCTTAGTTACCCCAACGCGGGTGACCGGTGCCCTATCTGCTCTTAGCATACAATATGTAGGGTACATCATAATATCATACACAATACATAGATGCATGCTGCAACTCTGCAATTAGCGGTTTCCAGAAAAACCCCATAAAACCCAGCAAAACCGTGAGATTCCCTGTAGCTGGCCCCCGCTACCCATTGAGATATGCTCAGCACACTAAATCAAACACGAACGCGCAGGAAATGTTTATGGCCGACTCGCGAGAAGTGATGAACATTCGTCAAGCTTCCCAGTATTTGGGAGTGAGTCCGGACACGCTTTACAAGTACGTGAACGAACAAAAAATTCCGGCGTTCAAGTTGGGCAATCGCTGGCGCTTCAAGAAATCGAAGTTGGATCAATGGATGGAAGAGCAGTCAATGGAAATGGAACCACGCAGCAAAAGGAAAATCAAGACGGCTGTAAAAGCGGCCGGTACTCCGTAATCGAACTTCGCTAAAAAAGGTGGGCACATGTTTGGAATGGGATCGAAAACGATAGTGGGTCTGGATGTGGGTTCCTCGAGCATCAAGGCCGTCGAGCTCAGACGGACGCGCGCGGGAATCGAAGTGGCGCACCTCGGCCTCGAGCCGATCGCACCCGATATTGTTGTCGATTCCATGATCGTGGACTCGGGTACGGTTTCCGCAGCCATTGCCAAGCTGTTCACCGACACTCTTATCAAGTCCAAGTCGGTGGCCACCGCAGTGAGTGGTCACTCTGTCATTGTGAAGAAAATCTCGCTGCCCTCCATGAGCGATCAGGAACTTGCCGAGACCATCCAGAAAGAAGCGGCGCAACATATTCCCTTCGATCTCGCCGATGTGAATCTCGACTATCAGATTCTTTCCGACGATGCCTCGAGCCCGCAGATGGACGTTTTGCTCGTCGCCGTGAAAAAAGACAAGATCCTGAACTACACCAACGTACTCTCGATGGCCGGCAAAACTCCGGCTATTGTGGATATCGATGCACTCGCTTTGCAAAATTGTTACGAGTACAACTACGAACCCGCCGCCACCCAGGTCGTTGCCCTGCTCAACCTCGGTGCCAGCGTGATGAACATCAACATCGTGAAGGGCACGACCCCGCTCTTCCCGCGTGACGTTTCAGTGGGTGGGCATCAGTACACCGATTCTCTTCAGAAGGAACTGGATCTCAGCTTCGACGACGCAGAGTCGCTCAAGCTGGGCCGCAAAGTGGGCACCGTGCAGGACGATGCTAAAACGCCGATCCTGCAGCAGGTGACCGAAATTATCGTGCTAGAGATTCAGAAGACGTTTGACTTCTTCCGCGCCAGTGCCGCGGGAGAGCACATCGAGAAGATCTACTTGGCCGGCGGTTCGGCCAAAGTTCCGGGCTTGGTGGAAGCCTTGCGCCAGGAGTTCTCGATGCCAGTCGAACTGTTCAACCCGTTTCAAAAGGTACTGGCTCCGGCGGATGGTGCAGGGGCAGAGTTGGTCGAACAGAATGCCGGTCAGCTGGCAGTGGCCGTAGGTTTGGCCCTGAGGAGCTTTGAAAAGCTATGATCCGAATCAATCTGCTGGGTTCTCCGAAACCGAAAGGTAAGAAGGGTCCTGCCTTCAGCATGCCGAGCTTCGAACTCGGCAACCTGGGCGGGCCGGTAGTTCAGATAACGGCCGTCTTGTTGGTCGCGGGTGCTCTCAATTACGGGTACTGGTATCAGATCGATCGCGAAAAGAAATCGATTGAAGTGCAGACCCGCATGGCGGAGCAAAAAAATCGCGAACTGGCCGACATCAAAGTCCATTACCTCGAGCGTCAGAAGCAAGCCGACGCCTATAAGCGACGCGTGGATGTGATCGATCAACTCCGTTCTAACCAGACGGGTCCGCTCACTCTCTTGTCGATGATCGGTGACACGGTCAACGGCACCGAGGCGGTCTGGCTGAACAGCATGCAGGACCAGGGCGCGACTGTGGCCATCGATGGTACCGCACTCAGCAGCGATGCGGTCGCGAACTTGATCTCGAATCTGCAAAAGACTGGTTTTTTCCGCAACATCGAAATCAAGGAAAGTTTTCAGGACGAGTCTGTTAAAGACATGCAGGCATTTCAATTCACGCTGACCTGCGAGAAGGCGAAGTCGTAAAGGCGGAACCGACTATGAATCTTGGCGAACTAACAGGTGTGAAGTTGCTCGGCATTCTGATACTGGTGGCCGTCGTGGCCACAGGCGGACTGTATTACACCGTCTACAAATCGCAGCGTGATCAGAATGACGCGGCACGAATCAAACTCCAGGCGAAACTGCGGGAGAACGCGGAACTCGAAGCCTATCGGCCGAAACTGGCTGACATCGAGCGCCAACTCGCCAGCCTCAAGCAGCAGCTCGAAATCGAGCGGCGCATCGTGCCCGACGAGAAAGAAGTGGACAACTTCATGCGTATGGTGAGCGGGGAAGCGCGCAAAGCTGGAGTCGAAGTTCGCCGCTATACCGCACGTCCCTATGTCAATAAAGAGTTCTACACAGAGGTGCCGTTCGAAATTGAATTCGACGGGCCCTACTACTCGATGCTCGGCTTTTTCGACCGACTGGGTAAAGTGGAGCGCATCGTCAATGTAGCAAACCTGATGGTGGCTTCGACCCGCACTCCCGGTGGCGCCAAAGCGAAACGCGTCTATCAATATGCCGCCAACGAGACAGTGGTGGCCACGTGCTTAACCACAACATATTTCAGTCACGACCTGGATCCGGCTGGACCGGCCAGCAAACCGGGCACTCCGGCGAAGAAGTAGGAGGGACACGATGAAGCCAACGGTGACAATTCTCGTTTGCGTACTGGCCTCGGCCTTTGCCTCGGCCCAGAGTCCCACAATTATTCAGAACACGCGCGAAACCATGAACGGGGTCAGTAGCCGCAGCACAGCCGCCTCGAATCAGGCTCTGGGGACGAGCGAACCCGCCCCTTCTCGAGCGAGCGCGACCAATAGCCAAGCCAGGTTGTCGACCCGCCCAGTGAGTGCCGAAGCCGCCCCGAGACATCATGGGCCTCGTGGCCGGGTAGGTGGAATCGCAATCATGACGAATGCCCCTGCGAAGTCCTCTGGCGCAACTCCTAAAGTGACAGCGGTAGCCGCGATAGCGCCGGCCCATGTCGTTCCGGAATTCGCTGCAGGCGAGACCGAGCAGCCGGTCGTGCCCGACACCAAGTACGCAGCGAACGGCCGCCGTGATCCCTTTGTCAGTCCGGTGGTAAGCCACGCCGGTGGTTCGGGTTGTAGTACAGGCAAGAAGTGCCTCGAAATCGGGGCGATTAACTTGCGCGGTGTTGTGCATGCCGACAGCGGCTTTATCGCGGTCGTCAGCAACGGGCTGAACAAAGCTTACTTTCTCCGGGAAAACGATCCGGTCTTTAACGGCTATGTCGTGAAGATTACCGGGGACTCCATCGTTTTCCAGGAAACCTTGCAGGATCGGTTGGGCAAGTCTTTTACTCGCGAAGTAATCAAGAAGATTATCACTCCGGCGGTTTAACGCCGGCGCTTCACAGAACTACAGAACATAGATTTTGCGGAAATCAGATTTCGAAGAAGCACATCGAGGCGAAACGGCCTCGGATGGGGAGATAGGGAAATGCGAAAGCAACTGCTGGGCATCTTGGTTCCGATAATGGCGTTCGGACTAATCGCCGACGCGGCGGACGTGACGGGCAAGGGGGTGGCCACGAGCGCTGCA
>Ga0182030_10023240_pt1 | contig 11481 bp, 13 predicted proteins | sample 812S3MmetaG_FD_121299 | JGI IMG/M metagenome (GOLD analysis project Ga0182030, IMG submission 121299) | Permafrost microbial communities from Stordalen Mire, Sweden - 812S3M metaG (Illumina Assembly) | ecosystem: Environmental > Terrestrial > Soil > Wetlands > Permafrost | place: Sweden...
AGGCGGAGCGGTGGTCGCCGTGGGCGCCGGGGCATGTGACGCCGTACCTGCCGGAGTAGACCCACCCGCAGCACCCGTGGTTGAACCCACGCTCGCGGCAGACGATCCAACCACCGACGAATGCGTCGTCGATGGGGGGGTGGAAACCGAAGAAGCCGCCGATCCTTGCGTACCGGACACACCAGGGACGATCGCACCCGTCGGCACCGCTTGACCGCCCAGCAGAGTGATCTCCTTGTTGGTTGCCTGAATGGCCTGACGAAGTTGCGCAATTGCCGACTCGTCCGCAGTGAGTTGCCCACTCTCAGCCGATCCCGCCGAAGCTGAAGCACTCGCCCCCACCTCGGGTGAGTTCCGCACCGCCCAATTGAGCGCCAGGCCGGTCACCCCCGTCGTCGCCACCACAACGACCATCGACGGCGTACGGCGGCGTTTGCGCTTCGAATATCGATTCGCGTCAGCCATCGTCAGACCCCCCTCCGTCGCCTCTCCTCGGATATGTGGTCGTGGTCGTGGCGACCGGTGGCAACATCGTCGTCGTAGTGGTCGTCGTTGCAGGCGGCGAGGTCGTGGTTGTCGTTGTTGTCGTCGACACTGCCGGGGCAACCGTGGTCGTCGAGGACGAGGGGACCGAAGGGGTGAGTGTTGTGGTCGATACAGTGGGGGCATCGGATACGGATCTGCCAGGCACCGCTCTCACAGTTGTGGTGGGTATGGTCGAAACCGGTTCCGAACTGACCACTTCTTTGGAAGACTGAGCAGCAGCACTCCGGAGTATTCCAGCAAGCGACGCCTGAAGGCCGAGTTCTTCGCGTTTGAGGTTCATCACGCCCTGGTTCAAGGATTCCTCCGCCGCTGCTGAGCCGGACGTCTTGATCGCATCAGCCGATGTTCTGCCCGAGTATGAGATTGCACCTGCACTGGCACCCACTACTGCAGTAAGAGCGATGAGCCATTTCGATATCGATCCAAGCGACTTCACGGCACCTCCGATGGAAAGACCAAGCTCGTCCAACGTTCGTTTCGGAGTCTGACAAAAGTTCCTAAGTTGTCGATGAGGCCTTCGTGAGTATTTTCTTAACTGGCACGGCGAGCGCTGAGATCCGGTTTTCAGGTTGCGATCGAGTGGCAACACGGTTGCCGAAGACATTTCTGGAGCGACAGAAGCCGTGACGAGGCACGCACGCCACATGCACCCGACCGTGCGGTCATTGCAGTCTCAGACGCCCGGGACCCTCAGAAAGCCTGCTGCGGAAGCTGTTGCGCCCGCCATGTCCCTATGGCCGCGTCGGCTCGTTCCTCGGCTCAACCTCAGACGAACGCATGGCGGCGCATCCATTCGATCGTGATGGCGAGACCTTCGCTGAGGGGCGTCGGAATGTAGTCGAGCCGCCGTTCGGTGACGCTACTGTCGACGTACGGCTGCGGATATGCGGCTTTGGCCAAGGAGATCATGGTCGTGCCGTACTTGGTCACGATGTCCGGGTCATCGAGTTGGTCCCTCGATACTTCTTGGGTCCGGTGCGAAACGCCTGCGATGTCGCATGCCCGGTTCAAGATGTGCGCAATTGTGTCGACGTCCTCGGCTCGCCCCATCGCCAGGTAGCGCTCACCCGCGACACCCTTCTCGAGCGCCGCGATGCAGACATAGGCGCAGTCGTCGGCCAGCACATAAGGCACGAGCATGGGCATTTGCGGATCTACTTCCCCGCGTAGGGCCATGGCAATGTGCGTATTGAAATTCGGGTGGAGCATGGCATTCTCCAAACACGGAGAAGGGCCATAGGCAGCGCCCGGCGACATGAAGCGGATGTCCTGCCCTGCTTGGACGCGGGCGAAGCCCTCGAGGTAGGCGAGCCGTTTCGTCACCGAGTAGGGATCCTTGTTGCGGAACAGTAGGTCGAGCGGACTCACTTCCGTCCGCGGCGCATCCCAGGTATTGAAAAAAGTGCTGGTCAATAGCTGCACGACGGGTGGACCTCCCGCCATAAAGGCGGCGGTCAGCACATTGATCGTGCCGATCACGTTCGGAGGCAGGCTGTTGGCGATAGTCGCCCCCGGCACACCGCGCAAGGCCGCAGAGTGGATCACGCCGTCGACCCCCTCGGTGGCGCTCACCACGGCGTCGAGATCGGCGATGTCGCCGGGAAAGACGTCCACTCCCAGTTCGCGCAGCGAGACTGCGTCCGGCGCCTCCGGTTTGCGCACGATGGCTCGAACCCGATCCCCCTGGTTGACCAACTGCTTGCAGACGTTGGCCCCGATCATTCCTGTCGCGCCAGTCACGAGAACGGTCTTCATATTCATCTCCCTGGATATTTACGCGTTCCTATTTTCACAATCTCCGGACGACGACCGACGGCCTCACGGAGCGGCCCACCCGAACGGCGCGACCAAGTTGTCAGGGTGACAACCGCTCCATCATCCAGCTCCCGAACGGAGACTGATATCGAAGCCGGTCGTGCAGACGGTCTACTCCTTCTTCCCAGAGCTCAACGACTTCGGGTCGGATGCGGTAGCCACCCCATCGATCGGGGCGGGGTGGGTCCCCTTCGTCGTGAAGCGCTCCGACCAGCTCAGCCAACCGCTGTTCGAGTACTGGACGGCCAGCGACCACCACGCTCTGGTGGCTGACGACAGCACTCCGACGAGCCCCCAGCGGCCGTGAGCGCCAATAGGCCTCCGACTGATCCTCGTCTACCTCCTCGACCGATCCGCTCACACGAACCTGACGATGCAGCGGAAGAAGCCAATGGAAGAGGGCGGCAGCGAATGGATTCGCCGTAAGGTCCCGGCCCTTGTCGCTTTCGCGGTCGGTATAGAAGACCAGACCTCGGTGATCGAGACCGCGGAGGAGGACCATTCTCGAGGAAGGGCGAGCGTCGATCGTGGAGGTGGCAATTGCCATCGCCTCTGGCATGGGTTCACCAGCAGCCCGTGCTCTCTCGAGCCACCTGGACAGCTGGGTCATGGGGTCAGGATCGACGTCTGCTTCGTCCATGACCAGAGTCTGCTCGATCAGAATGAGTCCTCGTTGGGGGCAACGGAGCGGATATGCATTTCACCAGTTCAGCCGTCGTGTCGGAATGACCTCGCCGACCCGCCGAGTCCACCTTCAAGCTCGGGTCATGGGGTGTGACTCATGCGCAGGTGTTGCGTGCTCCCCGACCATACGTGAGACGAGTTGCCGGGATACCCGCCACACACGGGCGACCTCCGCCTTCGAGGACCCTTCGGCCAATGCCAACAAGAAGAAGGCACGCTGAACTTCGTGACGGCTCCTGCGCATCCGATAAGCCGCCATGTTCAGCGTCTCGCGCCGACTCGCCAGATCGCCCGACTCAGCCAACTCAATCGCGCTGCTCCCACGTTCAACCTGCGCGATGGCATCACGAGTCACCACACTGAGGATGCCGAGGAGCGCTGACAGGTCTTCACTCGCCACTGTGACTTCATGGAGTGCGGCCACCAGTTCTTTCCGTCGGGCACGAGCAGCAGCGTCCACCTGGCTGAACGTAGCAAATACCTGTCCTCGAGTGCCGGATGCGTTCCCTGCGGGGACTGGCAACCCAGAGACGAAACGACGTTGGGCGGCTGTTGGGAATACGTGGAGGCTGCGGAGAGATCGGTCCGCAACAGTTGTAGCGCCGCTACAGGTGTTGCGGCGTCCTCAGCTCTCTTCGCCCGGCACGGCACGGCACGAATGAGCGGACGGGACCAATCTCAAGGAGAGGGACACAAGCACATGTTGCACACAAGCACATCGTCCGACCACAAGCGTCGCCCACAGCACGCAAGGAAATCGGGACGATTCCTCTCTCGCTTCTCGCTCAAGATGAAGGCTGGGTCCATGGTGGTCGGAGTGCTCCTTGCTGGCGGTGGTGCTTTTGCGGCCACCAACTGGGTCGTTGGCCTCGGTGCGGGCTCGAGCGGGGAAGCCCAGTCGGCGAACGTGGCCAACCTGACCATCACGGCTGTCGCCTCTCCAGCATCCGGCAACCTGCTCTATCCGGGCAGTAACGGTGACGTCGTGGTGACGATCGCTAACTCCAACCCATACCCGGTCACCATCACTGCGGTGCAGTTGCCCACCAATACGACTTACGCGGGCGGTTTTACGACCAACGCCCTGAGCACGCCCCAGACGGGGTGTTCCACGACCACAAGTGATGTGATCTGGAACTTCTCTTCGACCACGAGCGGGAGTTCGCACACTCTGACCACCCCGTTGACGGTCGGCGCCAGTGGCGCCGCGAACAATCCGCTGGTCGTAACGCTTACCAACGACGCCAGCATGACCACGGCGGCTCCGGCTGCCTGCACCAACACTTTCTTCTCGATGCCATCGCTGACTGGAGTCACGGCCACCGGTGGGTCGGCGGCTTCGACCACGACACCGGCCACCGACGCCTGGACGAGCTGATCATCCCTCGGTCCGTGCAACGCCGTGCATGAACAGGGCGACATCGACGAGGACACCGGCTCACTGATACGTCGGCTCGTCTTCGTCGTTGTCGTCCTGGCCATTGTCCTCGCTGCCGCGGGAACGGCTTGGGCGTCGAACTGGCTGATCGTTCTGCATCCAAGCAGCAACGGTGAGGCCCAGGCCCGGGCCGCCCCGACTGCCCCGACCGGCGTAAGTGCAGCCTGCACCAGTAGCAGTGCGAAGACGGTCAAGGTCTCTTGGAGCGCGGTCACCAAGGCCACTACCTACACCATTTATGACGCCACGACGTCGGCCAGCGGTACGTACACCAGCATCGCCAGTGGCGTGGCCACGACCAGCTGGACCAGCGCGACGTTGAGCTCGGCGAACTATTGGTTCGAGGTAGCGGCGTATACGGGCACGAACTGGGTGGGGCCGAAATCGGCCGCCACAGGGGAATCCACGATCTCGTCCAGTGGGTGCGTTCAGCCCTAGTCCTCGGGTCCGGCCCGCAGGAGGGCAAGCAGCACCCGAATATTGCTTGCATCCAAGTGCAATGAACTATACCCTTTCGCCAAGTTCGCTGCAGCTAGCTGCAGCGAACATAAGAGAACACCGCTCCGAGCCGCCGAAAGGATCGTTCATGACTGCGACCATCACCACACTCGAGTCCAGCGACAAGTTGCTTGTCCTCGGCGAAACGCTTCGACCGTTGCTCACGAATGCGATGGGGTCAGCCGTCGAGATCTTCGATACGAGTGGACCCGCCGGCTCCGGGCCTCCACCCCATCTCCATCCGTGGGAAGAGATCTACGTCGTGCTCGACGGCGAGCTCGAGGTGACCATTGACGGAGCTTCAATCGTCTTGTCGGCCGGGGCCACCGCCCATGTTCCGGCAGGCACCCCGCATAGGTATCGAAACGTCACGGAATGCCATTTCCTCACTATCACCACGCGAGGCAACGCGACCCAGTTCTTTACCGAAGTCGCTTCCGAGGTCGAGATGAACCCACCCGACATCGAGGGAGTCCTCCGGGTAGCCAAGAGTCACGATATTGACTTTCTGTTATGAGCGAAACCCGGCCCTACGTCAGCCCCAAGCGAGAAGCCAAGGCAGCAGCTACTCGGGAGGCGATCCTGGAGGCTTTCGTCGAGCAGGTCACTGACGCCGGCGATAGCTTGTCTCCAGCGAAAGCCGCCCTCCGGGCAGGCGTGTCCGTGCGGACGGTGCACTTCCACTTCCCGAACCGGGAGAGCCAGATTGTCGCCCTCGGCGAGTGGTTCGACCGCAAATTCAATCCCGACGGTGTGATCCTGGCCCAAGACGCCGATGATCTACCCCGCTACTTCCGTGACATCCACGCCAATGCGCTCACGACTCCCCTTACGCGGACACTGGCCACGAGCACAGGCGGTATCTGGCCTGAAGTACGCCAAACGCGGCGACGCCTCCGACTCGAAGCGATCTGTAACGCTGTCAAGGGTATTGGCGCACCCACCCGTGCGACCGAGGACGCAACCGCAATGCTTCTCGGCCTCGCCGGTGCAGACGCATCCTGGCCCCTTCACGACCGGTATGGCCTCCCCCTCGAACGGATCCCCGATGTCATCGCCAACACGGTTCGCCTGATCGTCGAGCAGCTCCAGTCCCACGCGCCGACAGATTCGTCAGCGACTCCCACACCGAACGTCAACGTGCCCGACGAGAGTGGCGCTGATCCTCCGTCTACACCGGTACCCGCTGCCAGATCCGTCGCAACCGGTCGTAATCGAAGAACTGCATCTCCCCGGGTGTGACAAGAAAGCCGAGACGTCTGTCCTCAGTCCACAAACGGACGGCGTCACCCTCAAATGTGGCCCCGAACCGCATGAGACCGTCGGAGCCAATCTCGATCGTCTCCATTGCTCCGTCTGGCCGGGTAGTGATAAGCGTGCCGAAGTCATAGCCGTAACTGAACGCTCCGTCGTCGATCTCGTAGCGCCCGTACAATGCTTGGACTGTCGAGCCCCCATCGGAGTCCGTCTTGAAGAGGGATGAGACGACCTGGCCATCAACCAGGACGTAGCGGCCGTGTGCGAGAGGCGGATGCAATTCCTCACCATCGTCTTCATACCAGGCAGCGATGCGGTAAACGCCACCGATCAGGGCACGAAGCTCAGCGGCAGTCGGTTGGGAGTTGGCCATATTCAGCACCCTTTCAGTGTTCGCAAAGTGGAATAGTACGCGTCACGGTGAAGAAGCTCGGGTTTCATGCGGACTCGTTCGTCTGCGACACCCTGCGCACCGTTCCACGGTGGGCGCTGTTCACGACTGCGCTGCATATCGGCTGAGCGCTTTGAGCTGCTCGGCCGTACCCACGCTGATCAACACGTCTCCTGACTCGATCACGTCCTCAGGGGAAGGGTTGGTTACGAAATCACCATCAGCACGGCGAATGGCCAAGACGAGTGCACCAGTGCGGTCCCGCAACTGAGCTGAACGTATCGTGGAGCCCGCGAGCGAGGACGTGTGTGACACAACCAGTTCCTCCAGTCGAAACTCGAGTGATCCATCGTGCATCACGATGTCTACAAAGTCCACAACGTGGGGCTGGGTCACGAAGGAGGCCATGCGGTCGCCACCCAGTTGCTGTGGATTGACCACACGGTCGGCCCCGGCACGCACGAGTTTCGGTTCGGATGACTCGCTTCGAGCGCGGGCAATGATTTGGAGCTCGGGTCGCATCGACTTTGCGGCAACCGTCACGTAGAGGTTGTCGGCATCCGTGTCGAGGGCCGCCACCAATGTGGCCGCTCGTTCGATGCCTGCCCTTAGAAGAGCTTCGTCGTCCGTCACGTCACCATGAACCGACGCGTACGGGACGTCGCGCACTCGCTCGGGATCCCGGTCGATCACGACGACGGCACGCTGCGCATTTGTGAGGAACTGCGCCACCTCGCGCCCCACGCGACCCCACCCGCAGACGATGACGTGCCCAGACATTCGAGCTATTTCCCGTTCCATTTTGCGACTCCTCACGAGTTCACGCATCTGGCCTTCGAAGAGCACTTCTAGGACCGTCGAGAAGGTATAGAGCGCCGTGCCGACGCCGACGAGAATAAGGATGATGGTGAAGACCTTGCTGCCGGCATCGAGCGGGTGCGGGGAATTGAATCCCACCGTCGTGACCGTAACGACCGTCTGATAGATGGCATTGAGCGGGCCGAAGCCGAACGACAAATAGCCCACGGTGCCCCCCACGAGCACCAGGGCCAGGGCACCGAGGCCTATCCTCATCCTCCGGAATGGGTCCTGCATCGGGATCATCATGCCTGAAGCTGGTTCGCCACGCCGAGCGTGTCGCCACGAGATTGAGCCAATCTGGGACTCACACACGGTGCGGACCTTCGAGCGAAGCACGTCAGAGCGGTCATCGAGAAGGGAGGGACTTTCGGCCCTGCTCAACGTGAAGCTCTCGGAAGAACATGAGAGGTGATGGATCCGCCAGGATTCAGAAGGAGTTGCTCATGACAAGGAGAGCTCTCGAAGAAGTGTCGTCGGACGAGTGTTTTGCACTACTCGGACAAGAGACACTCGGACGGCTCGTCTTTGTGGACGACCTTGGTCCGGCAGCCGTTCCGGTCAACTATGCCCTCGCCGGTCATGGCATCGTGTTCCGTTCCGAGGACGGATCCAAAATACGTGCGTCGCGGAAGCGCGACGTTGCCTTCGAGGTCGACCGCATCGATGAAGTCAGCCGTTCGGGATGGAGCGTCCTCGTTCGTGGCACCAGTGAAGAGGTCGAGTTCGAGCACCTTCACGAACTGTTGGGCAGGATCGACGGTTACGTGCCATTGCCTTGGAAAAAGGGTGTCCACAATATCTGGGTGGTCATTACGCCGAGGGAAGTGACGGGTCGACGGTTGGCCAACTTCGCCGACGAGGACTTCTTTTAGAGACCGAAGCAATGTGCTGCGAGAACAATGTGTTGCGAGGAGGTGGAAGGCAACAAAGCGTCACGGAGTGTTCACTCGGGCGTCGCCGGTCGATCATCGGCGGTTTACAATCGGACCGTAGTGTCGGGGCATCGGTCCGCGTCGAGGGAGATGGCCATGCGACGAATGACGAGACGAGTATCCAAGGTCCTGATCACAGCCAGCATAGGTTCGCTCGGGATGTTCTACGCCAGTGATGCCACATTCGCCGGTGCCGTTCAAAGCGATGCCGGTCCGAACGGAGGGCAAGACTTCTCACATTCCTTGCATGTGTCAGAAATACTGCTGGGTGGGTCGCTTCATCACAGTTTCACGCTCGCAGGATCAACTCTCGTCAAGGTCGAGGCCCTAAGTAATCCCGACGACATCACGAGACTCGGGGATGAACTCTTCGTGGGTTTTCAAAACGGTGTCGGCCCGCAGGGTCAAGCCAGCCCGGATGGGAATCTTGATAGCACCGTCGTTGAATTGACCCTCTCTGGTCACGTAATCGGACAGTGGGATGTTGTCGGCAAGACAGACGGTCTAACCGCGGACCCCTCATTGGGCGGAGTTATTGCCACCGTCAATGAAGACGCCAACTCAGCCCTCTACACGATCCGCCCGTTCGCTGCATCCCCTACGAACGTGGTCACCAGATACGACTACAGCGAAGTGCTGCCGCACGGGGGTGGTACCGATGCCATCTCCATCTACAACAATCAGATCTTCATTAGCGCCTCTGCACCGGGCACCAACGGCCTCGCGGCCCCCCAACCGACCTACCCCGCCGTCTATTCGGTGACTCTTGATCCCAACACCGAGGTGGCAAAGGTCGCCCCCCTCTTTGACGATGAAGACTCGGCTACCGTCGCCAATGTCTCCAGCCCTCAGTTTGGAAAGACCACGCAGCTCGCACTGACCGATCCCGATTCGAACGAGGTCGTTCCCTTCGATGCCTCAAGGTTCGCCGGTGACTTCATGCTCACCAGCCAAGGGGATCAGGAACAAATATACGTAGGCAACGCCGGGAGTCCCCATCAGCGGCTGTCTGTGGTATCGCTGTCTCAGTCGGTTGACGACACGGCGTGGCCGACGGCTCCCCAGGGAGCACTTTATTCAACAGACTCGACAAATGACTCAGTTGATGTCGTGACGGGACACTTCGGCGATCTTCCCCTCGTCGTCGCCACACCCTGCGGGGCGAACAGCGCGCCGGCCACTTGTCCGGCACCCGGGTACTCGGCGAACTATCTTGCCGCGCTCAACCCATGGACCGGGGAGATCACGGCAATGACGGTCCGTGGCACACCCTACGTGCCACAGGGTGGATTGGCGTTCATTCCGTTCACCCCGTAGACGAGCGAGATCTGTCCTCCTTGTCCCCGTTCGTTGTATCGGAGGTGCTGACTCAATCGCTGGTTGGAGCTCGTTCCCTGGTCGGACATCGATCGGCGGTCCAGGGGGGCCCTGAGGGCACAGTCATCACTTCACGAGACCGTTAGGCTCATCAAATGGATCGGGCCGAAAAGCCGTCACCCCTTGAGGCTCTCCGGGGTGAGTGGGAATCGATGTGCGAGCTTCTTGGGGAGGAGAATCCCGAGACACTTGAAATGGCCATGGAGCTTGGAAGGGCCTATCGCCAGGCAGGAGAACCTCGTCAAGCTCGGACGCTTCTCGAATCGGTCGTGGCCTCCCGTCAGAAAGCTCTTGGTGTTGCCCATCTAAAGACAATCCAAGCTGAGACGCTGCTTGCGTTTGCGCTCGCCGATCTGGGCGAACTGAAGCGGTCGAGGTCGATCCAGAAGGACGTGCTTGAGCGATGTGATCAGCAGTTCGGAAGGAAGAGCGAGCAATCTATTGCGGCGGCAATCAACCTCGCCAACACGTATCGGAAACTAAAGCAATATCCGGAAGAAGGACCTCTTCGAACACGGATCTTGGAGTTTCGAACATTACTCTTTGGAGAGCGACACATCGAGACCGTCAAGTCATTGGCAGACATGGCGGTCCTCAAGCGAAATCAGGGCGAGTTCCAAGCCGCTGTCATTCTCGATCACGCCGTTCTTGAGAACATTCCACGTTCACAAGTCTCGGTAAGAGAACTTCTTGGTTTCAAGTTCAACTTGGTAACCGATTTGATGCGCCTCAAGAGGTGGGCTGAAGCTACCGAGTTATTCGACGAAGCCTACGAGGAGGCGGCGTTACATCTCAGTCCTGACGATGACCTACGACGTCATGCGGACAGGTACCGGTCCAAGCTGCGCTACATGGGGAAAGCCGACGCGAAGACTCGCTCCCGCCGCGAGAAGCGTCAATCCAAAGCTTGAGGACCATCTGGTGTGTGGCTGCCGTCGGTAGTAGCACGAGAAGAGACCGTGCCGTTTGTCACACGACACCCGCACACCACCGCTCGCGTTGTGGTCAGAGCCGGTAGAGCTTCTTCGCGTTCTCCCCCAGAATCTTGCGCTGCACTGCTTCGGGCAAGACGGCGATTTTCGGGGCCACCGATTCCAGGGGATTGGGGTAGAGGCACGTGGGGTGGGGGAAGTCGGTCTCGAAGAGGATGCTGTCCTCGCCGAGGGTGTCCACCAACCAAGGCAGGTTGTTCTTCTCGAACCAGAACGTGGCGTAAAGGTTGCTTCGGAAGTACTCCGAGGGTTTCCTCTTGAGACTCCGCGCCTCCTCCGGTGCATTCTCGAACATCTCGTAGTCGAGGGCCTCGAGGATGAACGGGATCCAGCCGCAGGCGCTTTCGACGGAGACCCACTTGAGCTCAGGGTGCCGGTCGAAGAGCCCGGAAACGATCCCGTTCGCCACCACGCGGGCGTTGCCCACGAACAGCAGGGTGCCGGTGAGGGCCAGCTTGACGTTGTCGGAGTGGGATGCCCACGGGTACTTCGCGGACCAGCTACTCGATGTGACGCTGGCTCCGATGTGAAAGTGGACCGGCAGCTGGAGCTCAGTGCACGTCTCCCAAAGAGCATCCCACGCCGGATCGGCCAGATCAGGGCCACCGATGTCGTCGGGGTCCGAGGTCATGTTCACACCCCGCATACCCATTTCGGCCACCCGACGAGCCTCGGCGGCCGAGAGCTTGA
>Ga0182030_10023242_pt1 | contig 11481 bp, 12 predicted proteins | sample 812S3MmetaG_FD_121299 | JGI IMG/M metagenome (GOLD analysis project Ga0182030, IMG submission 121299) | Permafrost microbial communities from Stordalen Mire, Sweden - 812S3M metaG (Illumina Assembly) | ecosystem: Environmental > Terrestrial > Soil > Wetlands > Permafrost | place: Sweden...
ACTTGGCGTTCAGACAGCATTCCACGTCATCCCCGCGAAAGCGGGGACCTAAGCCACCTGGGTCCCCGCTTTCGCGGGGATGACGGAGTTCAGAACCGGTTCGCTTATTTTTGGACGTCGCCAAAGCGGTCAATGGGCGATATCCTTGGCTGCGCCGGCGCAACTCCCGCCGCCCCGGGTAACGCCATCCTGGGCCGCCCGACCGAAACGCTTGCAGAAATACAGCCGATCATGGCCGGGCGGGCAGTCTTCCAGCCGGCCGAACGGGATGAAGCCGATGCGCCGATAGAATGGTGCCGCCTGGAAGCTGAAGGTATCCACATAGGCGCCGCGGCAGCCGCGTTCGCGCGCCTCGGTTTCCGCCGCTGCCATTAGCGCCGCGCCCACCCCCAGGCGGCGCAAACCCTGGGGCACGAACAGCATCTGCACGTGCAGCCATTCGAACAGCGTATAGCCCCACAGGCCCCCGGCCACCGCGCCGTCGTCCTGCCGTATTGGGATCACCAGCAGTCTGGGCTGCGCGGGGCCGATCAGCGTCAGGGAGCTGGCTTCCAGGGCGCCATAGATCGCCTCGAACGTGCCGGGGGGAGGCGCGTCGGAGGGCGCAAATGGAGAACGATTTTCGCTCACGGCGCCGCGGACTCCTTCAGGCGGGCTGGATCGTTCCTGCCCCGGCGGGCAGGGGCGGTCCGCTCAAGCGGGCACGGTCGGTCTGCTCAAGCGGGCAGGGTCCTCCCCGGCGTCGTCCGCCGGTTCAGGCAATCGTATTGAGGACCGACGATTGGGACGTGCCGCTCTGTGCCGCGTTGCCCGCCTGCGCCGGGGGCGTGCCACCAGCGTGGTGATGGTGGTGGTGGGCGTGTCCGGTCTGTTGGGTCGCGGTGATCTGGGCCGCCGCTGCGGTTTGCTCCGCCGATCCGGCTCGGACCGTAGCGGCCGACTGGACCGCTTGTGCCTGCGCCTGGTTCTGCAATTGCTGGGTGATACCCGCCGACGGCGAGGCCGAAACGCTTGCGATGCTCATGAGCGTGGTCCTGGTTGAAGGAAACGGACGGACAGTGGACCAAGATGGTTAAGGAGGAGCTAAGAACCGGGCCGGCAACCACAACGGCGATCCGGCGCCCGCACTGCACGGGTTTATGATGCGGCGCGACAGTGAACGCGGGGCGCGGCCAGGTGTTTCTGGCTGACGCTGTAGTTGTAGGTGTTTCACCCGGATGTTGCCTGGTGTTCACATGCGGATGGCCAGCAAGCACGGCCGAGGCGAGGCTCGGACAGCGGCCAGGCCCGGGGAGCGGCCAGGATCGGACCGACGGCCAGGCTCGGGGGCGGCCAGGCTCGGGGGCGGCCAGGCTTGGACAGCGGCCAGGCCCCGGGAGCGGGCGGATGACGTAGCTTCGGAAGACGCCTTCGGCGCCGAGGACCAGCGTGCCGCCCTACGCTTGAAGGGAGGAGAGAGATGGCGGAGCCGGACTTCTTCGCATCGACGTTCGGAACCCTGTCGCGATTTTCCTGGCGCAATCGCCATCTCGGACCGCTGACCGATGCCCTGTTCGACCTCAGGCTGCGGCTCAATCCGGCACGTCGGGCGTTGCGCCGCGCCGCCACGCAGGGGCCGGCCTGTCGCGTGCTGATCGCGATGGTGGAGGTCCCCGGCCGGGAGGCGGAAACAGCGCGGGTGTTGAACGGATTGGCGCGCTCACGCCACCAGGTGGAGTTCGCCACCATCCGGATGGCTGAGCGCGGCAAATTCGATAACATCAACGCGGCGCTGGAGGGGCGCGACCTGGACGCCTATGACTGGCTGATTGTCACCGACGACGACATCACCACGCCGGACGGGCTGCTGGATACCTGCCTGCATCTCGCGGCCAAGGGCGATTTGAAGATCTTCCAGCCGGCGCATTGCTTCCACTCCTATACCACGTTCAAGCTAACCCATCGGCAGTGGAACCGGTTGGCGCGAGTCACGCATTTCGTCGAGTCCGGTCCGCTCACCGGCTTTCATCGCGACATGGTGGCCAGGCTGCTGCCGTTCCCGTCGATGCGCTGGGGCTGGGGTCTCGATGTCTATTGGTCGGAGATCGCGCGCGCGGAAGGCTGGAAGATCGGCATCATCGACGCGATACCGATCCGCCACCTGCGGCCGATCGCCAACGCCTATGGTTTCTTCACCGCGATGGACGAGGCGCGGGCCTTCCTGCGGCGCCAGGGGATCGACCGTCCGAAAGAAGACGTCTTGCGCACGGTGCAGCCGATTTCGGCGAGGTAGGTGTCAGGATCTCTCCTCCGGCAGGAGCGTAGGGCAGGAGCGGGAGAGGTTTTTTTCATTATACCACCTTCTTCCCCCGCAGCGTTTCGATCTCCGCCGCGCCGTAGCCAAGCTCGCCCAGGATTGCGTCGGTATGCTCGCCTGGTTCGGGCGTGGCGCTGCGCACGCTCCACGGTGTGCGGCTGAGCTCGATCGCCTGGCCGATCACCTCCACCGAGCCCAGCACCTTGTGCGGCACCGTGCGGGTGATGCCCAGGTGCTTCACCTGCGGGTCGGCGAACACCTCGTTCATCCTATAGATCGGGCCGCAGGGAACGCCGGCGGCGTTCAATCGTTCGATCCAGTCGGCGGAGGTCCGCGACCGGGTGATCGCCTCGATTGCCGCATTCAGCTTGTCGCGGTTCTTCGACCGCGCCGCGCCGGTGGCGTAGTCCGGGTCGGTCGCAAGCTGCGGCGCGTCCAGAGCCTTGCAGCAGCGGCGGTAGATGTCGTCACCCGCGGCGGCGATGTTGATGTGCCCGTCGGACGTGGCGAACACGCCGGTCGGAATGCTGGTCGGGTGGTTGTTGCCGGCCTGGCCCGGCACCTCGTGCCCGATGGTCCAGCGCGCCGCCTGGAAGTCCAGCATCGCGATCTGCGCCCCGAGCAATGACGATTGCACCCACTGGCCTTCGCCGGACTGTTCGCGTTCGAGCAACGCGATGAGGATGCCCATGGCGGCGAAGATGCCGGCGGTGAGGTCGGCGACCGGGATTCCCACCCGCACCGGGCCCTGGCCCGGCAGGCCGGTGATCGACATCAGCCCGCCCATGCCCTGGGCGATCTGGTCGAAGCCCGGCCGGTCGCGATACGGGCCGTCCTGGCCGAAGCCGGAGATCGACGCATAGACCAGCCGCTTGTTGATCTTGCGCAGGCTCTCGTAATCGACCCCGAGCCGGAACTTCACGTCCGGCCGGTAGTTCTCCACCACCACGTCCGACTGCGCCACCAGGCGATGCAGGATCTCGATACCTTCCGGCGCCTTCAGGTTCAGCGTCAGGCTGCGCTTGTTGCGGTGCAGGTTCTGGAAGTCGGGGCCGTGGCGTTCGCCGCCCAGGCCGGCATCGCCCTCCGGCGCTTCGACCTTGATGACGTCGGCACCCCAGTCGGCGAGTTGACGGACAGCGGTAGGGCCGGCGCGGACTCGGGTCAGGTCGATCACCTTGAAGCGGGCAAGCGGTCCTTGGGTCATCTGGGTTCCTCGCACGGACAACGGCGCCACGATAAGCCGATGGCCGACGCTTGGCGAGGCAGCGAAACGCGATACGAAAATCGAAAGCGTGATGTAAGGAACAGCGACAAATCTCGTGCAAAGACGGAGATTGCGGCTCACGAGACAACGCCGGGTTCACAGTTCGCAACTTTGTGACCGGACAGGCGGCTTGGCACGCACGAATGGGGGACCCAGCCGGCCTTCGCGATGCTATGGACCCTATCTGCGGACGGAATTGGTCTCCCTGGCCAGCCCGGTCGCTCTGGTCCGGACCCGTCAACAACCTAACTCTTCCCTCCACGCAGCGAGCGTGTTCCTGTATGCACGAGACCGCGACCTTGGTTGCAAAGCCCGGATCAACCCCACCCGCTACGATCCTGATCGTTGATGACGAACCGGAAGTCCGCAGCGTCGTCGCCGAATTCCTCGAGGATTTTGGCTACCACGTTGTGCAGGCGGCGGGCGGCAAGCAGGCGCTTGGCCGGTTGCGGGACAATCCAGCGGTGCAATTGATGATTACAGACATTCGTATGCCGGAAATGTCCGGCATCGAACTGGCCGATCTTGCCACCGCGCGCAATCCGCACCTGAAGGTCATCCTCATTTCGGGCTATTTCGTTGCGCAGCAGGTGCATCGTCGCTTCCTGCGCAAGCCGTTCCGCATGCGGGAGCTGGAAGCTGCGGTGCGGGCCGAACTCGGCACCGACGGCCCACCGCTCAGAGCGTGATCAGCTGAGGTTGCGTAACCGGCGGCGTGACTCAGGCTCTCAAATCACCGGCCAGAGAATGGTCGCTCCGCGGATACCCTCAGCCTCACGTGATCACGCTCCAGGACTTCGTTCCGGGTGCGTCGTCGCCGTCCCACCCCCTCTCGCTTTGGCGCCGCGGGCGCGGTAGCGTGCTGGCCAGCGCACCGATGATGGATCGTCACATCCTGTCGAACAACTACCTCTCGGCCGCCGTAAAGTCGGACGGCGCCGAGTTGTGTTCCCTGCGTGATGCAGAGGGGACCGAGCTCTTGTGGCAGGCGCACCCGGTATGGCCGCGCCATGCACCGGTGCTGTTCCCGATCGTCGGCCGGCTGAAGGACGATACGCTGCTGCATCAGGGCCGGTCGTATCGGCTGACCCAGCACGGCTTCGCGCGGGACCGGCGGTTCGCCTGGCTGAACCGCAGTGCGACGTCGTGCCGGCTGGTGCTGCACGACGATCCGGAGACGCGGGCGATCTACCCGTTCGGCTTCCGCTTCGAAGTGGCATTCGCGCTGGACGACGACGCGCTGGAGCAAAGCTTCACGGTGGTGAATACCGGGCGAGACATGTTGCCGGCGTCGGTGGGCGCGCATCCCGCGTTCGTGTGGCCGCTGGGCGAGGGCGCCGCAAAGACGGAACACATGCTGGAGTTCGAGCAACCGGAACCGGCACCAGTCAGGCGGCTGAGCGGCGGCCTGCTGCGCGCGGGCGGAGAACCTTCGCCGATCCGGGGAGATACCTTGGCGCTGGCGCCGGGATTGTTCGCCGACGACGCGGTGATCCTGGACCAGGTAGCGAGCCGCTCGGTCCGCTATACCGCGCCCGGCGCAGAGGTGATCGAGGTCAGTTGGGACGGCTTCGAGCAACTCGGCGTATGGACGCGGATGACCGGCGACGACGCCTGCGCCGACTTCCTGTGCATCGAGCCGTGGCACGGCACCGCCAGCCCCGTCGATTTCGCCGGCGAGTTCCGCGACAAGCCGGGGCTGATGCTGATCCCGCCCGGCGACCGGCGTGTGCTGACGATGCGCATCCGGCTGCACTGAGGCGGCTTGGTCCGGGCGACGGATCGTCGGAACCTGCTGTCATTGCGAGGAGCGAAGCGACGAAGCAATCTCCTGCGTGACGAGCGTTCGCCGGCTCGTCAGGCAGGGGATTGCTTCGTCGCTTCGCTCCTAGCAATGACAGTTTCCACTGATGTTGGAACCGCTCTAAAGTTCCGCCTGTTGCGAGGTAAAGATCGAGCCGTAGCCGAGCTGACTCCAATCCGGTGGCACCGGGCAAGGCGTCGGATCGAGATGCGCAATGCGGGCTGGCTCGCCGCGGACGATCGCGCCGGTGTGGCTGGTCGGGGTGGGCGCCGGCATCCAGGGGAAGGCATCCGCCGAACTATAGACGAACAGCGCCACCGGACGCACGCGGTCGGTGGCGTTGGCGCGTGACGCATGCACGGTGCGGCAGTTGATGGCGATGACCGTGCCGTCCGCACCCGTCAGGTCCTCGGCCAGCGCCATGTCCACTGTCGCCATGTCGGTCGCGCGGATCGAGCCGGTCCAGGCGCCGCTGTCATCCCGGTGCACAAAGATCGGCCCGGTATGACTGCGGCGCACGCAGGTCAGCGGTCCTTGCGCAGCCGGCACGTCACCCAGATAGACGCCGAGTGTCACCGGGCTGTAGTTGGTGTGTGGCCATGCCGGAATATCCTGGTGCCATTGGACGATCTCGCCCGAGCCGGGCCATTTGTAGTTCAGCTTGCTGCTATGGAATTTCACGTCCGGCCCGACCAGGTCGGCCGCGATATCGGCCATGACGGATTCGCTGGCGAAGCGCCAGAAATCAGGATGGCGATCCACCAGCGCGCGCAGCCGGCGAACATGCGGCCGGTCGGCGGTGTGGTGCGGGCCGAGATCGAAGGCCTCGTTCGAGGCCGTGTGCGTGCGGCTTTGGTTGACGAAGTCGGCAGACAGGGCATGCAGGCGTTGCAGCCAGTCTTTGGGGATGAGACCTTCGGCGGCGAGATAGCCGGTAGCGAAGTAGCGCTCGCGCTGCGGCTGGGTGAGGACGCGTGGTGGATGCGCAAGGATGTCTTCAGGGGTCATGGAGCGCGAGTATAAGCACCATAGCGCGAGAGTCTCCCCTCCCCTTGCTATTCCTGCGGATAGCGCCACGGCTTGGCCGGCTGCGGCGCCGCCTCGTCCAGCGTCCATTGCGGCAGCGACAGACCCTCCGACACGTCGGTGAACACCATCCGCACGCGCGTCCCGATGCCGACCCGCTTCACCATGTCGGGCGGCGCCAGTTTGCCGTCCGGCGTCGTCAGGTTGCCGACGACGCGCAGCGCCTCGTCCGGCGTCGGTTCGCCTTTTTGCGTATCGAGATCGACCAGCAGCACGAGATACGGGGTGTGCGGCTTGAATGCTGGCTGGATGGCGTGGTGCACCTCTTCATAAGAGTGTACCTCGCCCTTGCCCTCGACCCGCGTCCAGGTCGAGGTCAGGCAGGTGCACCACGGGCACGCCGTGGTCGGCGGATAGCGCAGCTTCTTGCAGTCGTCGCATTGCTGCAGATGGAACGCGTGCGCCGCGCAATGTTTGAAGTATTCTATGTTCTCGATGTCGAGGTCATCGACCGTCAGCGCCATGCCGAGATAGTCGCCCTTGAGTGCCATGATCGTGTCCCCCCTCAACCGCGCCGCATGACCATGGCCGATGCTGTCATCGGATTGGCCCAGCCGAGATTGGCGGTGACTTCGATGTCCTTCACCTGGCGGCAGCCGCCCTCGCGATAGTCGTAGGTGTGCTGCCGCTTGCCGTCCGGTCCCATCGGGCACGAATCATCCGCGTCATGGCGCAATTGCCGCACGTTCTCGATCACCATGTTCATGCCGTGGGTATAGGCCTCGCACAGATGCCCGCCCGAGGTGTTGTTCGGCCGCTTGCCGCCCAGCCGGGTGATGCCGCTGGCGACATACTCGCCGCCCTCGCCCTTTTTGCAAAAACCGTACTCCTCGAGCTGGATCATCGAGGTGAAGGTGAACGCGTCATAGGCGCCGGTGGCATCGACGTCCTCGGGTCCCAGGCCGGCATTCGGCCACAGGATCTGCTTGGCGTAGTAGCCGCCGACCCGTGAGATCGGCCCGTGCTGGTAGTGCATGTCGGTGCGCGGCTTGCTGCACCGGCCGACCACGCTGCGGATCAGCGGCGAGCGATGCCGCAGGTCGCGCGCATGCTCTGCGCGGGTGACGATGATGCAGGTGGCGTTGTCGGTTTCAACGCAGCAATCCAGCAGATGCAGCGGCTTGCAGATGATGCGGCTGCTGAGCACGTCGTCCACCGTATAGCGCTTCTTGTAGTACGCCTTCGGATTGTTCGAGGCGTGCTCGGAATGCACCACCTTCACCATCGCCACCTGTTCCGGCTTGGTGCCGTAATCGTACATGTGCCGCATGAACGTGGGCGCGAACATCTGGCCGGCGCTCTGCCAGCCATAGGCGCGGCTGTGCAACTGATCGCCATTGACCGGTGCGGCCGAGCGCGCGCCGGTGCCACCGATGCGCACCTGCGAATAGCCGTTCATCGAGCGGAAAATCGCCACGCATTTGCACATGCCGGCCTCGATGACGCCGATGGCGATGCCGATCAGTGCTTCCGTGGAGGAACCGCCGCCATGCACGTCCATGAAGAAGTTCAGCCGGATGCCGAGGTCGCCGGCGAGGAACGGCCCCATGGTGGAATCGTTGCCGGAGTAGGACAGCATCCCATCCACGTCGCTGGCCTTCAGCCCGGCATCCTGCATGGCATTGCGGATCGCCCAGGTGCCGAGCGCTCGGGTGGTGCGGCCGGAGCCGCGCGTATAGGTGGTCTCGCCCACGCCGACGATGGCGTATTTGTCGCGCAGGTATTTCGGCGTGGTGGCGTCGGTGTCTGCCGGGAGCGGCATGGACGTTCCCCCTTGTCTGTTGGTTAGGGGGAAGGCTGAACGGGTTGCGGGCGGGCGTCAACGTAGAGACTGGCGACACGCGGCGATCGCCAGGGAGGAGGCGTGTGCGCCGTTCTCCCTGCCAGCGATTACAGCTATGGCTCAGTGTACGATTCGCGATAGCGGTGACGTATCGCGGTCGGGCAGTGGAGTAAACGCAAATATTCCAGGCTGCGTTGTGGCAATTTGACGCCAGGGGGGAGGGCCGGTCGCCGGTGCCTCTGGCAGAGGAATTTTTCGCACGGAGGAAGAACGGAGGACCACGGTGACCACGGAGCCGGAGGTGCTCAACGGCCGCGGGGCACCTCCGGCTCCGTGCTCACCGTGGCCCTCCGTTCTTCCTCCGTGCGGAAAATGCGGTGAATCACACGGCACCGGCGATCGATTTCCATGCTCGGTTGCGTGGTGCTTCGATCTATTCGCATATCAATATACGTCACTGGAGTCGTGAAGTACGGTACTCAATAAACTTGGCTGTTCATGCAAAACCACATGCCCTGATACGCGGTGCGGCTCGCTTTCGCGCAGCGATCGATGACGGCTTCGGCGTAACGGCGGGCATCGATGGCTTCGCCGATGATGATGCGATAATGCGCCTGGTCTTCGACGCACGCTTCATAATGTGGGCCTTTGAAGATCTTGTCGGCTTTCCGCGTGGCGTGCTCGCAATAGGTCACCGCGTCGAAGAACGGCATATTCGCGCTGGTCATCGGCGCGCTCGGCGGCCGGTGGCCGAATTCGACCGGCGGAACCTGCGGACCCGGTATCTCGGATTCCGGGAATATTGCGTTGGGCGGCGGGGCGGGTTGCTTTTTGGCGTTTTCCTGCGAGCCGCTGCAGGCCGCGAGCAAGGCCAGGGTGAGGAGGATTGCGTGCTTTCTCACAGTACACTCTATCCGATACACTCTATCCGATGGTCAGTCTGCGGGTCCGGTCATGAACTTCTATCGCGGTATGAGCATGACCCCAGCATCGCCATCGCATTGCAGATTGTCCATGCACGCGGCAACGTCGCGGCCGTTAACGGGACCTTAAGGGTCAGGCCGCTATCATAGCCGACTGGCATGGCCAAGCGCAGGGGCGGACATGAGCGGCATCGTCACCGGGATCAACTACAACCTGCTGTTCTCGGGGGAAAGCTCCTCGGACGCCACCGCCTCGATCCTGGCGGCGCTGTACAACAGCACGTCGTCAACCACACCCACCACCACGTTCGTCTCGTCCGGCAACCCGATCACCGACCTCAAGCTTGCACAGTCGGAGCAAACGACCGGCGTCGCGGCGGAAGCGAAGCAGCCGCTGGTCGCGAATGCCATCACCGCGTTCACAACGGCAGTCGCCAATGCCACCAGCATCCAGACCGCCCTGCTGAACCCGGACGTGCAGAAGGTATTGCTCACCGCGAACGGTCTCACCAGCTATATTGGAGAGACGGCGCTGGTGCAGAAGGTGCTGCTGTCCAATCCGTCCGACTCCAATTCGCTGGTCAACCAGTTGGGCAACAGCGCGTGGCTGAGCACTGTTCAGACCTACAATTTTGCCCAGAACGGCCTGGCGGAGCTGAAAAATCCGCAAGTCATATCGGCCCTCTCGAATGCCTACGCGGAGGTGGAGTGGCGGCAGGGCCTCGACCAGCAGACGCCAGGCCTCGCCAACGCCCTGACGTTCCTGGGGCAGGCCAGCGCGATCAAGAACTCCGATGATGTGCTCGGCAACTATACCAATTTCGAGGTGGTCACGACGGCGCTTGGTATTCCCCAGACGATCGTTTTCCAGTCTCAGGACGCCCAGGCCAGCGCGATCAACGCGCATCTGGATTATGCCAAACTCAGCGACCGGAACTACGTCACCAGCCTGACCGACCAGTATTTGCTCGCCATGCAGGAGAACGCTGCGTCCAGCGCCAGCAGTGGCTCGGGTCTGACGGGGCTTGCCGAGCAAGCCAGCAGCGGTCTGGTGGTCTGATCGGTGTGGCGTCCGGCTGACCGGGCAAAGCAGGTCCGCACGTCGCCACAAGGTGGCTCGTCGCGCCGCCGCAACGTGGCGCGTTGCGGCGCGGCTTCGCGGGCCTGGGGATGCGTCAACGCGCATTGCCCCGGCGGGCGGCGCCGTGGCAGACACCGCGCATGCCGGGTTGCAGCAGCAGAATCGCCGCGGGAGAGCCGAGGGCCAGCCAGGGCGTGCCTGTCGCATGGCGCCGGCCGCGCGCGGTGGCTTCGCTGGGCTGCTGCGCGGCGCTGGGCTGTTGCGTCGCGCTTCTGACCCTGCTGGCGGGTTGCCAGAAGCCGGCACCGCAGGCCAATCCGCATTACGTGCTGGAGCGGCCCTATCAGTCCGGCGGCACGTGGTGGTACCCGCGCGAGAGCCACCAACTGAACGAAACCGGCCTGGCCGCAATCTATCCCGACGACCATCCGCCGCTGACGACCGATGGCGAGGTGTTCGGCCAAGGCGCGCTGGCCGCCGCGCATCCCACCTTGCAGCTTCCCGCCATCGCCCGGCTGACCGATCTGGAGACGGGCCGCTCGGTGCTGGTGCGCATCAACGACCGCGGCACGCCGTCGCCGCGCCGGCTGGTCCAGGTGACGAAGCGGATTGCGTCGCTGCTGGGGATGCCGGCGGATGGGGTGGCGCAGGTGCGGCTGACGGTGCTGCCGGGGCCCAGTGAGGCGGCGGAACAGCACGTTGCCGGCGCTCCGCTGCTGGCTGTCGCGTCGGCGCCGCGCGGGGTGGTTTCCTCCGCCGGCCTGCCGCCGCTGGCCGGGGCGCGTCAGGAAGGCGGCCATGCATTGCTTGCGGTTGCCGCCCAGCCGGCCGGTCCGCCGGCCGAGATGCCGGACCACGTGCCGGAGGCGATGACGCAAGGTCGGCCGCAGCCTGGCCGATTATGGGTGCGACTCGACACCTTCCAGTTCTACCAATACGCGGCGATCGAGCAGGCGAGGCTGGCGGGGTTGGCTCCGCGCATCGAACAGATTTTTGATGGGCGCGAGCAGAGTTTCCGGGTGATGATCGGTCCGCTCGGCAGTGTCGCGGCGGCGGATGCAGCGGTGGACCAGGCGGTCCGCTCGGGCATCGCCGACGCTCGGATCGTGGTTGAGTAGGAGGTGCGCGATGCTGACCCGTCGTTCCGCTTTGCTTGGTTCCGCATTGGCCGTCGCCGCCGTGCCGGCGCTGGCGTTGGCGCAACCGCCGCACCCGGCGGCGCGCGCGGGCAAGGGCAAAGG
>Ga0182030_10023243_pt1 | contig 11481 bp, 9 predicted proteins | sample 812S3MmetaG_FD_121299 | JGI IMG/M metagenome (GOLD analysis project Ga0182030, IMG submission 121299) | Permafrost microbial communities from Stordalen Mire, Sweden - 812S3M metaG (Illumina Assembly) | ecosystem: Environmental > Terrestrial > Soil > Wetlands > Permafrost | place: Sweden...
ACGAGATCCGCCCACTGACCAGGCGAGACGAGTCCTCGGTCCTTCAGCCCGTAGAGGCGGGCCGGGACCTGAGTCAGCTGATGGACTGCCTGCTCGATGGGAAGCTCGACAAATTGGCGTGACAAGGCGAGAAGCCGGGCCGGATAGTCGAACGTGCTCAACATGTCCAGGTGCGCTCCGGCGTCTGAGGCGCCCAGCACTACCCGCTCATCGGTCCATGTCTTCACCCGTACCGCCCAGGCCTCGGCGTCGACGGCCGAGGGTGGGGGAACCAGTCCCGTTCGGAGCTCGTCGCCGACGACGATGTCGCAGAGAACATCGAAGGGGTCACGACCAGTCTCCACGGCAATGGCGCCTACCGTGCGGCCGCGAGCTGCATCATTCAACGGGTGGTGGGTCTCTTCGACGATCATTCCCTCGTAGTGGGCCGTCGCCATGCCGGAGGACTGGGCCGCCCGTGCCCCCGAGCGAAGCCGGGCCCGGCACGCCGGGTCCTTCAAGGCGGCCAACTTCTCTGCCGGTTCGAGTGTCATCGTCTCGGCCCAACCCGGTAGTGAGTCGAAGCCCGACGACAGGAATGACACCCGTCCTCTGATCACATCGGGGTAGGACAGGCCGACCACTGTCGCACCCTGCGCGGCTGCGTGCTCTGTGGATCGGAGCCTTCCCTCGGTGAAGGATGCGCTGCGAGGAATGAGGATGTTCCAGTTCAACGGGGACCGGGCAGCCAGGGCCATCGCCGTCATCATCTCGACGTGTTCGTCCTCGTAGGGGCCGTTCGTAGGGATGAACTCGACTTGTGTCCCGGGAAACCCAGCCAGTACGCCGCACAATGCGAGCAGCTCTTGCCGGGAGGCGGCCCGAGAGGGGACGGGATTCCCATCGCCGTCGACATGGGTGCCAGCCCACGACGACGAGAACCCGATGGCCCCACCTCTGAGGCATTCGGCCAAGAGTTCGCACATGGCATCGAGCTCACCGGGCCGTAGATCGCTGGTACCGGATCGCTCCCCGAGCACAGCCCGGCGAATGGTTGAATGCCCTGCCAGTGCGCCGAAATTGACCCCCAGACCTCTATCGGCGACGGTGGTCAGATAGTCGTCAAACGAGTGCCAGCCCCAAGGGACGCCGGCGTGCAGCGCTGGGAGGGGTATTCCCTCGACACGGGCGAGGAGCCGCATCAGGTACTCCGGATCGCCCTGCAGGGGAGCGATGGAAAACCCACAATTGCCGGCAAATACCGTCGTGACACCGTAAAGGGACGACGGGGCGCAGGTGGGGTCCCAGAAGACCTGCGCGTCATAGTGGGTATGAATATCGATGAATCCAGGGGCGACGATCAGGCCAGTCGCGTCGATCCTCTCCTTTGACTGATGCCGGGCCTTCGGATCTCCATCGACGAAGACGATGTGACCGTTCGCCACCCCGACATCGGCCCGCAAAGGCGAGCCACCCGAGCCGTCGACCACTGTCCCCCCGGCGATGATGAGATCCACCGTGGCCGGATCAAGAGGCGCCATTCAACGCTCCTCGTCTACGCCGGTCGAGCACCGATGCGAGGGCGGTCCGGAGCCATCCGCCGCACTTGGCCGCTGGCGCCGAGGTCGGAGAAACGCCGTCCTCACAGCCGGTCTCGCCCGGGTGAGTTCGGCATAAATTCCGACAGCCAATGCTCACGAAGCCTCCGCCGGACGGACCGCCCCGGTCGAGATGTGCAGGAACGTGCAGTCGGTGATTCACCAGAGCATCCGTTCGTGGTTCGGGTCCATTGGTCTCCTCTTGGTCTCCGTGGCTCTCCAGGCCGAACACGGCGACCCACCCAAGCTACCGATGCCACCGACCGACGACCTGCTCGTCTTCGTCGCGCCCAGCGCCTCAGGCCACTGACTTCTTCGTAGCCACGGGGGAAAACTGGTCACGGGAGTCCGTGCTCCCAACCAGGTCAGGAACCGAGAGCGTCTTGCTCGGCAAGGTGCGAACGCGACTCGAGCACCAAGCGGCCATCTGGTTCGAAGGCGGCAGCCACGTCCCCGGCCAGCAGCCGCCGAATGGGATCGCCGGCGATGGCCCCTCGCCAGCCCCGGTCAAGTCGGCTGGGTTCGCCAGTCACGAGCTGGGCGATATCTGCCCGGGTGGCCAACAGGCTCTGGTCGAACTGGAGCTCGTCGGCGATCTGGCGCACCACCCCGGCGCACACCGCTACCGCCACCTGGGAGGCCATCGCCTCGTTGGCATCGGGGGGAAGCCGCAGCTCGTCGGGCCCTAGGGCTTGCCCTCGGCGGACGGCCTCGAGGATCTCGGTGGCCGCTCCGCCGGACAGATGGCGTGCATCAACGCCCCGGAGTCTTTCCAGGTCGTGACGATTGAGCGGTGGCCGTTGGGCGATTGTGAGGACGGCGAGGTCCGACAAGACACTTCGGCGCGGCCGATCGACCGCCGCGGCTCGGCGCTCCCGCCAGGCCGCTACCTCTTGGGCCACCCCTCGCGAGCGTCCGCTCAGTTTGCGTACGTCCCCAACCTTCCACCAGGCACGCTCGGGAACCACGTCCACCCTGCGACTGGATAGGACTTGGGCGCATTCCTCCAGTGCCCAGGTGAGGCGTCCACGCTCGGTGAGTTGACCGATCATGGACGACCGAAGAGCCAACAGGTGAAGTACGTCTCCGGCCGCATAGGTGAGCTGCTCGGGAGGAATCGGGCGGTGCAGCCAATCGGACAACTGATCCGTTTTCGGGAGACTGATCCCGAGCATCTGGTCGACCAGGCGGGAGAGGGACGGGGTGGACATCCCGAGGAAACCAGCGGCAATCTGGGTGTCGAACACGTTTGCCGGAGCAACTCCGCAGGCGGTGTGCAAGAGGTCGAGATCCTGCCCAGCAGCGTGGGCAACGGCGATGCCTGGCCCCGCAAACAGGCGGCTCAGCGGAGCGGGGTCGACCGACAAGGGGTCTACCAGTGCCACCTTGTCGGCCCAGCCCAACTGGATGAGGGCCAGCTTCGGCCAGTACCTCCGTTCCGTGTGGAATTCGGTGTCGATGGCATAGACCTCCTCATCGATCACCTCGTCGCAAAGAGCGGCCAAGTGAGCGGGGTCAGTGACTAAGAGGGGAGTCAGGTCCGAGTTGCTCACTGCCAGGAACGTAGCCCAAGCAACTTCGGTACGGGCCTCATTGCGCCGATCAGGACGGCCCAGCTCTCGAGCGAGAGCGCCTGCAGGAAGGGACATGCGATGGAGAGCGCATAGTGCAGACAACATCGATCGCTAGCATGAGGCCAACGAGCGAGGAGTGGCCATGGAACACGAGAGGGCACAGCAGCTGCTTTCACTGGAGCGGGAGCGAACGCAACAGCTGATCGACGACCTGGATGAAGAGGGCCGGGCTGACCGCGCCGCGGCCAACCAGCCTGGGGACATGTTTGACTCCGCTGAGCCGCTGGCCGAGCAGGGAACCGACGACTCTGTGGCCGCCCAGCTGCGGGAACATATGGAGGCGATCGACCGTGCCCAAAAGCGCCTTGACGCTGGTATCTACGGGGCCTCGATCGTTAGCGGCCTGCCGATTCCTGATGATCGCCTCGAGGCTGATCCGACGGCCGAAGTGACCGTTGATGAGGCCCGATAGAGGCGCTGCTGGCCGAGGGGACCTCAACAAGGAACGGCAGGCCAAGTCCTCGATTGGATGCGGCGCAGTGGCGCTGCGGCGCTGGCGACCAGGCCCTGGCGCACTGGATCTGGACTGCGCAGTCTTTCCCCGTGGTCCGTAGCGCTAGGCGTGGTTGTCCTGTCTAGTGCCGCGAGTTGGCGATACCAGAGCCGCCACGGCGTCGTATGGCGTCGCCAGACGTCTGGACCGGCCGAGTAGGCAGGCCCGGTATGTCGACGATTGGACGCTCCCTCCTCGTCCACTTCGTAGACGGCGAGATAGCGGGGCGCTCCGTTATAGGGCCGACGGACCTCTCGGAGGAGTTCGTAGCGTACGGCGCGCAAAGCGTGACGACGTTCGGCCACCTCGGGAAGGTGGACGTGCGTGTAGAAGTCGTTGAAGGCCTCGAGCTCCGAGTCAGTCACCTCGGCTGGCGGGTTCACCCCGAGGAGGTACAACCCGTACGGTGCGGCTCGTCTCGGACCCGTCTCGGCCACGTGGCGGTACAGCAACGACCACGTTTCCCTGAGACCCTCGTGACTCTCGCCGAGTTCGATCCCGGGGCCGAAGTCCCGGTCGTCGGAGGACTCGGCGATGCTCAAGAACCGGGGTGGCCTGAACCCGCGGGCAGCGACAGCCAGGAGCTCAAAGCGCTCGGCTGCGTCGAAAGTCGGCGGCATCGGCGCACGAGCAAAGGCTTCCGTGGCCAGTTCTGGCGAGGCGCCGCCCCTGAGGTCGTAGCCGGTCCATGCGGTGACCCCCTGGAGCGAGGTCACAGAGGATACTTTCGAGCGGCACAAGAGGCGTCGCCGGTCGGCTCCACTCTCAGAGGGTACGGAAGAGGGTCACATGAACGTCGGCTATGCCTGATCACATCCTGTCCCCTCCTGTCCACAGCTGGTGCGGCTACCTTCCACCGCTGAATCGGTCGAGTGCTGCTCGTTCGATGACGTCAACGCATGCCTCGACGCTAACCGCCGTGGCGTCCAGGATGAGGTGATAGAGCGAGGGATCGTCCTGGCGAGCGTTGAAGAACACCCTCGTATAGGCCTCACGCGCCCGATCGACATCCCGCTGGCCCTGGCGGGCGTCCTTCTCGGCGATGCCCAAAGCCACGACTTGGGCGATACGCCTCTCGACCGGGCCATCGAGGCGAACACAGAGGACATTCGGCCTGCCGGCCAGCACCACCATGCCGCCACGACCGAGAACCACGGCACCGGTGGTTTCGGCCAACTCCTTCAGGCGTCTCTCGGCGGCCTGGCGAAAATCCTCGGGTGTGTCGAACTTCTCGGCCCTGAGGGAGTCCGGGCCAGCCAAGTTCGGAGTGTTCGCCATGGCGGCAACAAAGCGATCCCATCGACCGGGTGTCGGCTCATCCAGGCTCTCAGCCATCTCTGGGCTGGGAAGGGTGATCTCCTTTGCCACCGAGGCCGGTATGGCACGGTCCAAGAAGGGTATGGCCAGACGTCCGGCGAGCGCTCGTCCAATCATGTCGCCGTGCGACCCATAGGAGGCGGAGATTGTCACCACGTTCGGCATGCCTCACATTCCAGCACACGCCGTAGGTAAAGCGGCGAGCTGGATGGTGGTTCGGGATTGTGCAGATGGTCAGAGCCGGTGCGTGATCTCGTCGGGATGGAAGGTGCGGTCAAGGCCGTTCTTGCCTCGGATCCCACGGGGGCGGGATCCGACTTCACGCTCCCGCCACGCCATCTACGGTGACCGCCCCACCCCGACGAGAGCCTTACCAGAGGTCGCTGAGTTTTATGTCGACGGCGCGGGTGACCGGGACCGCGGCTGGAGGAGCGAGATCGTCAGCAGCGCTCCGAATTGCTCGCAGGTCCAGCAGATGGTTCACCGTGGGCGGAAGAAAGCGGGTCCTTTGGGCATAGCTGTGGGCGTCGCTCCAACCTGCTGCGTCTCCGTGGTGGTAGCGCAGTGGCGCATAGATGTGCAGATGGGAGCGGGCGCGAGTAAGGGCTACGTAGAAGAGGCGCCGTTCCTCGTCGATGCCCTTGTCGTCACCGGTGGCCAAGTCGGACGGGAACGCACCATCAGCGGCATGAATCAGGTGGACGACTCCCCACTCGCCGCCTTTGGCCGAATGCACCGTGGAAAGGGTCAGCCAGTCATCGTCCAACGTGGGTTTGGCTGCGAGGTCTCCCGTCGATGAGGGAGGATCGAGTGTGAGGTCGGCAACGAACTTGTCTCGACCGACGTCGGATGCCAACAGGGCCAGGGCGTCGAGATCGGCAAGCCGCGAGTCTGGGTGGTCGTAGTGCTGCCTGATCATTGGCTCGAGCGCCTGCCGGAGCAACTCCACCTGAGTGCCCGCCGGAAGCTCGGGGACCACCCGGCACGCCTGCAGCCCGGCGGCAAGCCCCTCGAGGTCTTGGTGCGAACGCCGTCCGCCCAAGCCGCTGCTGGGATCGGCGCAGAAGGCAGCGAGGGGGTCCGGACCATCTCGTGTGGGGCTTCGAACTCCGAGTGATTCGATCAGCTGGTTAGCTGAGGATGGCCCGACGCCCTCGGCCAGCTGCAGGAGCCGCATCCAAGCCAGCTCGTCCCACGGGTTGCCGAGCACCCGCAGAGCGGAGAGGAGATCACGAACGTGGGAGGCCTCCAGATAGCGAAGCCCCCCGAACTTCACGAAGGGAATGCCGTGGCGGCCCAGTTCGACCTCTACCAGGTCACTGTGGTGAGAGGTCCGAAACAGCACGACCTGCTCCCTCAAAGGGACACCGGCTTCGAAGTGCTCCAGGACTGTCGCGCATACGGCTTCGGCTTGGCTCTGCTGATCAGGGCATGTAGCCAGGACCGGTCGGGCTCCGCCCTCCTCCTCGGTCCAAAGCCTCTTAGGTAGAGCTTCACCCGTCCCTGCGTTCACGGCGTTGGCCAAGTCGAGGATCGGAGTCGTGGACCGATAGTTCTGCTCGAGCGTGATCGTCGTTGCCGCCGGGAACTGTTCTGAGAAGTCCAGGATGTTGCGCACGGTGGCGGACCGGAATGAGTAGATGGACTGCGCGTCATCGCCCACCACGGTGATAGCGGTGTCACTACGGGTCATCGCCCGGAGGATGTCCGACTGGACGATACTTGTGTCCTGGTACTCGTCGACAAGGACGTGATCGAAACTGGCGGCCAATACCGGGCCAAGGACCGAGTCCATCACCGCGGCGCGCCAATACAACAACAGGTCCTCGAAGTCGAGGAGCTGTTGTCGCCGCTTCTTGTCCGTGTACTCGGAAAAGATCTCCCTCAGCCCGTCGATGTCATCGCCACACCAGGGAAATGACTTCAAGACGGTCTCTTCTACGCCCACTTGGCTACTGACGACCCGAGAATAGACAGCCGCCACCGTCTCGGTCTTCGGGAAGCGCCGGCGCGCCTTTTCCGCAACTGGAGTGCGAACCAGTGAGAACAGGTCGCGAGAGTCGGCTTGGTCGAGGACGCTGAAGCCACCAGCCAGACCGAGAGGCTCGTGGTATCGCCTCAATACACGGTGGGCTACCGAGTGGAACGTTCCCGCTTCGACTCGGCGGGCCACGGTGGGATCCGTCACATGGCCCACCCGACGGACGAGTTCTGCTGCGGCTCGTCGGCTAAAGGTGACCAAGAGGATTCTCTCGGGAGCGACACCTTCGTCGAGTAGGCGCGCCAGTCGGCTCACCAGGGTTCGTGTTTTCCCCGTGCCAGCGCCCGCCGCAATCAGAAGGGGACCTCCATCGTGGTCGACCGCACTCAGTTGAACCGGGTTCAATCCGGTGGCCCACTTCGGCGGGCCGGGCGCAAGATCTGGTCCCACGCAGGCAGCTTACACGTAGAGCGAACATATGTTCGATTTATCGGACGGTATGGGACCGGGCGCTGCTGTCGTAGCGTTCAGGCATGCAAGATTCCGTCACTGTCCATATGGCCGCGTCGCCCGAAACTGTCTGGGCGTTGGTGAGCGACATCACCAACACCGGGAAATTCAGTCCCGAGACCTTCGAAGCCGAATGGCTCGAAGGCTCGTCAGAACCGGCCGTGGGGGGTCGATTTCGCGGTCACGTACGACGGAACGGCCGGGGCCCGGTCTACTGGACGAAATGCACTATCACCGAATGTGAGCCGGGACGGACTTTCGCCTTTTTTGTCGAGGGACCCAACGGCAAGGCAGTGAACACCTGGCGCTACCAGTTCGAACCCAGTTCTGACGGGACCGACGTCACCGAGTCCTTCCACCTGAGCGAATCGCTGATCTTCCGGTTGTACTGGAAGGTCGCCGGCCGAGCGCGAGGTCGGACGAATGTTCGGGGAATGACGACCACGTTGGAGCGAATCAAGCAGGTCGTCGAAAGCTAAGGGGACAGTGGGGTACCCCTCTCGGTCATTCGACGTCCACGTGATGTCGGGAGCGAGGGCGCAGGTCAGGCGAACACTTCTTGGAGTCCTTTAGGTCTCCATTTGGCATCACCATGGGGGCAGTCACCCCTCTGGGACGCATGCCAATCAAGATGCCAGGCAAACTGGCCGATGTTCGTCTGGTGAGTAAGACCGGTAGCGCGATCAGTGACGACGTTCGCCTGGCCTGTCTCGATCAGGTGAATCGCTCTGTTCTCCGGGCCGGGATTGCCGGCCCGGCAGGGGCCATCTTGCTCGTACTCATTTTCGGGCACGCTCTGCCTCTCCGTCAGACGGTTGCTTGGGCCGCAGCGGTCGTCGTCGTCAATGTCACCTCAGCGTGGATCGCTGGGTCATACCTGAAGAGGAGAAGGCGAAATGCCGCGGTGGGCCGCTGGCCCATCGGGCCCGTCACCATGGCGCTCACCGGCCTGGCCTGGGGCGCACTTCCCTTCTTCGTCTTCCTTCCCGTGAGCCACTATGACCTCCGAGCCGTCTACCTGATCGTCCTCTGCGCAGCTTCGGCGGCCAATGCCGTCGGCGCCGCCGCCCGCCGCTCCTATTTCTTGCCTTTCAAGCTGGCTCTGTTGCTACCCGTCGACCTTTTCTGTCTCCTGGCCCACGATCGGTCCACCCAGCTCCTCGGGCTGGCAATCCCGGTCTTCTTGGTGGTCATGATCGTGTTGTACCAACAGGTACACCGCTTGGTGCTGAGCGAACTTCAGCTGAGGGAGCACAATGGCGAAGTCAACAAGGAGTTGATGACCCTGAACGCCCAGCTCGGTGAGATCGCCCTCCGGGACGGTCTCACGGATGCGGCCAACAGAGTCGCATTCGTGAATGCCTTGGGTCACGCCATCTCCGAGTCACGCATCCGCGACTCCTTTGTGGGAGTTGTCTTCCTCGACCTCGATCGCTTCAAGGTGGTGAATGACTCGCTCGGCCATCAGGCCGGGGATGAGTTGTTGGTCCAGGTGGCCGACCGGATTCGCGGGGTCCTGCGTGGTGGAGACGTGTTGGGACGACTGGGTGGTGATGAGTTCACGGTATTGCTCCCCGGCCTCAATCAGGGGGCAGAGTCACTGTCGGCGGCCAGGCGAATCCACCGGGCCCTGCAAGATCCATTCCTGTTGTTCAACCGAAGCGTTCTGATTACTGCGAGCGTCGGCGTTACCGCCAGTATTGGTACCTCGGAGAGCTCTCAGGACCTCCTGCACCAGGCCGACCTGGCCCAGTATCGAGCCAAGGAGGACGGCGGCAATCGTGTCGAGGTCTTCGTTCCGACCCTGCCTCAGATCTCTCGCCGGAAACTGGACAACGAGCAGTCACTTCGACAGGCGCTGGCCGACGGACAGATCACAGCTCACTTTCAACCCCAGATTGATCTGCGAACGGGACAGATCGTCGGCGCCGAAGCTCTGGCCCGTTGGAATCATCCCGAGTTCGGGATGTTAGGGGCCGCAGACTTCATCTCCGTGGCCGAGGATTCCGACCTCATCCTTCACGTCGATGCTGCCGTGCGGCGGTCGGCGATCGATGCACGCGTTGCTCTAGCGGAATCAGGATGTGACCCTGAGTTTCGCATGTGGTGCAACGTCGCCGCCCGGCAGCTCACCACGCTCGATCCCGTCGGGGAGCTTCTGGAAGATCTCGGCCGGGCCGAATGCGAGGCTTCCGGATTTGGAATCGAACTCAGCGAGTCAGCGGTCACGGCCCATGCTGGGGTTGCTGTGAACCACATCAATCGCATTCGCGGCCAAGGAGTGCGGGTCTCGCTCGATGACTTCGGCACCGGCCACTCCTCGCTAGCCCTGCTTCGGTCCTTGTCAGTGGATGAGCTGAAGGTGGATAGGGACTTCGTCGTCGACATCGATAGCGATGTTCGGCGCCGAGCGGTGGCCAAGGCCATGATGACCCTCGGAAAGGATCTCGGCCTTTCCGTGGTGGCAGAAGGCGTCGAGACACTCGATCAGGCGGAACTCCTGGCCGACCTCGGTTGCGACCGTGCCCAGGGATTCCTGTGGGCACCCCCAGCACCCCTGGTCGAACTGTTGGCCATGGTGCGAACGACGTTCCCAGTCCGCGGCGAGATCGAGCGGGTGGGCCAGATGGCCTGAGGTGTGTGCCCCAGCACGACGGGTCGGGCGACACGGAGTCGGCGTATCGACGCCCGTCAGCACTGGTGGGTGAGCCGCAGGTGTCGTGGTGGCCTGAGCCGGCGGCCCAGCTGGTTGTTAACGTTGGGTATGCCTGCAGCTTGGCCGACGACGGCGTACGACGACTGGAGCGAGACGTGCGACACGCTCCATGGGCACACCCAATTGCTCGGCAAGTTGGCAGTGGCCCTTGCCCAACCTGAGCCGCAGCTGCAGCACGCCGCCCTTCGCCTGACCGCACGCGGTTGGGAGACCCAACCGCTGCCCGCTCCTGACGGTTCGGGATCGTTAGTCGTGGTTCTCGATCTGCGAAACCACGAAGTCGTGATCGAAGCGAGCCTGGCGGGCGTTCGAAGGGTCCCTCTCCTGCCCAATCGATCCGTCGGCGCTGTGTCACGCCAGGTTCTTGACGAAGTGAGCAAGCTGGTCGGCCCAGTGCGAATCGACGCCAGTCCCCAGGAGGTGCCGTGGAGTGTGCCGCTCGACGAGGACGAAGAGCACGCGCACTACGAACCTGACCATGTCGCCTCCTACTTTGCAGCCGCCACTCAGGCATCACTTGTTCTCTCTGCCTTCCGAGCCCCCTACCGGGGACGATCGACGCCGGTGAATGCCTGGTGGGGGTCGTTCGACTTGTCGGTGAGCATGTTCTCGGGGCTGCCGGCCGCCCCGCCATTGGATGACTTCATCACGCGCAACGCCATGGACGCGCAGGAGGTCGCCGTTGGTTGGTGGCCAGGCGATCGGCGATCGGGAAGGGCGGCGTTCTATGCGTATGCGCATCCCGCACCCGACGAATTCCCGTCGGCAACCTTGTCCCCGGGGCCCGCCCATTGGGACGCGTCGCTGGGTGAGTACATCCTGTACTGGGACGATGTGTGCGCCAGTGAGGATCCTCACGCCACCGGCCTCGAGTTCGCCCGCTCGGCTTTCCGCCACGCGTGCGCAGTGTGCGAGTGGGATCCCGCCTTGCTCGCCAGTGCCGAAGGAAGCCCACCTCCGGTCACCTGATCTTGGTCGGGGCGCTCGCTCGCACCGGCTCAACCACCGGAAAACCTCGGGTTCAAAGCGAGGACCAGCACGGTCGCGACCAGGTTGTGACCTGCATCCGTCGAGTCCGACTGTGGTTGACGTCGAGGAGGCAACGGGTAGAACCGAGATTATGACCACACAATGTCGCGCTGTCCGCTTCGATCGGTACGGGGATCGAGACGTCCTGTACGTCACCGAGATACCCATGCCCACCCCCGATGGGGGCGAGGTAGTGGTGGCCGTCAGGGCAGCGGGCATCAATC
>Ga0182030_10023244_pt1 | contig 11479 bp, 8 predicted proteins | sample 812S3MmetaG_FD_121299 | JGI IMG/M metagenome (GOLD analysis project Ga0182030, IMG submission 121299) | Permafrost microbial communities from Stordalen Mire, Sweden - 812S3M metaG (Illumina Assembly) | ecosystem: Environmental > Terrestrial > Soil > Wetlands > Permafrost | place: Sweden...
ACGAGGTGTTGAGGCGGTCGACCCAACTCCAGAATGCATAGGCGGGGTTGATCTCTAACGGGCCATCGGGCACGCCTTGGTTCGCCCACAAGGCGGGTTGGCTGTCGAGATAGCCGGCCATCAAGCGGAAGGTATATTTCTCTCCGATCTCGGGGTGGTGTTGCAGGAACTGCTCGAGGCGAAACCAGAGCGGATGATCGGCAGGGTTGGGGTCTTGCGCCGCGCCGAGAAAAATCAGCATCAGCGGCTTGTCTTGATAAATCACGGCGAGATCGGGATATTTGCGCAAGCGAGCGCCGAAATATTCGATCTCTTTCTCGAAAGCAGTCTTGCCGTCGAGATCTTTGGTCAGGACGTTTCCGTCGATGCCGCCCACCATGGGAATCAATTTGAGTGGAGTACCGAGGGCGGACCAGGCGGGATAGAGGTTTCCCGTATTGTCGCGGATGTTCTGGTTATAGGCGCGAAACGAGGGCGTGCAGTTGCGGATGTATTTTTTCACGAACCATTCGCTGTCGAAGATGCAGCTGACGTTATTGGTGACCTCACTGATGGCAGCGTCAACGCCCAGGGATTCGAGCCACGCGACATGCTGCTGAATGATGGCGGGATCGGCGCTGTCATAGCCGCCTCCGACGGGCTGCATATCGGCGGACTGAAGGAGGGGCATGGCGGCGCTGCCTTGAAAGTTGGCGGCGTGGGGGCCGAACCAGGCTTCATACTCCATGACAACGACGCGGCTATTCTGGTCGACGATCAGCGGGCCAGAGGCGTGGGCTGTTCCCGCGGTGCCGAGCGCGATTGCGGCAAGAACAGCCAAATATGGCGCGACAGCTCTGAGCCAACGTGCGGAAGTTCGGCGTCTTAGTAATAAGAAGAGGGGTCGAATCATATGGCTAGAGTGAAGAACCTGCGCGGCGGTCGTGCGCCAAATCCCGCCCGGACTGCTTCTAGAATAACCCTTGTTCTCAAAAGAAGTTTCGGCGGCTCGGCGTCACGGACTTTCTGCGCGCGTCCTGACAGAGCCGTGCTAGCATTTGCTGGAAACCGGTCAGGTCATGATGAGATGCAAGTCCAACAAGGGTACCAAGGCTGCGACGTCCCTTCCAGTTCTGTTACTGGCAATTTCCGTAGTTCTCGTCCCTCGGCTGTTCGCGAAGGATGAGCCGAAATGGATTGAGGTGCATACGGCCCATTTCTCCGTAGTCACAGACGCGGGCGAAAAACGCGGGCGCGAAGTTGCGTTGAGGATGGAGCAGATGCGGGCGGTTTTTGGGGGCCTGATTCTGAAAGACAAGTTAAGGATGCCGGTGCCGATCACGGTGATCGCGCTCAAAGGCGATAAACAATATGGGATCGTGGCTCCGAGCAAGCAGACGATGGCGGGCGGATTCTACATTCCGGCATGGGACCGGGTTTATATCGTTCTCAATCTTTTCGAGCAGGAGCCCTGGCGGTCGGTGGCGCACTCGCTGGCGCACTATTTGTTGAACTACAACTATCCTCCGGCGCAGGGGTGGTTTGACGAGGGGCTGGCGGAATATTTTGGGTCACTGCAAATCGGCAAGCAAGTGGATATTGGAGGCGACCCGGAACTGGCGCCGGAGTGGCATGAGGACGCGATGGACACGATGGAGACACTCCGGCATGACTCGAATGTGCCGCAGTCGCTGACGCAGCTGGTGAGTTCTCCGGTGTGGCTGTCGATGACGGATCTGTTCACGATGAAGCACGACGGCTCGGGAACGCTGGAGGGAACGCACCACACGTTGTTTTACGCGCAGTCGTGGATGGTGGTTCATTATCTGGTGAACAAGAACAAGATGCCGGAGGCGGGAACGTACTTCGATCTTGTGCTGAATCAGAAAGTGCCGGTAGATAAGGCGATGGTGCAGGCGTTTGATTTGACGCCACAGCAGATGGAAGACACGGTGAAGACGTATTTCAAATCGCTGAGCGGCTTAGGAATTGCGCTCGACCAGGCGAAGAAGCCGGTGGAAATGCCGGTGGATATTCAGCAGCCAGACCACTTCGCAGCTCCCTTCGACGCGGACGATATCGCGATGGTGGTGAGTCCAGTGAAAGAAGAAGATGCGAAGGCGTTGATTGGGGATGTGATGGCGCGGCTACCGGAGCACCGGGACCAGGCTATTCATGACTTGCAGCAACTGACGGCGGATCCGAAAGACAACGAAGCGGCGCATCGGGGGCTGGCGCGGGAATATTTGCGGGAGAAGAAATTCGACGCAGCTGGCGATGAGCTGGAAAAGGCGACAGAACTGAATGCGCAGGATCCGTGGATCTGGTACTACCGGTCGGCGTTGAAGTACCAGTCGGCGCAGGCGACGCGGCAGGAGATGCGTGGGCTGGCGAACATGATGCAGGATCTGCGGGCGGTGGCCGATTGGTATCCGGAGTTGGCGGATGCTTATAACATGCTGGGCATGGCGCGGGTGGAGGGCGGCGGGATCGCGTCGGCATTGGAGGCGCAAAAACAGGCGATTGCGCTGGCGCCGCGGAATGTGGAGTACCAGTTCAATCTGGGGCAGATTTATGTGGCGGGGAAGAAGTGGGAGGCGGCGCGAGAGATTTTCACGCGGCTGAAAGCTGGTCCGGATCGCGCGGCGGCTGCCGCAGCAAAACAGCAGTTGGAGGACTTGGATACGCTGCAGAAATACGGAGTGCGTCCGCAGCGGGCGGGAGAAAAAGAGGCGCCGGCGGGAGCGGCGAGTACTCCGGCGGCGGCAACGAGTGGGGCGGCGGCGAAAACGGGTGCTGCGGCTGCGGCTGCGGCCGCGAGTACGGCGCAGGATGAGGATGATGAGGCGGATCATCCGGTGGCGAAGACGGCGGCGGTGAAACCGGGAAGCACCGGGCCGGTGCAGTATCTCAAGGGAAAGATTGTGAACAGCGATTGTTCGAAGGCTCCCGAGGCGATGGTTACGGTGCTGGTCGGGATGACGACTTACAAGATGCACGCTTCGGATTTCAAGACGTTGCCGGTGATTGGAGAGGATCAGTTTTCGTGCGAATGGAAGAACCGGCTGGTGTCGGTGAATTACCGGGCGGTGGGGAAGAATCAAGGGGAGTTGGTTTCGATTGAAGTGCGGTAAAACATCACTGCGGTCAGTGGTTCTCCTAGTGTGATTGTTCGCCGACCAGCAACACCGTTCCTTTTGGGCCCACCGCGCAACTTCTGCTATTTCTAACGCTGAACGCATTCAGGTTGAATGTATCCATGCGTCTCCAGTGCACGCCCGCGTCGTCGCTTATGTCGCTGCCATTGGTTCCGACCGCGATAAAGCGTCTGCCAGAAAGAAATACGACTGCTGAGCGGTAGCCTGCGGGTTGCTGCTCGGCGAGATGCCAGGATGCGCCTGCATCGGTGGAATCGATCGCGACTTTGTTTGCATTTGTTGGTTCGCGGTAGTCGCCACCGACGGCGGCGAGAGAGCGGCCGTGGCAGGCGATGCTGAAAATTCCGCTGGAGGCGTTGCCGCTCGCCATCGGCGTCTCGACGGCCGTCCATGAGCGTCCGCGATCGGGGGAATGGAAGATGCGGGCGGCGGGTCCTCCTGTGCCGAAGTAAATGTCGTTGTGGCAAATAGCGATGGAGGTGCCGCTGGCGGCGAAGGCTCCTTCGGTGGGGAGCGCGGCGGGCATTTTGTCACGCGGCAGTTCCTCCCAATGCAGGCCGTCGGCGGTGATTAAGAGTAGGAATTTTCCGTCGACTGGATCGCTGAGCGCGAAGCACTGAGTTTTGGAATCGCAGGCTAGCGAGTCGAGGAAGAATCCGGCGCGTTTGTCGGTGTATTGCAGGGACCACGATTTTCCGGCGTCGACGGTCTTGTAGATGCGAGATTTTTCGCCGTCGCCGCTCGACATCACGTAGGCAATATTCGCTCCGAAGGCTTCGATGTCGCGAAAGTCGAGATCTGGTTGATCGCTGACCTTGAGTTGCGTCCACGACTTGCCTTCATCTACAGAGCGCAGCACGATTCCCTTGCTGCCCGACACCCAGACGACATGTTTTCCGGCGGGAGTTTGGCTGATGCTGACTCCGCGGAGGTTGGTGTCGAAGCCGGTTTCCTGAAGCTTTGGCGTTTGTGAGAAAGACCCGACGGTGAGGATCGTGAGGGCGGCGAATACGATGGTGAGGGATCGCACCGAAAGATTGTAGAGCATCCGTGTCGCGACCCGAATACGCTCCGAAGTGTTCCCGACCATTTCCCGAAGATCAAGATTTCTTGCGGGTGGTTTCGCGGCGGGTGAAGTCGCGCTTCTTGACGAGAGTGGAAAGGATGATCGAGGTCGAGGTTGTGCCGAAGGGGGTCAGCTTGTCGATGAGGCGTTCGAGATGCTGAACGGATTCGACGGCGACTTTCAGGGTGAAGGAGTCGGCTCCGGTGCCGCGATGGCATTCAAGAACTTCGGGCATGTCGACGACGGCCCGGGCGAGGCGGGCGAAGACGTCGCCGACGACGCTGATGCGAATGAAGGCGGCGATGGGCAAGCCGATTTTGGCGGGATTCACTTCCGCGCGGAAGCCAGTGATGATTCCGGCGTCTTCCATTTTGCGGACACGCTCGGCGACGGCGGGCAGGGTGAGGCCGACGCGACGTCCGAGTTCGGCGAAAGAGACGCGGCCATCGTTCTGGAGTTCCTCAAGAATATGCCAGCCAATCTTGTCGAGGGCTAAGGTATCGAAAGTCATATGGCCATTCTACGTTAGAAGTTGTTAGACAATTCGCCATTTGCTTCACCTCGTGTATTTACCAATTTATTGAACACCTCAACAATGGAGACAGGGGTAACTTGCGCGAACGGGGTGGAAAATGTCATTTGAAAACATTCAATGGACCTGGATGAACGGCGACTTCGTGCCTTGGGCGGAGAGCACGGTACCGCTTTCGACGCATGCTCTGCATTATGGGACTGGCGTGTTTGAAGGCATTCGCAGCTATTCCGTCGACGGCGAGCCAGCGGTTTTTCGGCTGGACGCGCATCTGGAGCGGTTTTACCAGTCGGCGGCCGTGTATGGGATGCGGATTCCATTTACCCCAGAGCAACTTACAGAAGCGATCTGCGGGCTGATTCGACGCAACGGATTGACGGAATCGTACATCCGACCGATTGCGTATATGGGAGCGGAAACGCTGGGGATTCGGGCGCAGTGCTCGACGGACACGGCGATCCTGGCATGGCCGCACATGGCGCACGTAAGCGAACAGAGCCGGAGGCGAGGAACGCGGCTGACTGTTTCTCCTTATAGGAAGTTTGACGCGCGGGTGATGCCGACTACGGCGAAGGCTTGCGGACAATATTTAAATTCGCGGTTGGCCACGATGGAGGCTTCGAAGCGGGGGTACGACGAGGCGCTGTTGCTGAATATCGATGGCAACGTGGCAGAAGCGGCGGTGGCGAATGTCTTCGTGGTGAAGGGACGCACGCTGCACACGAATGATGAGAAGTCGTCGATCCTGATGGGAATTACGCGCGACTCGATTCTGCAGCTGGCCGTGGCGGAGGGTTTCGAAGTCGAAGTAGGGACGATTACTGTGGACGAGTTGCGCAAGGCCGATGAAGTTTTTTTGTGCGGGACGGCGTGCGAGATTGTTCCGGTGGCGGAATTGGATGGCGCGAGGATTGGGTTGAGGGCACCGGGTCCGGTAACGGACAAAATTCGGGGAGCGTTCGACCGCGCAAAGACGGGCGTGGCGCCGGAGTGGAGTCACTGGCTGCATCGCGTGACGTCACTAGAGGAGATCGCGGTGGGGACTGCGGTTGCGCGCTAGATTTTTTCTGGGGAACAAACTTAGGGCAGAAGCTTGGGGAACAGCTCGTCTCTGAACGCTTATAAAAGAGTGGCCGAAGTGAAGTGCAAGACGAGCGATAAAATGTCGTGTGGGGGATAGTATGGAAAATCCACTAAAGCTGAAGCGCATTCATCATGTGGAATTCTGGGTGGGAAACGCGCGGCAGGCAGCGTATTTCTACCGGAAGGCCTTCGGCTTTTCGCAGGTTGCGTATAGCGGACTGGAAACGGGCCAGCGCCAGAGAGCTTCTTATGCGATGAGCCAGGGGAAGGCGAACTTTCTTCTGACGACACCGATGACGCCGGACGATGCTGCGGCGGAACATATACGAAAACATGGCGACGGCGTACGGGACATTGCACTGGAAGTGGCGGATGCGGATCAGGCGTTTGAAGAAGCGGTCCGTCGCGGGGCGCTGCCGGCGGAGGAGCCGCGGGATGTAACCGACGAGCACGGGACGATCCGGCGGGCGGCGGTGCACACGTATGGCGACACAATCCACTCACTGATTTCCTACAAAAACTACAAGGGGCCGTTTCTGCCGGGGTATGCGGCGGCTCCGATTGCCGGCGACGATTGCGGCATTCTGCGAGTCGATCATATTGTGGGCAACGTGGAACTGGGGAAGATGCAGTTTTGGGCGGACTACTACACGAAAGTTTTCGGGTTCCATCGGTATATTACGTTTGACGATAAGGACATTTCGACCGAGTACAGCGCGTTGATGAGCATCGTGATGTCGGACGATTCGCACTCGGTGAAGTTTCCGATCAACGAGCCGGCGGCGGCGCGCAATAAGAGCCAGATTCAGGAGTACATCGAAGCCTACGGCGGAGCTGGAGCGCAGCACATCGCGCTGCAGTGCAAAGATGTTGTGCAGACGGTCGGAAAACTGCAGCGGAACGGGCTTGATTTTCTGCGGGTTCCCGATACGTATTACGATGCGCTGCCATCGCGGGTGGGTCCGGTGGAAGAATCGGTGGCGGAGTTGAAGTCGCTGGGCATCCTGGTAGATCGGGATGAGGAAGGCTACTTGCTGCAGATTTTTTCGAAGCCGGTGGAAGATCGTCCGACGGTGTTTTTTGAAGTGATTCAGCGCAAGGGAAGCCGCGGGTTTGGCAAAGGAAACTTCAAAGCGTTGTTTGAATCGATCGAGATGGAGCAGGCGCGGCGAGGGAATTTGTAGTATGGCCAACAAAAAAGTGAGCAACGCGAAAGCGGCGGTTGGCAACTCGATGACGGCAGGGAAAAAATCGTTCAAGTATCAATACCAATCTGGATTTGGGAACGAGTTTGTGAGCGAGGCGGTGGAAGGCATTCTTCCGCATGGGCAGAATGCTCCGCAAAAAGTGGCGCATGGGTTGTACACGGAACAGTTGAGCGGCACGGCATTCACGGCTCCGCGGGGAGTGAACCGTAGGACGTGGCTTTACCGGATGCGTCCGTCAGTGGCGCACAAGCCATTTAAGGCGATCGAGCTGGGAAGGCTGCGCAGCGCGCCCTTTGACGAGGTGCCCACACCGCCAAATCAATTGCGCTGGAAGCCGATACCGATTCCTTCCGGCCGCGAGCGAACCGACTTTGTCGATGGCCTGATTACGATGGCGGGCAATGGCGATACGCATACGCACTCGGGCGTTGGCATTCACATCTACGTCGCAAACGCTTCGATGACGGACCGCTTTTTTTTCAATGCGGACGGCGAGATGTTGATCGTGCCGCAGGTTGGGCGACTGCTCTTGCGGACGGAAATGGGCATTCTTGCGGTTGGGCCGGGCGAGATCGCGGTTATCCAGCGGGGAATTCGTTTTCGGGTTGAGCTTGTCGATAAAGAAGCGCGCGGATATGTCTGCGAGAACTATGGTGCGCTTTTGCGACTGCCCGATCTGGGGCCGATCGGCGCCAATGGACTGGCGAATCCGCGTGACTTTCTGGCTCCCGTAGCGGCGTTTGAAGATCGCGAGGGCGATTTCCGGATTGTGACCAAATTCCAGGGGCGGTTGTGGTCGGCGGCGATCGATCACTCTCCGCTGAACGTGGTCGCGTGGCACGGAAACTATGTGCCGTATAAATACGATCTGGCAAATTTTAATTGCATCAATACGGTGAGCTTCGATCATCCCGACCCATCGATTTATACGGTGCTGACTTCACCGTCTGAAATTCCTGGGACGGCGAATGTGGATTTCGTAATCTTTCCGCCGCGCTGGATGGTGGCTGAGCATACGTTTCGTCCGCCGTGGTTTCATCGCAATTTTATGAATGAGTTCATGGGGCTGATTCGCGGTGAATATGACGCTAAAGCCGAAGGATTTGTGCCGGGCGGGTCGAGCCTGCATAACTGCATGGCGGGACACGGTCCGGATACCGAGACATTTGAAAAGGCGAGCAAGGCCGAACTGAAACCGGTTTACATCGCCGACACGCTGGCATTTATGTTCGAGACGCGGTTTGTGTGCCAGCCGACGAAGTTTGCGCTGGAGAGTTCGGAACTCGATCATCAGTACTTCGAGGTGTGGCAGGGGCTGAAGAAGAAGTTCACTACGTGATGTAGCAGAGCCCAAGTCAATCGATGAGTTTGCCAACTGCAGAGACGATGAGAAGTGGCCTGGGGACGTTGGAGTCGGGGAGCGCTTTGCTCCGCGAACTGATCGACTATGCGGGGTTGTTTCCGCCAGCATCGTTATCGATGGCTTCGTCGGTCGCCAACTTTAACGCGTACTTGAATTCTCACTGGAACTGGACTCTGGGGCGCTTCATTGTTCCGGTGGCGCGACTGGACGAGTTCGAACGAGCTTTGAAGACGCTGCCAAAATCGAGGGAAGCAACGCCCACTTGGCGTCTTTCGGTTCTTCCCGGTTCAGATGTTGTGGAGGATGTCGCTCGAATCCGCGATTTCAATACTCGGATGGCGGGTAGGGATTCGGAGCGGCGCGCCATGATTGAGGCGGTAGAGGTGAAAGTCAATAACCCCGGGGAAATCGCGCGGCTTTCACGAATCGTCCCGGCGGAACTCGAAACTTATTTTGAATTTCCGCTTTCGAGTGCGGGCGAATGTATCTCTGCGGTGTCGGGCGTTGGACGGCGAGCCAAGATCAGGACGGGCGGCGAAACCCCGGAGAAGTTCCCAACGTCCGCGGACGTGGTCGAATTCATAAGGCTGTGTGCGGCGGCCAATGTGCCATTCAAGGCGACAGCGGGACTGCACCATCCGCTGCGTTCCATCCACCCTCTGACCTATGAAGACAATAGTCCGTCGGGAATGATGCACGGCTTTCTCAACGTGTTTCTGGCCGCGGCGTTTCTACGCGCCGGCATGGAGCCTGCCCTTGCTATTTCGTTGCTGGAATCGTGCGGGCCATGGGAGTTTTCTTCTGACGGCATCCAATGGCGGAAGAATCGGCTTGGCGCCGAGGAGATCGCGGCTGCGCGCAAAGACTTCGCGATTTCATTCGGGTCGTGCTCGTTTACCGAGCCCATCGATGATTTACAGTCGTTAGGTCTGCTATGAGACCTGTCCTCGATGAGACCCACGATCCGAACACGCTGAGCTGGGTGGAAGCCGCCAACGATCCTCAATCCGATTTCCCCATTCAGAATTTACCCCTCGGAGTTTTTCGGCGTCGCGGTGGGAGTGGCGAACCTAAGGTAGGGGTTGCCATCGGCGACTCCATTCTTGACCTCGACGGAATGCAAGCTGAGGGATTAGTCGCCGCAGATGACTTGCACCGCGCGTTGGAGGCTTCTGCTTCCAATTCTCTGAATGCGCTCATGTCGCTGGGTTCTGTTCCAAGGCGCGCATTGCGCAAGAGGCTGCACGCAATTTTGCGCCAGGATGCGTCCGCAGCAGATCGGCGGGCCGCCTCGCGGGACCTGATTTCTCAGGCCGACGTCGAGATGCTACTTCCTGCTTTCATCGGCGACTACACCGACTTCTACGCCTCCATTTTTCACGCTACTAACGTAGGGAAACTGTTCCGTCCCGACAATCCACTGTTGCCGAATTACAAGTACTTGCCGATCGGTTATCACGGACGAGGATCGTCGCTGGTGGCGACGGGGGCGCCTATCCATCGGCCTTGCGGGCAAACACGTGATGGCGATGCGCCTCCCAAGTTCGGGCCGAGCAAGGCACTCGATTATGAAATGGAGGTCGGGTTCTTTGTCAGCGGGGCGAACCAGTTGGGAGAACGGATTCCCATCGCCGAAGGGGGAGAACACATTTTCGGAATCTGCCTGTTGAATGACTGGTCGGCGAGGGACATACAGGCTTGGGAGTATCAACCGCTCGGGCCATTTCTGGCGAAGAGTTTTGCGACATCGCTTTCGCCGTGGGTGGTGACGACCGAGGCGCTGGCTCCCTTTCGAGCGCCTGCGTTTGTGCGCGCGGAAGGCGATCCGGCGCCATTGCCTTATCTCTTCGACGCGAACGATCAGGAGTATGGCGGTCTTGATCTGTCGCTCGAAGTCTCTCTGCGCTCGGCGCGCATGCGTGAAAACGGAATTGCTGCCGCGGTATTGGGACGCAGCAATTTTCGCGATGTGTATTGGACCATGGCGCAAATGGTGACGCACCACGCGAGCAACGGCTGCAATCTACAGGCAGGCGATTTGCTGGGGAGCGGAACGGTTTCGGGTCCGGACAAGACTGCGCTGGGATGTTTGCTGGAGCTGACGTCGCGCGGCAAAGATCCGGTGACACTGCCGACTGGCGAGGAGAGAAAATTTCTTCAGGACGGCGATGAAGTGATTCTGCGCGGGTTTTGCGAGCGCGACGGATTTCGGCGGATCGGGCTCGGACAATGCGAAGGGACGATTCTGCCGGCGGTGTCGACCGAGTAAGTCTTATTCGGCTTGCTTATCCTTCCTGCCTTTTTTTCTCCTTTCTGTTTTAGATCGCTGCCCAATTCCTTTCTAGCGATGCGCGGGAATGAAATTCTCCATGGTGGCCTGTCGCATCAGATCGGGCGGGAGTAGCCCTTGCGCCAGAATGAAGTCGTGAAACTGCTTCTGGCTAAATTTGGGGCCTAGCGCTTTCTCCGTATCTTTGCGGAGTTGAATCAACTTGGTATAGCCGTAGAAATAGCTGTTGGCCTGTCCGGGAGCGCGGTAGGTGTAGCGCTCGACTTCTTCCTGGGCGAAGGCGTGCGACTGGACCACGTCTTGCTCGAGGACGCGATAGGCGTCGGCGGGCGTAACTTTGCCGGACTGCAACTCGGGGTCGAGAAAGGCGCGGGCCGCACGTAAGAGGCGGTAGTCGAGCGAAACGAGTTGGCCCTCGAGCGGCATGAAGGGGCGAATGATGTATTCGGAGTAGAGGCCCCATCCCTCAACGTTGGTGCTGTTGAAGGCGTAACGGACGCGGGCGAGGGAAACTCCGTGTTCGAGCATGGAGTCGAATTGCAGTTCGTGGCCCGGGCGGGCTTCGTGCGCGGTCAGAGTCCAAGCGGCGGCGTCAAAGGTGAAGTCGTCATATTTTTCGGCGCTGGTCTGTCCGGGTCCGGCGGGAATATTCAGCGGGAGCACGAACACTCCCTTCTCGCCGGTGTTGTGGAGGAAGGGCGGCGGCTGCATGTGGGGAGCGGGTTGCTGAGCGGTTTCCGCGGCGGTCGCGATTCGGATTTTTGCCGGGCGGTCGGGTAGGGAGACGATTTGCTGGTCGA
>Ga0182030_10023245_pt1 | contig 11479 bp, 6 predicted proteins | sample 812S3MmetaG_FD_121299 | JGI IMG/M metagenome (GOLD analysis project Ga0182030, IMG submission 121299) | Permafrost microbial communities from Stordalen Mire, Sweden - 812S3M metaG (Illumina Assembly) | ecosystem: Environmental > Terrestrial > Soil > Wetlands > Permafrost | place: Sweden...
ATCGATCAGGTATGGATAGGGAAAATGGAGGTAGTCATCGGTGACGCCTCTCGGGAAGTCGTATTCGAGCCCATAGGAAAAGGTGAAGCGATTAAAACGGGTGGCGACGAGCAGGTCCAGATAACCGGTCCAGAAATCCTTGTCGTAGTACCAAGGCTTGTCCTCCATCTCGGAACAGAAATAGCGGCTTACGCAACGCACTTCATTCGCGGGCTTCTCCTCGAGAACATTCTTAAGCTCCAGAGCCGCAAGAGGATTGGCATTGAAATGCACCCGCTCGGCGAGCTCGAGCAATCCATAGATGAAACCGCGTGCGTCGGCGGCTGAGATCAAGATTGCCGGGACTCCGCCGAATTTACCCGGCGACATGCGCAAGCTCTCAGGCGCGGTAAGAGGAGAGCCACCAGGAAATGTTCGGGCAAGTTGCGATTCCGGGGAAGCAACGACAACGCAAAGGGAGGAGCCGGCGGCAGCTTCCGCGGACTGCTCCATCGCGCAGTCGACTCCTTTCGACGCGAGGGTCTGGCGGAACTGCTCTGCGGCGCGCTTCACTGGTGCGCTCGACGCGGTCGGATTCTCAAGGTCCACGATCAGACAGACATGGCTTGTACCCGCAGCGAAACTGGCCGGGGCCAGTCCGCATGCAGTGGCCGCACCGGCCAGTTTTAAAAAGTCCCTGCGCGCAATATTCGAAGCCGCATCAGCTCTCATTCGTCAAGGTCCTCAATCTTGAATGCATGCATTTCTTAGCTCCTCCGATATTTTCGGCGGCGAGTTTTCTAGAAGGTGAATTTGATTGCGCCCTGCAGAATGCGTGGGTCGCCTGCTGTTGTGATACGGCCGAACGAACTGGATGAGAGGGTCGGGTTCTGCCCGAGGGAGACCCCAGTGGATGGGGTTGGCCCGCCGAAGTTGGGATGGTTGGTAGTGTTAAAGGACTCTACGCGGGCTTCGAGATTGAAGCCCTCGCCGACCCGGAAGACTCGGCTCACGGCGGCGTCGACGTCGAAATACGAGGGCGTGCGCATGCTGTAGTGACCTGCATTTCCGAAGGTCCCAGTTGCGTTCTGCACAAAGCGACCAGGATTGATCCACTGGAAAAGGCTCGAGCTTCGTGCGGAAGAAGAATACAGCGGCTGTCCGGCAACGAGGCTGGGGCGGTCGAGCCCGATGCCGGTGAGCGAATTGTCGCGTCCCGACAGGGGGTTGATCGGGAATCCCGTTTCGTAGCGCATCAACGGCGCAATCTGCCAGTCGCTCAACAGATAGGACAAGGGGCGACCGTGTCCAGAGAAATGGCTGAAGTAAACCACGCTCGCATTGAATAGATTCGGCACGTCGTAGGAGCAGGGACCATAATCTGCGCGAGGAGCCGACGGATTTTGGATGGTGGGTCCGCCAAGCGAGGTCACAGGGACTACTCCGTTGCACCGCGAATGCGTGTAATTCAGGAGGATCGTGTAGTTCTCCGCCAATCTGTGCTCCAGGGACGCCAACACTCCCTCATAGTTCGCGCTGATTCCGTTCAGAGGATAATCTGTGGCCGAGAAGTATTTGCCGAAACTCGGATTGATCAGCGTGAAAGCGCGCCGTGCCTGCGTGTTTCCCGTCGAACTGCAAGCGGCGCCATTCGCCGGTTTGGTCGGCAGCGCCCCGCAGGAGTTTGGGTTCGATGAATTGTAGGTCCCAGGAATGTAGACAGCAGGGTTTAATTCGTTGCCGATGAGCAGGTGCGAAGTCTCGTTGCCAAGATACGTGATCGAAGCGATCCAGTTTTGGCCGAACTGATGCTGGATCCCCAGATTCCAGGTTTCGAGCGTAGGCGGAAGCATCTTCGGGGGGAGGAAGGTGTCCGTGGCAGATAGAGGGAACGTGGTGTTGTGGGGAGGAAAGAGCGACAGTGGGAACGGATTGCCTCCAGGGACGGTCGACCACGGATTGTCGAACTGGTATGGGCCACTGCTGTTGGTGACCGTCACGCCCCACGGAGCATTTTGTCCGGTGACGCGGTAGGTCAAAAACGTTCCAATTGAGTCGAACAGAATACCCCCGCCAACCTTGATCGCGGTTTTTCCATCTCCTTTTGGATCGAAGACCAGGCCAACGCGCGGAGAAAGATTGAGCCAGTGATCGCTAGTGAACGACTTGGTTACGCCGGGATCGCCGTAGAAGTACTGGCCCGGAGGCGCATTCGGAAACACCGAGCTGACCTGGCCTTCTGCATAACCCTGAAGGGAAAAAACGCTTCCGCGGTTGAAGTAGTCATGGGGCGGCAGCGTCGGTTCCCAGCGCAGACCGACGTTGGCGACCAGACGAGGCGTGATCCGAATCGTGTCTTGCCCGTACAACTCAATCAGCGTTTGGCGATAGGAGTAATCCTGCTGCAGCGTCTGGGTGAAGCTATTCATCGTCCCCGTCAGGAAGTCGAGAAGGGGCTCATTCGAGTATTGGCCGTTGAAGCTGAAAGTGCCAGAGTCGTTGTATTCGTCATTCTGGTTGTCCTGGGAGCGAATCAGGTCAGCACCGAAGGCGATCTGATGTTTGCCGCGTGTCAGATCCAGATCGTCTGCCTGCTGGAATGAGTTCACGCCCCACTTCGAGTAGCCGCTTCCACCGGTGGTGAAATCTCCGGTCACCGCAACCTGAAGGTTGTCCGTCGCCAGCGGCGGAGTCCAGATATTTTGAACGCCCAGGTCCGCCGGATCGATTCCTTTCGAATTCGGGAAGCGTGCAACGAATTTGCGGCCAAACGTGGAGTGGAACGAATTCAGTGTCGTCGGGTTGATCGCGTATGTTTCGCCGAGGACAAAGGTCTGCGGCCGCTGCTGAACGCCGAGTGTTGTCGTGTAGAGAATGTTCGCGGGGTTCCATGGGGCGGGCTGGTCGTAATTGTCCTGCAGATATCGCCCGTAGAGGGAGTGTTTGGAATTGACCGTCCAGTCCACGCGCGTTACGTACTGGCGTGCGTTGTAGATAACGGGCACGCCGTACGAGATATGCCCGCAGGTGCTCGCGGAACTAATGGGAAGGTATTTCATCAGGGCAACCGCGGCCGGATCGAACCGGCTGGGATCGATATAGTCGTTTGGCAAAGGCTTTCCGGTCGTGGGATCTGTGATGGCGCGCGCCTTCCCACTCGATTGGCACGATGCGCTGTCGATCGCGCTGAAATCGCCATTGAGTGCGGCTGTCGTAGGAATAAATGCCGTGCTGCCGGAAGGGTTTTGGCGGACGATCGTCTCCTGGATCCCGCCAAAGAAAAAGAGCTTGTCGCGGATGATGCGTCCGCCAAACGTTCCGCCGAACTGGTTTCGTTTGAGGCTGTCCTGGGCGACTGCAAAATAGTTGATCGCGTTTACATCCCCATTCCGAACGAATTCGAAGAGGCTGCCGTGCCACTGATTGGAGCCGGAGCGAGTTACGGCGTTCACCAAGCCGCCAGGGTGAAGCCCGTTGCGAGCCGGGAGCACGCTCGTTTCGACGCTGAATTCGGCCAGGGCATCGGGAAAGGGAAACGGCATATTCACGTTGGTGAAGCTATCGTTGTTGTCTCCGCCGTCGAGCAGGTAGTTGGTGGTGTTTCCCGCGCTGCCGGCGATCGCGATGGACTGGGAGGTGTAGAAACTCTTGTTGCCGGTGTTGGTTCCGTCGGAGTGATTGACCGCGGCGCCCGAAATTGTGATCAGCTGCGTTGGGTCGCGTCCATTGAGTGGAAGCTTGACAATGCGCTCCTCGTCCATCACCTGGGAGACCATGTTTTGTTGCGTCTGCACCATGGCGACGTCTGCCTTCACCTCTACCTTCTCGTTGAGGGAGCCGACCTGCATCGCAACGTTGATCTGAGGCGCATCGTTGACTCGCAGGACGATGCCGCTCTGCACATAGGTCTCGAATCCGGGAGCAGTCACCTCCAGCGTGTAGGCTCCAATCGGCAGGCTGGGGAAACTAAACGCTCCTTGCGCGTCGCTCACCGCCTGGTGCACGATGCCTGTCTCTGCTGCCGTCATCTGGATCGGTGCGTTCGGAATCGCAGCGCCCGATGGGTCCATCACTCTGCCGCTTACCTGTGCGATGGAGACAGCCTGGGCGTGCGCGAGCGGCGAAAGCACAAGACAGACGAATGCCAGCAGGAGAGCGTGTGCGGGTAAGCGTTTACCGGCCATCTTTGTCATAACTCTGTGCACCTTTCGGGATTGGCCCCGCCTCCGTTGCCGCTTGGGAATGAAGGGCGGCTTATCGCAGGACGGGGAAATGGAATTGGAGTCCTCCGGTGATTCACCGCGATGTCCTTCAAACTGAACGGGTCCGAGTGCCAGGGCCTTTGCGTCGAGCGAGCGGCGATCGAAGGTCATGCCACGGTCAGATCAGCGATGCAGGGCATCGTCAGCTACAGTGCCGCAATATAGTCCGATGGTCAGACCATCGTCAATCTAATTTTTTTCGCATTTATCGTGGCCGGATGGCTGGCGTGCCAGGACGTGAAGCGGCGAGAGGATTCGCTGCGCGAGGGCCGTCTCTTTGCGGGAATGCGGGGTGTTTTCCATCTCGCACTCGGCCGGGGGAATGGCCATCATGCATCGGGACTCGGCGCGGGAAGCCGTAATCCACGCGGGGCAACGGTTCAGGCGCGTTGCGTCAGCGCACGTTGGGCGGCGTCCGAACGTATTCCGTTCGATCGCGACGACGGAACCTGAGCCTTGGCCGCGGATGTTGCAGAATCTTGGGCGACGCCTCTCTTGTAGCGATCTAGGGCTGCCTGTATATGGGTGTACATGGCCTTGCGGGCGCCCTCCGGATCGCGCGCCTCGATTCTGCGAACGATCCTGATATGTTCATCGAGGGAGAGAGGTCTTGCGTTGGGAAGCTGCAGCATGCGGCTCAGCCTTTTCGCCAGCTGATCGCGAATCATTGTGATCAGGTCGAGCGCAAGCGGGTTGCCGGAGGCCCTTGCAAGGGCCAGGTGAAACTCGACATCGAGAGCGAGGAAACGCCGTTGATCGTCCACGGCTGCCTTCATCTTGTCGAGGAGAGAGTTCAGCGATTCGATATCCTCGGCCGTGCTATTCAACGCGACATTGCCAGCTGTGAGACTCTCCAGTGCAATACGCACCTCCATCAGCTTCTCAATGTCATGCCGCTCGGCAATCATTTGCCACTGAAGCACTTTGCCCAGGAATTTGCCGCTGTCGACGGCGACCGTTGTGCCGTTTCCAACGCGTGCCTGGAGCACGCCGACAATTGACAGGCAGCGCAAAGCTTCCCGCAGGGAGGACCGCCCGATACCGAAGCGCACGCAGAGCTCCCTTTCCGAAGGGAGCCGCTGACCGGGCTGGAGATCTCCCCGTTCAATCAGGCCCATGATCTGTTTGATGATTTCGTCGCTTATCGTCGTCCTGCTGACAGGACGAATCTTAGGCCCTGCGAATTTTGGCCGGAGTTGTTCCCGTTTCATGGATAGCTCCAAGCTAAGTGTGCCATGTTGTGGCCCGCTGTTCCAAATGAAGAAGGAAGGCGAATCGAATGGTTGGTTGGTGAGACGATTTCGGGGTGCCAATGCAGATTGAATCTCTCGTCCGCACGCTCGCGGGTCATGCTATGGAGAGGCGATCCGGACGATCAAGGGAACGTGCAATAGAAGCAAAGTGAGGCTGCCCATCAGAACGGCGAAAACGAAGCTATGCACAATGAGGCGACGCAAGATATTGCCCTCCTTGCCGTAGATTCCCGTTGCCGTTGTTGCCACCACCACACTCTGCGGAGCGATCATTTTGCCCATGACGCCTCCGCCCGAGTTTGCCGCGGCCATCAAGATGGCGGGGATGCCAAGCTGCAGGGCAGTCAGTTTTTGCAGGCTTCCGAAGAGGACGTTCGAGGAGGTGTCGGACCCGGTGGTGGCCGTCCCGATCCAACCGATCAGCGTTCCGAAGAGCGGATAGAGAGATCCTGTGCGTGCAAATGCAAGTCCCATGACCCCGTCGAGTCCACAAAACCTTGTCAGAAATCCGAGTCCCATGAGGAAGGCAATTGTAACCAAAGTGAACCGGGTCTTCCATAGCGTTTTGCGCAGAATGCCCAAGGTGCTGCGAGTGGAGATCCCCATGAATCGAGCCGAAAGGAGAGCGGCAAAAAAGATGCCGGTGCCTGTCGCCGAGAGCCAATTCAAGGTGAAGACCGCCGTTTCGGGTCGCGGCAGGGGAACAACTGGCGGCATCCTCACCACGACCTGATCGAGCCCGCCGAAAGTAAAAGTAAGCGTGCTGAAAGAATCGAGCAGACGGACGAACGGCTGGGTGCCCCAAAGGGCGACACACGCCGTCAAAATGGCCCATGGCGTGATCGCTCGAAGGATCAAGGAGCGTGTAGGGCGACACGCTACAGACGGCTGGTCATTCGCGAGATCCTGAAGCTGGGGCCCAATTATCCTTCTGGGGCGCCAGATCTGGTAGAACAGCACCTGCGCGACGATCGTTCCAGTGGAAGCAATGATGTCGACCAGCCACGGTCCATGAAGCCATGCAATCGTCAGTTGCGTAAGACCGAAAAATAAACCTGTGACCAGGATGGCCGGCCAGACTTCCAGCATCCGGCGCAGCCCGCAAAATAGAGTAATCAACCAGAAAGGCACAAGCACGCAAAAAGGAGTAAGAAGAATCGCGATGACGCGAGATAGCGCCAAGGTGTCGAGCCCAGTGACTCCATGGAGCGCGACGACTGGGATGCCCAAGCCGCCGAATGCCACAGGGGCGGTATTGGCGAACAGAGCGAACGAAGCTGCTTCGATAGGTGGAAACCCGAAACCCACGAGAAGCGTCGCGCAGACCGCGACCGGCGTTCCGAATCCCGCAGTACCCTCGAAGAAGGCGCCGAGGGCGAAGGCGATCAACAAGAGCTGCAGGCGCGCGTCCGCTGTGACTCCTGCAATGCATTGCTGCAACAGCTCGAACCGCCGGGCATGTACCGTGAGTTCGAACAGGAAGATCACAGGGAGAATGATCCAAGCGATTGGAAATAGCCCGTAGCCGAATCCAAAGAGGACGGCCAGACCGGCAAGCTTCGCTGGCATGTGAAAGGGTCCCAGCGCAACGACGAGAGCAACAATCAGTGAGATCAGCGCGGCGCGGTGAGCCTTCATGCGGAGACCGAGCATGAGCCCGAGCAACAGCAACAGGGGAAGGACAGCATACCCAAGCGCGAGCCACCAATGACCCTCGGGGTTGTAGTTCTGCGGCCAGCTTGCCGCCGCCGTCGGTGTCGCGAGAAGACCCAACAGATCCCCAATGCGGTAGGTTGCGTGAGCCATTTGTTGCCGAGGCATCCCTTCCGACAGAAGCGGGCGGTCCCTCAATCGCGAGGAAGAACCCGTGTACTAAAATGGTCCGACCATCATATCATTAGGAAAGCAGTTCACGGCTCTTGAGCCGGGCTGCAAAAAGCTCAAACAATGCATCTACATTTCGCATTTGGCAAGAAGGGGCTCATCGTTGAACTGCCTGATGGTCCCCATTATCGGTTGGCGCAAACAAGGACGGCCGCTCCAATGGACGACGCCCATGCGGCAATTCACGCAGCCCTCGATCGCCCCATCGAGGGAGCTCCGCTGCGGGAACTCGCTGCGGGAAAGCGAACCGCAGCGTTGGCGGTCTGCGACATTACCCGTCCCGCACCCAACACGACCACGGTGCCCGCAATTCTGCACTGCCTGCACAGTGGCGGGATACCGGCCGATGGCATTTCCATACTCATCGCAACGGGGCTTCATCGCGCCGCCACGGAATCGGAGATCGAGGTCATACTCGGGCACGACATTGCCTCCCGATATCGGATCCTGAATCACGATGCGCGCGAGTTGACACAGCATTCCCTGCTCGGCGAGACAGGCCGCGGTACTCCCGTATTCATCGATGATAGGTTTCTCGCGGCGGATCTCCATATCACGCTCGGGCTGATCGAGCCGCACTTGATGCTCGGGTTTTCCGGCGGCCGGAAGTTGATTGCCCCCGGCCTCGCAGGACAGGAAACGATCAAGGTCATCCACTCGCCTCGTTTTATGCGCGAGCCGATGGCAACGGAGGGGCAGATAGAGACCAATCCGCTTCACGCCGAACTGTTGGAGATTGCAGCCATGGCGCGCCACGATTTCATGCTCGATGTCACGCTGACTTCGTCGCGCATTATCTCCGGGGTATTTGCAGGAAAGCCAGTTGAGGCGCACGCCGCAGGCGTCCGTTTCCTCCAGGAGACCGGCCTCCACCGGCTCCCGGAGCGGGCCGACCTTGTGATCACAAGCGCCGCTGGACATCCGCTCGATCTGACGTTCTATCAGATGATCAAGGGCATCACCGCTGCTCAACACATCGTGAAACCGGGAGGGCGCATTCTGGTTGTGGGTGAATGTGGCGAAGGAGTCGGCTCCGCTGAGTTCGCGCGCAAGCTGGAGGCGTATGCCGGCCATCAGCAGTATCTCGATGAGATCCGGGACGGCGCGGTGGAAGTGGATCAGTGGCAGCTCGAAAAGCTTGCACTGGTCGGCCTCCAACACGACCTGTACTTCTACTCGCCCGGTGTGACTCAGCGCCAAATCGGCAGCCTCGCCGAGCGGCACTATACCGATCTGAACGCAGCGATTAAGGCGGCGATGGCGGGGCTGAGCCACGATGCTCGAATCGTTCTGATACCGGACGGCCCATACACCTATGCGCGTGTCGAATCGAAGCCGGATTACCTATGCGACGGAAGCGCTATAGGTCGTTAAGAACACCCCGTGTAGGCGGTTATCGACGACGATGAAACACTCATACGCGTTTGCAAGCATGTAATTCTGGCAAGTGCGACTGCATCGTTTTCCGATTGAGTTCCTAATGAGGCAATTGATTTTCAGGGTCGCTGCGGGAGCTGCGATGCATCCCAACCGCCTCCGAGAGCCTTGACCAGCAGGACGCTGGCCTCAAAGCGTCGCTGCGTGATGTCAATGTCGTTGCGCTCGTTTTGAAGCAGCGCTGTTTGCCAGGTAATCACCTGAAGATAGGTATCGACGCCATCCTCGTAGCGCGTATTGAAGAGATCGAGCGACTGCTGCGCCGAGGCAGTAGCGTCGTGCTGCTGGCTCGCTTCAATCTGGAGATTGTGCAGCGCGTTGAGGTTGTCCTCTACCTGCTGAAATGCCGTGAGCGTGCTCTGACGGTAGGCAGCAACTGTGCCATCGTACTGCGCGAGAGCGATGTCCGAGGTAGCGCGCCGGCGGCCGTGATCGAAGAGGGTTTGGGAGAAAGTGGGGCCGACGGCGAAGAGACTGCTCGGCCAAGAAAACCAGTTGACTGCAGATGTGCCCGCGAAGCCGGCCACTGCGGAGAGCGACAGCGTGGGATAGTAGGCTGCGCGTGCAATGCCGATCTGCTCATTGGCTGCAGCCATGCTGCGCTCATAGGTGGCGATGTCGGGACGGCGCTCCAGCAACTGCGACGGAAGCATACCGGGAATGGCGGGAATCGTAGGCGCGGCTACTGTGATTGGATCGGGCGGCAGACTGAACACTGCCGGCGGCTTGCCGATGAGAACGGCGATTGCGTGTTCGTACATCGCACGCTGAATATCGACATCGGTGGCCTGCACCTGCGCCGCCTGGAGCTGCGTGCGCGCCTGGGTCACGTCTGAAAGTGGGGAGGCGCCGCCGTTGTAGCGATCCTCGGTAAGTTGCAGGGCGCTCTGGAAGGCCTTAACGGTGTCTTCGAGAAGCTTGGTCTGGGCATCGGCCGAACGCAGATCGAAGTAATCGACCGCCAACTCGGCATGCAGCGAGAGCCGCGACGTCTCGAGATCGGCTGCCGATGCCTGCGCCTGTTCACGCGCCTGCGCAACCGTGCGCCGGATACGTCCCCATAGGTCGATCTCATAATTAAGGTCGAACGGAAGAGCGAAATCGCCTTCGCCGTTGTTGGATCCTGTGATGTTCAGGTAGGGCTGATTGTTCGAGTCTCGGATGGCGCCGACGCTTGGCGCGACTCCAATCGTGGGGGCCTCAGAGGCGCGGTTGAAGCGGACGGCGGCGCGTGCAGCGCGAAAGTTCGCCTCTGCTTGTTTCAAGGTTTGGTTAGCCGGATCGATCTGCGCTTCGAGCGAGTTGAGCTGCGGGTCGTCGAACAACGTCCACCAGTCGCCTTTGAGTTGTGCGTCGCTGGGCTGAGCTGGCTTCCATCCGTCTTCGGACTTGAAGTTCTCGGGCAGCGGCTCTTTGAACGCCGGCGCAAGAGGAGCGGACGGGCGAGCGTATTGCGGACCGACCATGCAGCCCACTAACGCGACGCAGGCACCCGCAGCGAGCGCAACGACAGACAACCGAAGTGTGCGTATCTTAGTCACGACTGGCCTCGCGCAGGGACCACCTGCGGGCGAACCTCTTCACCGCCCGCGAGCGAATCGGACGGATCGAGGATGACTTCGTCGGCGACTGTGAGGCCGGATGTGATCTCGACAGAGTTGCCGAAGTCGTGGCCGATAGTGACCGGCACAAGCTGGACGCGATCGCCGCGGACGACACCGACGCGGAGGCCCTCGGCGCGAAACAACAACGCATTCGAAGGAATCGTTACCGTGTTGCCAATCGCAGGCAGTTGGAAGTGAACAAAGACATAGGCCCCTGGGCGCAGCACTCCCTTCGCGTTGTCGACATCCACCTCGACGTTGAGGGTGCGCGTAGCGTGATCGATGGCGTTGGCGTTGCGCACGATGGTGCCGGGAATCTTTACATCTGGATTGGAGTCCTGGGTCAGCGTCGCGCTGTCGCCGTCATGGATCGAGTCTGAATAGACTTCGGGGACTGCAACATAGACGCGCAGTTTGTGAGTCGCGTCCATGTGAAACAGTTCGCGTGGATTGCTCGATCCCGATCCTGCGTCGATCAAGTCGCCGATATCGGTATTGCGCGCGGTAATGACGCCATCAAAAGGCGCGACAATGTGCTCATAGCTCTGGAGCTGCTCAAGCCGGCGCACGTTGGCCTTGCTGGCATCGACCGCGGCCTGCGCGGCAATGAAGTTGCTGCGCGCCTGGTCCGCCTCCTGCTGCGAGACGGCGTGCTTGGCAAGGAGTGCCTGCCAGCGATTGCTGGTTACGCCTGCAAGGTCCGCATTGGCCTGCATGCGCTCCAGTTCCGCTCGCGACTGATCCAATTGCTGGTCGATTTCAGGCGTTTCGATCTCCGCGAGAAGGTCACCCTTTCGCACACGCGAGCCGATGTCGAAGTACCACTTCTTCAGGTAACCGTTGGTGCGGGAGTAGATGGGCGTATCGGTAAACGCCTCCACGTTGCCGGGAAGCGCGAGATCGTCGGCCTTCGACCCCTCCACAGGATGCACCACATTGACGGATAGAATGGCAGCGGCCTGAGTCGCGTGAGCTACTGCGGCATCATTTGTTGCGCGCACATGCAAACCCCAGGCAATTGCAAACGCCAGCGCAACCAGGCAGAGGATGCTCAACATGC
>Ga0182030_10023246_pt1 | contig 11479 bp, 10 predicted proteins | sample 812S3MmetaG_FD_121299 | JGI IMG/M metagenome (GOLD analysis project Ga0182030, IMG submission 121299) | Permafrost microbial communities from Stordalen Mire, Sweden - 812S3M metaG (Illumina Assembly) | ecosystem: Environmental > Terrestrial > Soil > Wetlands > Permafrost | place: Sweden...
GAGTTGTTCTCGGGGTCCCCTGCTTCGCGGTCCTGGGATTCTCCGGTCAGAATTTATCGCTCCTAGAAAAGAGGCTCACATGATTGCAAATCAGGCGTTAGAGTTTTTCGCCGCCTCGGATGCCAAGCCCGTTGCCAGCACGGCAAACGAGAAGGACGGCACGATTGACGTCGTCTGGTATACCGGCGCGCAGGTTCCGAGGAAAGATCCCGATACGGGCGAGCCGTATATGCTCACGCTCGACATGGGGGGCGCACGCCTGGACCGGCTGAATGCGGGCGCGCCCATCTTCGACACCCACTTCACCGGCGACGATTACAAGTCCGTGGTCGCGGGGAAGGCCGGCACCAAGGCGCAAGTTGGCGTCGTGAAGAAAGCCTGGGCGGAGGGCTCGAACGGAATGGCCACGCTTCAGTTCGATCTGGGCGACGCGGATGGCGCGGAGTTGTTCCGCAAGGTGTCCAGCGGGATCGTCCAGAACTTGTCTTTCGGGGCGTGGATCTATAGCCGCGAGAAAACCCAAGTCCAGGCGCAAACCGAGGGCATGCCGGAAGGCAAGCCGCCCTACAGCAACCCGAACGAGATCGGGATGTTCACGGCCACCGACTGGGAGCCGTTTGAGATCTCCGTGGTTCCCATCCCGGCCGATTTCAGTACCACGTTTTTGTCCGCCGAAACCACCGGCGAGCATGCAGCACGGGCAGCCAGCCCACCAAAGGAGAAACCTGCCATGGAAACCATTACGCAGGCGACGGGCACAGAGGCCCGTGCAAACGAGCAGGACCTCATCGCGGCGCGCGGCGAGGCAGTAAAACTGGAGCGGGAGCGCGTCGCCGAAATCGAGCATCGCGCTGTTGGCTTCAAATCCATTCTCGGAGATGCCTTTGTACGCAAGGCCATCGCCGATGGCAAGACGCCGGATCAGTTCAGCGTCGATGCATTCGCGGCGCTGAGCGCGAAGGGACAGCAGGGCGTGGGCGGGCGCGAGATGCAGATTCGCAGTGAACTGAGTATCACCCGCGACGGCGGGGAAACTCGGCTGGCCGCGATGCAGTGCGCCATGCTGCTGCGCCACGATCCGAAGTTCTTCCTGGCGAAGCACCCGAAGACCGGGGAACTACTGACCGGATGCGGCCAGGACCACCAACAGCGCGCCGAGGAGATGGGGCGCGAGTACGTGGGCTTGACTCTGATGGAGATGGCGCGGGAGTCCCTCGAAATCCGCGGAATCAACCACCGGGGGATGAACAAGAACCGGGTCGCCGAACTGTCGTTGCAGGCGCCGAGCCGGGGCCCGGAGTTCTTCGGGGGCGGTGCGGAATCGACCTCGGACTTCCCCGCGATCCTGGCGAACGTCGCCAATAAGACCCTCCGCCAGTCTTACGAGTCTTACCCGCGGACGTTTCAGCCCTTCTGCCGGCAGGTGACCGCACCCGACTTCAAGCCCATCAATCGCGTCCAGTTGAGCGACGCGCCGGCCCTCCAGCAGTTGAATGAGAAGGGCGAATACCACCGCGCGAACCTCACCGACATGAACACGAACTACTCGCTCCAGACCTTCGGCGAGGTCGTGGCTGTCACGCGCAAGGTCATCATCAACGACGATCTCCAGGCGCTGACGCGCATCCCGGCAACTCTCGGAGTGGCGGCCGCGCAGTTGGAGTCGAACACCGTCTGGGGACTCATCACGGCCAACGCGGTGATGACGCTCGACGGCAAGACGATCTTCCACACCGCCCACAACAATCTTCTGAGCGGCGTCGCCAGCAGCATCGACCCCACCGTGAGCAACTCCGCACCGTTGACGGCCCTCGCCAAAGCCCGCGTCCAGATGCGGCTCCAGAAGGCTCCGCAGGGAACGCCGCTCGACCTGGTGCCGCGCTTCATGGCGGTGCCGCCCTCCCTCGAAACCTACGCGCTCCAGTTGATCTTCCCGATCAACATCGCCTCGGCGGATCAGACCAAGGTCGTGCCAGAGTGGGTCCGGACGCTCGTACCCGTTGTGGAGCCGCGTCTCGATAACGCGACCGGCACCGCGACCAACTGGTTCTTGTTCACCGATCCGGCGCTGATCGACACGCTCGAATACTGCTACCTCGAAGGCCAGCAGGGTGTGTACATCGAAACCCGCCAGGGCTTTGAAGTGGATGGCGTCGAGATCAAGGCGCGGATGGATTTCGGCGCGGCGGCAATCGATTATCGCGGCCTCCAGAAAAGCGCCGGAGCGTAAAACCCAACCACAGGAGAAAACGATCATGCTGAACTACGTTCATCGAGGGGACACCCTCACCGTTACCGCGCCCTACAACGTCACCAGCGGCCAGGGTGCTTTAGTCGGCAACATTTTTGGCATCGCGGTCAACACCGCATCATCCGGGGCATCGCTGGAACTCCAACTCGTCGGCGTGTTTGACCTTGCCAAGGATACCAGCACCTTCGCCGACGGCGACAAGGTCTACTGGGACAACGTGAATTACGTCGCCACCTCGGCCGCGACCAGCAACCGCGAAATCGGTATGGCCGATCTTGTCCAGGCGAACGGAACGGACGCGTCGGGTGGCAACTCGGGCGACGCAACGGTCCGCGTGCGGCTGAATGCGTCTTCGCTGGGGGTCGCCACATTTACCGGCCCGACTGCCACGCAGGTGGCTGTCATCCCGTTGACCGCCGCGCAACTGACCACCCTGCATTCCGCTCCGGTTGCGCTCATTGCCGATCCCGGATCGGGGAAAGTCATCGTTCCCGGAGAAGTCGTTTTCGAGTTTAAGTTCGGGACGGTCGCCTTCCAGGCGGGAGGCGCTGTCAGCACGGTGTTCCACGGAGCGACGACCCCCATCAACAACGGCAGCATCCCGGCGGCCACGATCAATGCGGCCAGCGGCACATCCGTGACCGCCCTCGGGCCCCCTGCCGGGACGAACGGAGCGGCGCTCACCGCGCACGCCGGGCTGGACCTGTACGCTGCGGGCGCCGATTTCACCTCCGGCGACGGCACGGCCAACGTGTGGGTGTACTACCAGGTGCTCACGCTCGTATAGCCAGAATGTCCGACTGGTCCACCATCGACGCGGCGGCGAACGTCGTCATGCAGCAGACGTTCGGCGAGCCGGTGGTGTACCAATCGGTGCAGGTCGGCGTGGCGCAGGGCGATTCTTTCACGATCACCGCAGTCCGCCACGCTCGCCTGCTCGAAGAGTCCGGCGCGATGGCCAACTTCGAGGAGATCTCGGTGAATCCATCTGATTTATCGATTAAGCCAACAAAGGGCGATTGGGTCACGGCGTGGCGCGCGCAGTTCACGGTGACCACCGTGCGGAACCCCGATGCGTACGGCATGATCGCTCTGACACTTCTTCAGCGCTCGTGATCAATCCGAAAACAATCCTTGGCGAGTGGGTGACCGCGCTCCAGTCCTGCCCGGACCTTGTCACCGCGCTCGGCAGCACCAACATCCGCGCGTTCATGGAAGGGCTGGCCACAGACAACAACCTACGGCTGGCCATCCTCCAGATGCCGCCCGGCTCGATGCTGGTCGCATGGAACGGCTCCGCGCCGCGGCGTCTTACTGGCGGGGCGCTGCATTTTGCGCATCGCTTCTCAATTTACCTGCGCGGGCCGGAGCAGAATTCCACGGCAACGTATGCGGATCTGTTCTGGCTGCTGGTGAGCGCAATACCGACAGGTGCTCCTTCGTGGTCATCGCTTCTGCATTTCCAGATCGACCCCGATTGCTACCCGATGGACATGGATCTTCCGTCCGCCCAGCGGAATACCGTGGTGGTGAGCGCGGACGGGGCGACGCTCGATTATTTCGAAGTTCAGGCAACGCTGGTGGAGCAAGGCAACCCCGGCGGGGAATAAAAGGAGAACACAGTATGGACTGGATTTTCATGCGCTCGCCCACGGGCGAAGTGAAGGAAGTCGAGGCGACGGCCGCAGCGCTTACGCCACTCATGGTAGCTGGGTGGAGGCAGGTCCCCGCGCCGCCGGCCACAGGACCAACGCCGGCAGCCCCGGCCCAGGAGACATCCTAAGATGGCGAACGTCAACGAACTCTTGAACGCCTGGGGATACAAGAAACAGGCCGCGATTGGGACGGCCAATGTGGTGGGCGGCATGTGGCGTCACACCAACCTCAACACCAAGCCCTGGGCGAAGGTTCCGGTGAACGAGGACGACCGGATGGAAATCGGCAAGGGCCACGAGTTCCCGACCCAGCTTTTTAAGTCGCATTACAACATGCCGACGTACGAGCTTTCGAAGTACGCCTCGTCGGAGTTTCTGGCCTGGGCGACGGCATTTTCCCTTGGCAACGTGACTCTGAGCGGCTCGGGACCGTACGTCTATGTCATCATCCCAGCTCTCGGAGCCACGAACCCGACCGGCCTCGAACTGCCGTACTTTTCGTTCGTGCAGCAGATCCGGCCTGGCGGCTCGGCGGTGCTCGACGAAATGCTGGTGGGCTGCGCGGTCAAGGGCTGGAAGCTGTCGATCAAAAACTCTCCCGGCCGTGCCAGCGCGACCTGCGCGGTGGAGTGCGTGACGACGGGCCAGTACACTTCCCCCAGCGCGATCACGGTGCCCGCCATCTCGACGCCGCATGAGTTCAACGCCGGGATGATCAGCACACTGACCTTCAACGGCATCAACTATCTTTCCGGCGGCAGCGCCAAGGATTTCGTGTCCATGGAAGCGTCCTGGGAGAACAATTTCCGGCCCGGCTTCTTCCCTGGCTCGGGGGCGCAGGATGGTTATCAGATCCAGGGACGCTTCGAGTGGGGCGACCGGGTCTTCGCCGTGCAGTTCGTGGTGCGCGTCGAGGCGGGATCGGCCGAGTACGCGAACCTCATCAACCTGACCACCGGGACTGCCGAGGTGACATTGACGCGCGACACCAACAACATCTACGATCTGCTGATTCAGAAGATGGGTTTCAACGTCGCGGAACTGGGGAACACGGATGGGATCGTGACGCTCCAAATCACCGGCGTGCAACTGTACGACGCCACCAACGGCCTGGTTACGGTGACCGTTACGACCCCGCAAAACAACATTTGCCAATAGGAGGCTTGATGTTCGACGCGACGAAACCGTTTGTAGTGCCGATCCTTTCGGGCGGCGAGAAGCAGTGTGAGGTGCGCTACCCAACTGATGACGAATGGTGTTTTTGGGCCCGCCAGCAGCGTACGGTGCGGCATTTTCTCGGGCGCGGGAAGTCCCAGAGCGAGGACATGGATCTGCCCAAAATCAACGCAGAGTTGTTCGCCAAGATTCGCACTGACAAGGATGGCCCGGAGTTTGACGATGCCGAGGCAGGCATGGTGATAGGCCGCATCGAGCGGTGCGCCGTGGCCAATGTCGAGCGCGAAGGAAACAATTACCGGATGGAGATGAAGGTCCCTGGTGCCCGCGTCGTCCACGTGCTGCGGATGCCGACCGCCAAGGAGATGCAGGACCACGAGCGGGCCTCGACCAGCGTAGTGGCGGCGCGGCGGTCGGTCGAGACGCGGGCGTTCCTGGAGCCTGGCGGCGTGCTCTACGACAAACTGCATATCTCCCACGATGGCTATGCCGGGCCGGTGCCCATCGTTCACAAGTCCGCGGCGGTTTCCGAGGTGATCGCGCAACTGGCCATCGAGGCTGACGACGACCCGGAATAGCGGTGCCCGGCGACTCCCCGGAAGGGCCGGGCATTCGGTATCTGATCCGGTCGGCGCTGGGCCAGGAGACGCTGTGCGGGCGTGAAGATGAGTGCCCGGATCGCGTCTTCCGCTGCCGGAAGTGCGGATACTTGGCGCAGACGGAACTGGATGGCTGTCCCGCCTGCGGCGCGAACTGGAAGGCCATCGACGTAAGCCACGGGCCGGGCTGTCCGAAGAACCTGCTCGAAGAGGCGATGGACTCGCCGAATGGCGCGCTAGTGCGCCGGTGCTTTCGGCTCCTCAACGCGAAGGCGATTGGGCTGACGATCACCCTCAACGACATTACCGAGGAAGAGTTCCACGTGATGGAGTTGATCGACACCGAGCAAAGGAACACGTCGCAGCCGAGGATCGCGATGCCAAGAGCTTCCAGGAACTGCTGAGCCACCGGACCCGGAGGAGCGGCGGACGCAGACACGAGTGGGCCGACATTATTCGGCTTGCAATCGGAAATGCGGATGCGATATTGTAATCATCAACATTGAACAACACCCCTGAGTACCTTTACCAGTGGATTCCAGGAGGCTTGGTCGGCTCGGAGTTGCTCGACGAACTGGCTGACCTCTATTCGGCGCACTACGGTATTTGGGGTGCGAGATCGCCGAAGCGCTTTCAGCGAATTCGGCTCTCGGCGGGCCGCATCCACGAGTTGCTTGATCGTCCCCACTCCCGGCTCGCATACGCTTCGCTGGACGACCGAGTCGTCGGATACGCCATTGCCGTTCAGCCAAAGGTTCCAGGGATGGGCGTCATATCCTGGGTCACACAATTGGTGGTCCATGCGGATCACCGAAGACGTGATGTTGGAAAACGTCTGCTCTTTTCAATATGGGAGTTTTCGGATCATTTCGGGTGGGGCCTCGTGACGGCCAATCCATATGCGGTCCGTGCTTTGGAGAAAGCGACGCGTCGCCGATGTGATCCGCACCGGATCGCGCGCAATCACAAACGTTTACTTCGTCTGAGTTCCACTTACATGCCGTACGTCAAAGCAACTACCGATTGCGTGGTGGACGACGGGACTTCACGGATCAACACAGAGTTTCTTATTGATCATTCAGAGTTGGCCCTCATGCTTGAAGACGTGGTAAAGCCAGAGGTTCCGTGGACCTTGGGAGAGATTCCAGAGGGTTGGGAATGGCTAGCTTTCACATTCAATGACCAGCCAGAGATTGGGCTCAGTGAGGCCGAGATCGAGACTATGCTGCGCACAAGCGATGCTGTAGCAAAACGCGCCTATATGCGGATGCGCGTGAATACCTCGCACCGCTGGGCGCAACACACACCTGCGGAAGTGGCAGTGATCATTCGTGAATGTGAGTTAACCGCGGGTTCGACTGTACTGGATATCGGATGTGGCTCTGGCCGCCATGTAATGGAACTTGCAAAGCACGGCATTTTCGGAACTGGCGTTGATTACTTGCCCGAAGCCATCGAGGCTCTAACCGCAGCAGCACGGGATAAGCCCTGGCCGGAGTTCCTGGTCGGTGATGCCCGAGATCTCGATCTTGGGAAGACTTTTTGCGCCGTCCTCTGCCTCTATGATGTTATCGGATCGTACGCCGACGACAACGAGAATGCACGCATCATCAATAGTGTTCGTCGGCATCTTAGACGGGGTGGCAGGGCTTTGATGTCGGTCATGAATTTCGACTTGACATTCAGGCGCGCTCGACACCTGTTCACACTCAAGAAAGAGCCAAATCGTCTGCTTCAACTGCCCGCCAGCGCAACTATGGAAACCTCGGGTAACGTCTTTAATCCCGACTACTACATGATCGACGAAGTAACAGAAATCGTGTACAGGAAGGAGCAGTTCACTCGGGGGACCGATCTGCCCGCCCAATTACTGGTCCGTGACCGCCGCTACCGGCGTCGCGACATAGAGGCCATGTGCATGGTCGCTGGTCTTGACGTCCTTTGGTCACGCTACGTGAGGGCTGGCCAATGGGATGTTGAACTGAATGCCGAGGACGACAACGCCAAGGAAATACTCCTCCTCTGTCAATCGCGAGATTAGGCCATATCCCTGCACATTGGTTAAGCGTCCATGTGTTGAGGAAGTGCAAAACCTAAACGGCAAGAACTCCGACCAACTTGCGCTCAATTTGCCTATCGCCGACGTGCTCTCTTGCGCCTTCGAAATGACCCCAGGGGGATTAGTAAGGCACAGAAAAGAGACGGAACCAACAGCCTGTCGTCCACCAAACGGACGGCGAGACCTTCGCTGATCCCAAGCTATATAACTCCCGACAAGTCCCGCTCACGTCACCTTGGCGTAAACCACCCATAAAACAAATGCCCTGCCCTGTCCACTCTTAGAGGTGATCATGCCCAGATTCCAAACCGTCATCCGCCGCGCCCGCTTTGTCTATTCGGGGTACACCGCGACCGAAATGCAGGGCTTCGCGCAGGTGCTGGCGGATTCCATCCGGGCGCGCATCCAGAGCGGACAGAACATCTATGACCAGGCGGCGGCACCACTGAAGCCCGGACTGCCGGGCCGGCGCGGTTACCCAGACTACAAGTCTGCGCGCGGCCTCCAGCCCATCCGCGACTGGACCTGGAGCGGGCATACCCTGCGATGCCTAAAGGTCCTCACGGCAAACGAGAATCGCGCGGCCATCGGGTTTCTCGACGAAGCCCTTCCGGGCCGGAGCCAGACGGCTTCGCAGATTGCTTTCTACAACAACCGCCGCGAGCATCAGTGGGGTGTCTCGCCGCGCGACAGCCAAGCGGTTCTCGCCGCGTTCCAGGCGCGGCCCTTCGTGATGCTCAAGGCAGCGTAAACCATGGCCGATCAAGCAGAGCGCGTAATCCTCGAAGCGGAGGACCAGGTCACCCCGATCACGGACAAGGCCAACGCCGCCCTCGACGGCTTTGAGAAGAAGGCGGAATCGTCGCACGGGAAAGTAATCCGGATTTCGGATCAGACCCGGTCCAGTGTCCAGCGGCTCATCGCTTCCCTCGAAAAGCAGGCCGAGACCTACGGCAAGAGTGGCGTCGAGAAGCTGATCACGCAGCGGGACCAACTCTTGCAGCGGTACGCCCGCGAGCCGCAGGCTATCGATGCGATTACCAAATCCTACGAGAAGATGATCGCCATCGAGGAGAAGGCGGCGCGCGAAGCCCTCGCCGCCAAGGCTGCCAAGGAAGCCGAGGAAGCCCTGCGGAAGCAGTCCGCCGCCATCAAATCGCTGGGCGATGATGTCACCCAGTTCATGCAGAATCCGCTCATGGGAGCGCAGAACGCCATCTCGCGGGTGACGGCGGCGATTGGACCCTTCGGCGTCGGTCTCGTCGCCGGTGCGGCCTCGCTTGCCGCCGTTGGGGTGGCTGCGTTCGAGGCGGCGAAAAGCCTGGGCGAGTACGGCATCCGCATCAAGGACGCGGAACTGCGCACCGGTCTTGCAGCCAACGAAGTCGAACAGTTCGGCTTCGCGGCTCGGGCGTCGGGACAGGACGTGTCCATTTTCGAGCGCATGATGCGCGGCTTATCGCAGGCCGCCGACGACACCTCGAAGGAAGGCGAGAAAGCCCGCGGCGCCATGCAGAGGATGGGCGTCACGCTGTACGACGCCACGGGCGCCATCAAGCCCACGTCCCAGGTCCTGGTGGAGATCTCCGAGGGCCTGAACAGGCTGCCGGAAGGCTTTCAGCGGGATGCCGCCGCCATGGACCTGTTTAAGCGGGCCGGCATCGAGGCGATCCCGGTCATCACCGAACTCTCCGAGAATCTCCAGATCGCCAAGGACCACGGCTATGGTCCCAGCGAGGAAGAAGTCCGCCGCTTCGCCGGTTATCAGCGCGAGGTCACGGAACTGGAAGTGTCCTGGGAGCGCCTGAAGCGCAACCTCGAAGTTCCGCTGGTGGCGTCCGTCAACTTCCTTTTTGACGGCCTGAAGTGGCTGGACTTCATCGCCAGCATGCCCGGAAAGATGTTCGCGTCGCAGTTTCTCAGCGGCAAATCCACCGCCATGGATACCGAGATGGCCGAGACCGGGGGCTGGGGATACGGCGCGTCCATGTCCCGGTCGGCCCACAGGGCGGAAGTGCGGTCTATCGCGGCCAACGATGCCATGGTTGCGGCGGCGCGGGTGTCGGATGAAAAGAACCAGCAACTCGAATTGGCCGAGAAGAAACTGAGCGAGCTTCAGGGAGAGCTCAAGACTGGCGTATTCCCGTCCGTGAATCAGCCGGTGTTGGACCAGATCGCCAAGGAGCGCCAGGTAATCGCCGGGTTGAAAGCGGACGCCGAAGCGAAAAAGGCTGCCGCCGAGGCCACCAAGAAGTTCAGCGAGGAACTCAAGGAGGCCGTCAAGCACGCCGACGAACTACGCGACAAGCTCACCACCAAGCTGCTCACCGGCATCGAGCAGACCCACCCCATCAACCGCGAGGTGGAACCCAACGCTCCGGGGGGAATCGTCGGCCAGATGCTCTATGGCCAGGCTCAACTGCGCCTGATGCGCAGCGGCGCCACCCGCGATCAATCGGCGGACATCGCCGACTGGTGGAGCGCGCAGAAGGTCTCCGACGAGGCGCATCTCGGGGCTGTGACTCATGACTTGGCGATGCAGGAGCGCCTCCTGAAGCTCAACCTGGACGGCAAGAACCTCGTCGAGAAGAGTTACGATCTGCGCAAAAAGGCGGCAGATGAAGAGTACAGCGTCATCGAGCAGACTTACGCGCTGCGCAAGAAGGCGGCAGACGAAGAGTACAGCATCAATTTGAAGTACCAGGACAGCGAGGCCGCGGCCAACAAGCGGGACGAGGAGTACGACAAGGCGCGGATCACCCGGCAGGAAGAACTGCTCGACCTTCAGAAGAAACAGAGAGGCGAAGACCAGCGCGAGCAGGACGCCATCGCGAAGACGGCGGGCGGCCTGTTCCACACCCTGTTCACCAAGCCGCAAAGCTTCCCACACCAGTTGCTGAACACGGTTCACGAAGCGGCCCTCAAGCCTTTGACGGAGACGTTGGGCGGCGCGGTAGGAAGTGTCATCCATCCGGTCAAAGCCGATCCTCTCAAAGTTTCGACCGACATCAATACCGCGGTCACGGCCCAGAACTCCGCGGCCATCGGAAATCTGACGGCGGTGGTGGCCGCCGCTGCGGGGGTGACCGCGCCCGGCATCGCGGCGGTCAGCGTTCCTGGCATCGGGGGCATTTCCTTGCCGAACATCTCGGTGGGCACGCCGACTGGTACCGCCACCAGCTACGCAGCCAGCGTCGCGCAACGCGCCCTCGCCGGGCTGCCCCGGTTTGCGCAGGGCGGGATCACCAACGGGCCGTCGATTGCCGGGGAGAACGGCCCGGAGCTGATAATTCCCCTCTATCCCCAGCTTGACATGAGGCCGACGATGAACCGTCCGTTGGTCGGGCAATTCGGACCGGCCACGGACGCCGCACTGGAGAAAGCGGCGACTGCGCTGATGTCTGTCGCGCTGCCAATGGGACTGACGGCGCTGGGCGGTCCTGGCGGGTTCGCGCTGGGCGATCTCATGATGGCGGGGATCACCGGCGGTGTGGGCTGGGCGACGCCCGCGCGCCACGATAACGTGATGATGGGGACAGTGCCGCCCGCGTATTGGCGCCCGAGTTCTCCCGGCGCTGTCGAGGAGGCGATACAGCAGGCCAAGGATCTTGGCGTGCGGAGTGTTGATTTTGAGCTCGAATCTCCGAGAAGCGTCATCGCCGGAGAGGTAGAGGTCCTCCGAAAGGTCGCAAGGGATATCCATACGGCAATGGAGCACGGCGCGGATTACGTCCCTGGC
>Ga0182030_10023247_pt1 | contig 11478 bp, 13 predicted proteins | sample 812S3MmetaG_FD_121299 | JGI IMG/M metagenome (GOLD analysis project Ga0182030, IMG submission 121299) | Permafrost microbial communities from Stordalen Mire, Sweden - 812S3M metaG (Illumina Assembly) | ecosystem: Environmental > Terrestrial > Soil > Wetlands > Permafrost | place: Sweden...
CACCGTCTTTAAACTGATTACAGTCAGGGTTAATATTCGCATAAGCAAATATTGTTAGGTCTGCTAAGTTGTCAAAGTCATTATAGGTAATCTTTTCTTGATTAATATCTTGACTAACCTGACCATCTATCTTGTTGTTGTAATAAGCAGAGTCAGCAAAATGCGTTCCCAAGATACCGACAACTAAAACAATTATCAAAGTTAAATATAGCTTTGGTACTTTTAACCATTCATCCATGGCTTAATTGTAGCACCAGCGCATACTATACCTACTTGCTGTCATGGGATAGTCGCCCAACAAACTAAAAGATCGCAGAAAATTACTATGTGTTTACGGGGGGCTTGTTTTTAAATACGATATTCGATTCATTAGGATATTGAGGCTCAAAAAAATTTGTAATTTATGTTACATACCACCTCGTCCTATATAGTTTGACAAAGGGATTAAAACTACGGCTGAGTAAATTCATTTAGTTTTCTAAAAAGCTCGTCCTGAGTTAGCAGACCTGTTTCAAGATTCTTCAAGCGATTCCTAACGAACTTTAACAAAGGTCTGGCTCCGTCCCGCGTAATAATTTTGTGTTTTAAAATGTAGTCGATTATCCACTGTGCTACTCTTTCGTCCTCGCTCACTTTCACTGAACCAACAACTTCGCGCCATAACGACCATGTTCCCACTTGTTTTAATTCATTTAATTTATAGTCAGCTAGTATACTTGCCGTTAAAAAATCATTTCGTCTCGTATGAGATTTAGATGCTGTATCCGGAATTTTAATATTCATAGCTCCATATAACATTTGCCAGAAGTATTTTTTTTCTTCGTTAGTTAATGAATATCTATCGATGATTTCATTAGCAGCCCTACCTCTTTTGTACCATATGGTAAAAATATCTAAATTTGTCTCATCCAGGTGTCTAAGGGTGTTTTCTGATACTGAATATATTTTATCTGCGCGTTGTTTTTGTTCCTGACTTAGAAGACCATTATTTGCTTTATATACATATTCATCTTTTGTAGTTTTTATTTTTATAGCCATTATTGCGACCACAAAAATTCGCTTACATGCTGCATAATAATAGGCAATGTTGATGCTGGATCTAACTCTGACGGATTAAGATCTTTAAATATTTTAGGACTATTGGAAGCTAAGTCTTCTGCTAAAACTTCGTTCAGTGCAAGACAAATTCCGTTCTCAGACAAAAACCTACGTAGCATATCTTCACCTAAACTACTTACCTGTGCGATATATGGATGTACTGTATTGTATGAAATAACTACTGAGTTATTCTCTCTAAACGATTCTAAGTAAAATTGTTTATTTCCTAGGTCTTCTTTTGGCTCAAATTTTAAAAAGCCGCTGGCTTTTGGATCTTGATCAATTGAGAATGTTGTCGAGGCCTTTAACTTATCGTTGCCTTTCTCTAATTTACCTATGTTATCCCATTCAATATCAGTGTCTTCCATAATTATTATCTTTGATCTAAATGAGTATTCGCCTCTTTTAAATTTATCTTTTGAAATAATTATTTCATCCCACCCAAGTTTACGAGATTCATTAGGTGGAAGCGTGTATTCACGCTCAGTGAGCATGACATTACTGCCATCTGTTACTATCCAAACACGAAAAGCAACTTGAATCTTTCTTTTTAAACAGTTAGTTACTATAGCATTGGCCCTAATTTTTTGACCATAATCTACTCTGGTAGTAGGGTTTGGTAAAATGAAATCGGTAAAAGAAATTATCAGAGGCATCTCTTTTCGGGTAGTTACAGTCCCGCGAGTTCTACCACCTACAGAAAAACCTGTGAAACCAAGATTTTTTAGATATTCATTTATTTTCTTAGCAGCATCTAGTTCAATTTGTTTATGTTTGTTATGCTCCTTTGACAAGTCAGATTCTATTAATTTAACTGTTTTTGCAAAATCTCTAACTTTCATTTGAATTGCACTGTTTATTTTCTTAGCAGGATTTTTAGTCCAATTAAATTTTAAATGCTCTACATCTTCTAAGTCATACATCAGCCCTTCAAGAGATGGCTCAAACTCAACCCAACCAAAAACTTTTTGCATACCCTCCTCTTTTACTAAACTCTCCGTTATACGTCTTTGGATAGTCATTCCGCTGCGTTGGATAGCTATACCTTTTAAGTCATCTGGAAATATATCCTCGGGGTCATAGATGAGTTTTATCCTTTTTATTTTTGGTGATCCTTCATGATCTATCGCAATTCCAGGATATTCTTTAATACTTAGTTGTTTCTGCGAATCAAGATATTGATCGTTATACCAATTGAGCAGCTTTGCCTTTTCAAAGCCTTTTGTGCCATTAATAGTTATATTTGCACCATACTTTTTTATTATTTCCCACCACGTAGTTTCTATAAAATTGAGCAACCTTCCGTTTTCAAATGACTCTACTAAAGTTTTTACTGGATTTTTGATATAAATCTTTGTACCAGGCTCCGTTAATTTAGACCGTCCGTTACCTATTTCATCGTCTAGAAAATTTTTATTATCAGTTAGTGTAACTTGGATAGAGTTATTTTTCGAAACATATTGACTTCCAAACACTACTAGACCATCCTTACGAAGTGATTCAAAGTAAAATGTACTAGATTCAGATGCAACAAGAAATAAAGATTTTCCTCTGCCTCTTTTACCCCCACTCGTACTATCTTTTCCACTAAAGTTTGAACTTAGAAAAAAAGCTAGGTTTTCAGAAGACTCCCCTGAGTCTATTAATACATTCAAATCAGCTTCATTTTCCCATGTATGTCCAGTTAAGCCTGATGTTCCCTTATCACTTATAACAAGAAATAAGCCATTGTTAGTCGTTAATAAAGTGAAGTCTATACCCCAATCCTTATTAATCCTGGCGTCCCAGCTATTCTGAATTGCATCTTTTTGTAATGCATAGGCAAGCCAACTATCGCCAGCCCATTCAAGTTTTTGAGAATACCCCTCAGCAATTGCTTCAAGATCTCTAGTGTCATTGTGCAACTGTCGACCTGTATATGCCATATTAGAAGTCCAATTTTCGCGTTTTTTTTGTAATAAACCTAGATTTTGATAATCTTATCTCTTCTTCTATAGTACGAAAAAGTTTTGATATATCCTGATCTGTATATTCATAATTGTTTCGGTTACTTAGATTACCTATCAGATGAATATCTCTTAGTACCCTCTCGCCTCGTTGTTTTGCAAGACGTTTAAATCTGCTATTTTTGCTCTCATTAGTCATTGTAGTTAACATGTTAGCAAATAAATACTACATTGTCAAAATATAGTACATATATAACAATGGCTTGCCCTTAATCAGCCAATAGATTATCCAGCTACCAAACAGTCTTTTAACAACCGAGTCGGCAAAACCAAAAATTGGTAGCACTTCCTGCTCGTCTATGTGCTTTTTTGCCAATTGCCAAAGAAATGGATTATCTTCTGCTTTTAGATTATATTTTTTAACAACTTGTTTGCTTGAAGTTTCATACGCAAACGCCTCTGGCATGATAGCTCCAGTTGTTATCTTCTTTATGTTGTAGTGAAGATAAGGATTACGAACCATATCCTTAAAATTTTTAAGCCTTTTAATTTCATCAGCCTTGAACAAGCCATGCTGTTCAGCTTCATTAATTACTTTGCCAAGCTCTTTACCTTCAATCCTGTCCCACTCCTTCTTATCGTAAACTTCAACGCCCTTCGTGTGGTCTATAATAGCGTGTTTGATAGCGAACTCAACAAGCACGGCCGAAAGTGTTATGGCTGCACCGTTCAAACCAAAAAGGATACACTCTCTAATTTCAGCGTAGAGACTATTGATTGGCGGTAAAGCAATTTGAGGCGGGTTTGGAAGCTGGCTAATAGTAGATTTAGCTCGCTCTTTTCTTTCCGCAAAGAGTTTCTCAATATATTCTTCGGTCGTGATAGGTTTTTGCTTATCAAACCTGAGGCCTTGCTTTACTAGTTCTTCTATTGTTTCGGTACTTGCAATGAACTGAGTAGCATCGTTTGAGTGTTTTGCTATAAGTTCATTGATATCAAAATTCTTATTATCGTCATCATTCGGATTTGCTGCCATAGCTTTTATTATAGCGCCAGAGACTTGCTATGCATTATGTACACTTCCGTCCTGCATTGTTTGAGTTAGATGATGATCCTTAATAACCGTACTGGTGCATGCATTGATCCAAATAGGCCTGAGGATCGCTTGCATCAGCACCATTGGCCAAATTCTCGTCACACTGTTGTGCTGCTTCTGATTCGGACAACCCATTATTATTGCTCGTTGAACCACCTTGGCTTGTTGTTGAACTACCGCTCGTGCCTGTACCGACCCATACAACAGGTGCTATTCCCAGATACACGCGAGTAGGTTTGCCACTGCAGATATACTCATCGCCATCGCCACCCTGAGATGCTTGCTGAGTTTGACCCTGTGGCAGCAAATTAGTATCTTCGTATGTAGTTGGCGGAGGAGGTAGGTATTTAACAGTACAGTCTGAAGTAGTGCTATCAGTTGATGATTGTGGAGATGTAGACGTAGATGGTGTTGATTGTGTAGTGGTCTGAGCGGGTTGTGTTGATGTACTGCTATTAGACGTAGACGATTGCTGAGGAGCACAGGTAGACTTTAATCCAGAAATAGTAATATCGCAGCCACTGCTAGAAGAATCCTGATTAGATACAGGTGCAATATTAAGCTGTTTGTTTGTCTTAGCCTCATGTATATAGTAAGTAATACCACTGACACTCAATAACACTAGAACCAAGAATATGATCATAAGTACGGGTCTATAATGTACACCTTTGAGCGTTTTATTGGTGTATAGGCGCTTTAGTTGGTGCTTGAACTTATTAGGACTTTTCATTTGGAACTATCTCCCTTCATATGGTCTGGTAAGGAGAATTTACCGTATATGGTGAAGTAATTTATTGCAATACTAGCGACGCATATAAAATTAAGCCAATTCGGGGTATTAGGCCAAAACAATATGGTAAACACCACTGCATTCTGGATATTAAACCCTCTTAGGTGTTGGTAGTTAGTGTTTTCACCTACTAATTTAGAACCTTTTATAAAATAATATGCTAATAACGTTGCTAATACTTTGAGAATTATTTCCCACCACCTATTTGCTAACCAGAGGTCAATTAACACTGCTATCAGTACAGGTGCTGATACTCGTATAGGTACCCAGGGGTCTCTATGGTGTGCAGGTTTCTTCATAATACGTCTTACTGTGCCAATGTTATCTGTGAAGCACTAGTAACCTCTATTTCTGGTTCACCGTTATAGTTCACGATGGAGCCAGTTACGTCAATATTTTCGCCAGAGTATTGGTTAAGTAACGACGGACCAAAAGAAGAACCTGCTGGTATATAAGCCGAAAAGCCGTAAGGAGCAGATGTTGACTGGTCTAAGTACATCTGTCCGCTGCCTGAAGTATATGCATAGCCCGTAAACTGTACGCAACCTGTTTGACCCTCTTCGCTTGCAGCCTGATCTGCTGTATAGCAACTTGGCGTTGTAGGAGTAGTAGCCGGAGCAGGGGTTGCAGACGGTGGTGAAGTTGGACTTGAGCTATTTGGTGGAGCTGACTGCTCTACAATCGCTTTAGCTTGATCTTGATGATGTTTGTAGATAGCATAACCGCCAATACAAATGCCGACGAGAACGACTACTGTAATGAGCCGCCCTAGTGCCTGTTGATTCTTTTTGTTCATAGTCTATGCTCCTTAATTAATTAATTGGAATGAATTAGCAAAAGTATTGAAAATTGATTGAGGTAAGCCCACGGTTATAATTACATATAATGCAGTACCCTTTAAGAAGACATATTGATATGTATTAAGTCTTTCGCCATCACCAGTGTCTAGATAATGCGAAGATGCCGTGCTATAACCCTTAAAGTTTATAAATGAAGACGACAATAATGATGTAGTCACGCCATTACTACTGGTAGGCGTCCCATTTACCCACTGTTGCAAGAAGCTTTTTTGCTCAGCAGTTGTACTGATTGGAAAATTTGGATTGTTAGCTGGCAAATTATAAACAGCTACAGCGTAGAGAGTGTTGCTGTTATTGCTTTGAACTTGGTAGGTTGTATATGGAACATTTACGCTGGCTATATTTGTTGATGAGTTTGTTGGCGTTGGGGCAGACGGAAACAGGATTTTAAAGTTGTCCTTTATAGCAATATAGGGCTGATTTGTAGGTACCGAAGATACCGAGTGATGGAAGTGGTCAGTTACGTGGCTATAGACATATAGCCCACCAGTTATAACCGCACCGATAAAAAATAGGTAAATAATAATATATAACCCGAATATAAAGACGCCCAGAATACCTTGAGCAGCTACTTTAGGAATTAGTATTAGTTTACTCATGACTTGCTCCTTGTACGTAAGACCAAATGGCAGCTAGAAGACCTTTAGCTATAGGCATTGATTCTTGGAACTCCATTAGGCATTAATTGTTTTACTTGTTCGAACGTAATCTCTCTGTCTTCCGAGCGTTTATCGCCCTGTATAAACCAACGCTTCTTTGTTATAAAACGGAGGATGAACCAAATATGGAAGTACCTGTATTGGCAAATAAGCATATAGCCATTATCCATATCCCATCGTTTAGATTTTGTACCCCAACCCCAAAACATAGGCACTCCTATCGTTAATTTAGTAAGGTGTGGTCAACTAAAAAAGCTCGCCACAGAGCGGAGCCGAAGCCCCATACAACCTTTCGATTGCAGCCTACAGAAATAGAACCCTATGACGAGCTGTTATTTCTGCAGGACTTGTGACCATGCCGACGGTTGTCGGTTTAGGCCTGGGTGGATTTACCACTTGAGGGCAATTATAACACTTTTCCTCAGACAATATTACTAACGCTTGCAGACATCCACGCACTGTTGGACAATACGAGTAACTATTATGAATATGAAAATGGAACTATTGGCTATGCCGCCCAGCAAGATTCAGAATAAAGCTGTATCAAAACATGAGCTTGTGAAATATTTTGGTAATGGGTCGATATCAAGCCTCATATTAGCATTGCGACAAGGAAGATATGATGGCTACTTTAATTTTGACGTTACGGTTGACTCTGAATACCTCGTAGAGCAAGAAAACCAACGTAAAGTACTGTTACGCATAGGCGGTAACTACCAACCACACGAATTAGGTATCATGCTACCGGACACTAGTGGATTGGGTTTTTTATCAACCAAAATTAGTAGTAATACTCCGCTTACCGAACAGGAGATTACACGTGCTATAACAGAGTCCGCCAGTGGTATCTTGGATGAATACATGCGTTTTACGTTGCGAGATGTCGATTATAAAAAACTACGTGAAACCGTCAAGCCAGCAAAACGCCGCACTGAATTTGGAGATTATAAGTATAAGGGGCTTGCTATTAGTGGTGCAAACGTTACATATCAAGGCAGGCCTATTTATATGAGCTTCCAGCAACGAGAGGTATTGCGGATATTCCTGGAAAAGCCAGAAACACTTATTACTAGGGACGTATTGAGGGAAGATGGTGATATCTTTGGTAAATCAAGATACTCTGATGTTGATGTAACTCTTGGTAAACTCATACCGGCAGTACACAAGAAGCTCCAACAAGTCATCGGTGCGAAGTGTATTTTCAATACCCCCAAAGAAGGCTGGACGTTCAAAATTGAGTAGTAAAAACCCCAATTAGACCGCCACTGAAAACTGAATGAATACTCCTCTCTACTATGAGGGGAGTATTTAATTTAAGGAGTATGTGTATGGACATGGACGAACCAGTTATAAAGCTTCACGACCTAGGCTTATCGGCCGCGTTAATTAGTAGCGGCATTGAGCTACTAGGAACGCAGCGAGGTGTTATGCAGCGTGTATACTTTGTGTTCCCCAATAATGACAAGGTAGGACGTACTATGAATAGCTACTGGAATAATACTTTGAAAGTTCCAGCACGACTGTTCTTTGATAATACAAAAGCACTGAAGAACCGTATTTACGAAACCGAGTAAACAAATGAGGCTAAGCAACGAACGTATTAAAAGCTTACATGCTCTCTTACGTGAGCTACATGGTATGGAATTGACCGATGAGCAAGCACAAGAGGCTGGCATGGCTATTATGCGTTTCGTTATAGCTAAGGCTCAGCGTGTACAAGAATTAACTAATAAGAAAGATAATGTATATGAAAACAACAACACAACCAGATAGTGAAGAACCTAATAAAAGTAGTCTAATTAAGTTAAAAGACGAGCCAATTGATGTTACACAGTTTAGTGAAATTGATTTAAGAGATATTTCTGACACGCTATCATTAACGATTAAGCACGACTTTGAAAATAAGTTGATTACCTTTTTGTGTATGCTATCTGCCTATACAGACAGCAGTCAGATTAACGTGAGCTTTAATGCCCCCAGCAGTTCTGGGAAGACCTACATAACGACAGAGATAGCAAAATTGTTTCCCTCCGAAGACAAGATCGAGCTTAGCGGTGCCAGTCCCACCTCCTTCTTTCATGGAGAGGGCAAGCTCGATAAAAAGCGTAAGGCTAAAATTGTATCGCTTGAACGGAAGATACTCTTAATGTATGAACAGCCCAACCCAATGCTTCAGCAAAAATTACGTGCTGTACTATCGCATGATCAGCGTGAACTTAATTATCGAATAACTAACAAAGACAAGAAAGGTGCCCATCGAGCTGAGCTGATAATAATTCGAGGGTTTCCGGCCACTCTCTTCTGTTCCGCTGGCCTCTTACTAGATGAACAAGAAGCGACCAGAGCTTTACTACTAAGCCCTGAATTGACAGAGGCTAAACTTAAAGACGGTGTGCATTTACAAGCTAGGCGTGGTGCTAATGAGATTGAGTTTGAATCATGGCTAGAGTCCCATCCGAATCGTATGGCTTTAAAAGAACGTATATTGGCAATTAGAAATGAAAAAGTTGGCGACATTATCGTTGAAAACCCTGATGTTATCGAGGAGCGCTTTAGCCATATGTTCAATAAGCTTAAGCCACGCCACATGCGAGACATAGGTCATTTGATGAAACTGATTAAAGCCGTAGCTCTACTAAACGTATGGTTCCGACGTCAGGATGACGGATTACTTGTGGCAAGCCAGGTGGATATAGATCAAGCTTTTGAGCTTTGGGGTAAGGTTATTGAAAGTCAGGAGATGAATGTGCCACCAATCGTAATGGGGTTTTACAAAAATTACATCCTGCCGGCATACGTTGAAAAATCTAATGACTATGATTTTGCTTCTGATATGAGTATGGGGCTTATTGGCCTGAGCAATCGTGAACTAAGCGCTTATTTTCTAAGAATTGAAGAGACAACTCTAAATGACGATAATTTACGAAAACAGATACTGCCTCAACTGGAAAACAGTGGCATGATTGCCCTAGAGGCGCCTGCTCAAGGTGATAGACGCAGTAAACATATCTTTCCTAAATGGTTTCCACCGGGCTTAGACGAGGATAAAAATACAAACAATGTAGGAGAGAGTGGTGGGGTTCCCGATTTACCTCAGGAAGTACTAGATTTATTTTTTGGTGGTAGAAAATCTAATAAATCTGACGTGCAGAAAGCCCTAGATGAAATACCTGATTAATGATAAAATTAGAGTGTTCACATTTTCAGCTAAAACGCGAAGAGTTTTTTTATTTTTCAGACCCGCAAGGGCGGCTTGGTATCTGAAAGTAGCTTTTCGCTGCTGGACGTGTGAACAACCGAGCCGTCCTTTTAGTTAGGAGATGAAATGGAAAAACTAAGATACATAGCATACGCAAGAAAGTCTACTGAAGAAGATGAAAGACAGGCTCTTTCAATATCTTCCCAAAAAGACAATATCTACAAACGCTTTGGCAAAGAGCTTAATATAATTGACTGTTTTGAAGAAAGTATGAGTGCCTCAGAGCCGTATAAGCGCCCCGTTCTTCAGAAGATACTGGACATGATTGATAAAAACGAAGCGGACGGAATTGTGGCATGGCATGCTGACAGGCTATCTCGTAACGAGATTGATGCTTCGGCTATTTCTTACAGAATACGAAAAGGTATCATAAAAGACCTCAAGCTAGTCAGTGGCATCACCTTTGAAAATACCCCTGACGGAATAATGATGTTGCAGTTTAGCATGTCACAATCTCAATACTTTTCGGCAAAACTGAGTAAGGATATACGACGAGGTAACGAAAAGAAGCGTGAGCTTGGACAACTTACCGGAAAAGCACAAGAAGGTTATCTTAATCAACGTATTCATGGCAAGGCCATTGTCATTAAAGACCCAGTAAGGTTTCCTCTTATACGAAAAGCTTTTGACCTATATCTTACTGGAGAATACAGCGTTAATAGCATCTTAACGATTATGAATGAAGATTGGGGTTTCCGAACGGTTAAGCGTAACAAGACTGGCGATGTACCTATTTCACGCACAAGTTTATATAACATCTTCCGGAACGTCAGAAACGCAGGTCTTGTGCCAGACCCATATGACTCTGAAAAGCTATATAAAGCCGACTTTCCACCCATGATAACAATGGAAGAATACGATAAAGTACAAGTTTTGCTAGGCAGAAAAGGCTTACCACGTCTTGCTAGTCGTAAACAGTTTGCTATGAGAGGTTTTATCAGGTGCGGTGATTGTGGTTGCTTAATAACGGCTGAAGATAAGAAGAAGCAACTAAAAAGCGGCAAGATCAACTTACATACCTATTACCACTGTACAGGTAAGCGTAAGGGCTGTACTCAAAAGAGCATATATATTAAAGAAGACCAGCTCTATAAAGATGTACTTAATCTTCTTGATAACTACAAGCTAGTCCCAAAGCTCTACGATTGGGCAATGGACGCTTTTAGAGAAATAGCAGAGCAAGAAGCTAATGAGCGCAATAATGTCCAGACAATGCAAAACAATACTATTACTAGCGTACAATCTCAGCTAGACAAATTGCTTGATATGGTTACTCGTGGACTTATTACTGAAGATGATTACAAGGATAAAAACATAGCCCTCAAGACGAAACTGAAGAGGTTACAGGAAGAACAAGCTACAACCGCTTATAGAGTACGGAATTGGTACGAAGTTGCTACAGATACCTTCGAGAAGCTTACTTATGCTGGTGAAAAGTTTGTTAGTGGAGACTTAGGCAATAAAAAAGACATACTACTCGCGATTGGTCAGAACCCGATACTTATGAACGGAAAACTAGAAATTACCCCTAATGAATGGCTTATATCTGTAAGAAACACCGCAAAACGTCTTAGAGATGAATTAGAAAAGGTTAGAACCTTGCCAAAACAGATGAAAAAAGCCTCCGAAGAGGCAATTTGTCAAGAATGGTGCAGGGAGAGGGATTCGAACCCCCGAAGGCGTAGCCGTCTGATTTACAGTCAGATGTGTTTAACCACTTCACTATCCCTGCATATGGAGCCGACGGAGGGATTCGAACCCACGACCCGC
>Ga0182030_10023248_pt1 | contig 11478 bp, 7 predicted proteins | sample 812S3MmetaG_FD_121299 | JGI IMG/M metagenome (GOLD analysis project Ga0182030, IMG submission 121299) | Permafrost microbial communities from Stordalen Mire, Sweden - 812S3M metaG (Illumina Assembly) | ecosystem: Environmental > Terrestrial > Soil > Wetlands > Permafrost | place: Sweden...
GAGAGGGCGGGGAGAAGGAAGCCGCGGAAGGCTAGCTCCTCAAAAAATGGGGCGAGGGTGACGCCGAAGGCGAAGAGGATCCATGCGGCGCCGGGGGTGCGGAAGATGCGGTCGATGGGCGCGTCGGCGGGGCCGGGGAGGAAGATGCTGTCGAACATGGCGAGGATGAAACAGATGACGGCGGCTCCAACGAGGTAGGCGAGGTGATGGCGGGCGCGGTTGGCGTGCCATTGCAGGGCGGCGAAGAAGCCGCGGCGCCAGAGGACGGGGAAGAGGAGGACGCTGGCACAGAGTGTGAGGGTGTAGAAGACGGCTTCGGTGCCGAGGGTGTAATGGATTTCTGTGGCGGCCTGGGCGAGGGTGGTGACGCCGAAGAGGTGGTGGGAGACGGCGATTTGTGCGGCGAAGGCGGCTACGGCGAGGCATCCGAGGGCCAGGAGAATGAGGATGCCTATGTGGCCCATGTGCGGGACGCGTTCTTGTCTTGGGGGTGGGAGGCGGGTAAAGTTTTTGAAGAGGAGAAGCTCGGGGTTTTCTGGATCTGGAGCCTCGGAGTAAATCGGGACGGCGACTTCGGGGATGGGTTCAGTGGTCGAGGCGTCTTCTGGTGCTAGTTCTTGCGGGTCGATCGGGGAGTGCTCCGGCTGGTCGGTCATTGGGCCACCGGCTTCTTTTTGCGGGCGGCCTTTTTGGGGGATTTGCCGTTTGTGGGGATTGACGCGTTTTTGCTTTCCCAGGTCTGAAGTTCCAGACCTGGGGCACCCATTTTCTTGCTGATTGAGGCTTTGCTAGAGGCAACCGCAGGTCCTTCGACTCCCCCTCGTTTCACTCGGGGTCGCTCAGGATGACAGCCATTAGTAGATGCTGTGTCGGGGCTATCTTTGATAGCGAGCATGGCGGCGGTGTCGTCGGCCGGCTCGAGATGGCCGTTGTGGGAGGTGTAGTAACGCTTTAGGAATTGGCCAGTATAGGACTCATCGATATGGGCGATGTGGGCGGGGCGGCCTTCGCCTACTAAGCGACCTCCGTCTTCGCCGCCTTCGGGGCCTAGGTCAAGTATCCAGTCGGCGTTGCGGATGACGTCGAGGTTGTGCTCGATGATGATGACTGTATTGCCGAGGTCGGTAAGACGGTGTAAGACTTCGAGGAGCTTGCGCACATCGTCGAAGTGGAGGCCGGTGGTGGGCTCGTCGAGCAAATAAAGCGTCCGGCCGGTTTGGCGCTTGGAGAGCTCGCGGGCCAGTTTCATGCGCTGGGCTTCGCCGCCGCTGAGGGTGGTGGCGCTTTGGCCGAGATGGACGTAGCCGAGGCCGACGTCGACGAGGGTCTGGAGTTTTTGGCGGACCAGCGGGACGTCGGTGAGGACGGTGAGCGCGTCTTCGATGGTGAGGTCGAGGATGTCGGCGATGGAGTGGCCCTTGAATTTGACGGCGAGGGTTTCCTGGTTGTAGCGGCGGCCGTTGCAGACTTCGCACTGGACGTAGACGTCGGGCATGAAGTTCATTTCGATGCGGCGCTGGCCGTCGCCCTGGCAGGTTTCGCAGCGGCCGCCGGCGACGTTGAAGCTGAAGCGGCCCGGTTTATAGCCGCGCTCGCGCGCCTCGGGGAGCATGGCGAAGAGGTCGCGGAGGGGCGAGAAGACCTGGGTGTAGGTGGCGGGGTTGGAGCGCGGGGTGCGGCCGATGGGGGACTGATCGATGCGAATGACCTTATCGATTTGGTTTTCGCCGGAGAGGGATTCGTGGGCGCCTGGTTCTTCGCGCGATCCATAAAGATTTTTCGCTAACGATCTGTAAAGAATGTCGTTAATGAGAGTGCTTTTGCCGCTGCCGCTGACGCCGGTAACGACGGTCATGACGCCGAGGGGAACGCGGATGTTGAGGTCCTGGAGGTTGTGCTCGCGGGCGCCGGTGACGGTGATCCACTTGCCGGTGAGGGGGCGCGGCTCGGCGCGATGGAGGATGCCTTCGGCTCCGGAGAGATAGCGGCCGGTGAGGGATTCGGGGCAGGCCATGATTTGCGCGGGGGTGCCTTCGGCGACGACAAAACCTCCCAAGCGACCGGCTCCGGGTCCGAGATCGAGAACGTAGTCGGCGCGGCGGATGGTGTCTTCGTCGTGCTCAACGACGAGGACGGTATTGCCGAGGTCGCGGAGTTGTGTGAGGGCTTGGATGAGGCGCTCGTTGTCGCGCTGGTGGAGGCCGATGGAGGGCTCGTCAAGGACGTAGAGGACGCCGCGTAGGCGGGAGCCGATTTGGGTGGCGAGACGGATGCGCTGGCCTTCGCCGCCGGAGAGCGTGGTGGCGTTGCGATCGAGGGAGAGATAGTTGAGGCCGACGCGGCAGAGGAATTCGAGGCGCTCGGCGATTTCTCGGCGGATGCGCTCGGCGACCAGGGCTTCGCGGGCGGTGAAGGTGAGGTTGATGGCTGCGGAGAGCGCGCGGTTGAGCGGGAGGGCTGTGAAGTCGGCGATGGAGAGGCCGCCGATTTTGACAGCGAGGGACTCGGGGCGCAGGCGTTTCCCGCGGCAGACGGGGCAGGGCGTGGCGGACATGAAATTCATCATGTACTCGCGGTAGCCTTCGCTGCGGGCCTCTTCGACGGAATCACGGAGGTAAGCGAGGATGCCGTGGAAGCCGGTGCGCGGGGCTTCGCCTTTGGGCGGACCGTAGACGAGGATGTGCTGCTGCTTGGGAGGCAGATCTTCGAAGGGAGTTTTGAGATTGATCTTGTAGCGGTCGGCGGCGAGGTTGATGAGCTTGAGGAGATATTGCGAGGCGGAGCCGGGGCCGAGGCCGCCGTCGAGGATGGGCTTGGACCAGTCGTTGATGACCTTGGCGGGGTCGAAGTCGTAGAGGGAGCCGAGGCCGTGGCACTCGGGGCAGGCGCCGAAGGTGGAGTTGAAGGAGAAGCTGCGGGGCTCGAGCTTGGGGACGTCGAGGCCGCAGTCGGGGCAGGCCATGGAGGAGGAGAAGAGCTGTTCTTCGGGTTTTTGGCCGCTGCCGCCTCCGGGTAGCGCGACGAGGACCAGGCCGTTGGCGAGCTGGAGTGCTTTGGTAACGGCGCCTTCGAGGCGTTTTTCTATCGAGGGCTTGCCGGACGGTGAAGGTTCCAGTTTTCCCACCCTTGGCGCTGAGGTGCGCGCCAAGGATGGGGCACCCTCCATTGTGGTGGATGGAGCGCCCGCGTTCGCGACGGATGGGGCAGCTTCGGGCTTGAGAAGGATGCGGTCGACGATGGCTTCGATGGTGTGGTTTTTGCGCTTATCGAGAGCGGGCGGCTCGGAGAGGTCGATCATTTCTCCATCGACTCGGGCGCGAAAGCCCTGCTGGTCTAGCTGATCGAGGAGGTCTTTGAACTCGCCTTTGCGGCCGCGAACGATGGGCGCCATGATGGTGACGCGCTCGCCGGTGCCGAGTTGAAGGATGCGCTGAACAATTTGATCGGAAGTCTGGCGAGCGATGGGGCGGCCGCAGTTGGGGCAATGCGGCGTGCCGACCGAGGCGTAGAGCAGGCGCAGGTAGTCGTAGATTTCGGTGATGGTGCCAACTGTGGAGCGAGGGCTGCGGCTGGTGGTTTTCTGTTCGATGGAGATGGCCGGGCTGAGGCCTTCGATGGAGTCGACATCGGGCCGCTCGATCTGGTCCAAAAACTGGCGGGCGTAGGCCGAGAGCGTCTCGACGTAGCGGCGCTGGCCCTCGGCGTAGATGGTGTCGAATGCAAGCGAGCTTTTCCCTGAGCCGGAGAGACCCGTGACCACGGTGAGCGTGTTGCGGGGGATGCGCACGTTGATGTCGCGCAGATTGTGCTGGCGCGCCCCACGCACCGAGATGTGAGTGATTGCCATGGTTGGGTAACAGGGGGAAAGGCTAATCCTGAGTTGCTGCGCAATCAGGGCTTCTATCTATCTTCCCATACGGCTGCTTATTTGGGGTTCGTCGGATGACGAAGAGGCATTGCCATTTTGGGACAGTGGGCGGCAAGCGTTCCCAAAAAAACTTTGGTGTCGAAGTGTCCGAAAACTGCTTAACCGGATTGCAACAGCCCAGAGGTATTCTAAGTGGCAACAGAAACAAGGGTCAACGCAGCAGTTTTTTCTGAGAGAATCGCAAGACGATCTCTGGAATCATCGCGCGCTGGTCCTTGTGTGATCGAAAAGTAGTCAGAGTATGTGCGAATTCTGTGCAGTAGACTGAAAAGAGATTTATGTCGGATTTATTGAATTTATTCATGTTGGTATGCGCCGCTATGGGATCGATGGCGTTTGGCGTGTTGGCGGCTTACGGGATTTTTCGCGTGGCATTTGGGATCATGAGGCCGCAAAGGCAGCCTGTTGCGGTGGAGGCAAGTCCAGAGACCGCCGGCATTCTGTAGCTCTTCGAATCGGAAACCCAGCGGCGGTGAGGCCGAGCAGTTCTTGCCAGTCCATTTTAAGAGAAAACAGAGCTATTCATTGGCGGCATGCCTGGCTGCTGGGAGGCGTTGCGCCTGCGCTTTTGCATCAATCAGCGGTTGAGACGTGTGGGGTTTCCTAGCCACGATTTAGCGTCGCGGGAAGACATTACCTTGGTACCCTATTGAATGTTTGACTTGAAAAAATCGAAATCACATCGCCCCAATAATTGAATGCACTGGGATCCACCGGGAATATATGTATGTCACAATATTTGAATGGTTTAACTAAATAATAGGGAAAACTCAGCTCCATTCGATAGTATCATTCGTAACCAAGTAACCCAAAAGAACTATTGCTGGTCACCTGCAGACGCAGGTACTTATTCAATAACCCCTTCTACGCGCGGCCCCTGCGGAGACGAGATTTTCCCATGCGGAGACCACAATCCGCGGAGGGTGCGAGAAGCGGGTTTTGGCATTACAGGTGAGCGGAGGTTGACGGTGAAGGCCCTTTTACGAGCATGTGGAGCTTGCGCGCCGTTTTCGCAATTCGTAGAAGTTTGGGCGGGATCACGCAATATTCGAGGCGGAAAGCGACCGAGCATTGCAGGCATTTCCCGGCTTTTGGGTGCTGGTGATGAGGGCGGGTCGCTGGTGGAGTTTGCTTTGATTCTTCCGATGATGATGCTTCTTATCACAGGGATGTTTTCGGTTGGAATTGGAATTAATAACTTTATGGTATTGACCAACGGAGTCGGGGCTGGAGCGAGAGCCCTGGCGCTGAGCCGGGGGCAAACGGTCCCTGCACTCGCCGGCACTGATCCGTGTGCTTACGCAGTTCAGCTCATCGGAAATGCGACTCCGAGCCTCAAACAGGGTTCGTTGTCCTACAAAATCGTATGGACCCCAACGACCGGTACAGGCGGCACGTATACAGCCACATCCACCTCGTCCAGCGTGTGTGCCGGCGTGTCAATGAGCTCAGAGGATACGGTCCAGGTGCAGGCGAGCTATCCATTCACACTCATCCTGATGGGATGGAAGCCAACTGCGCTGCCTATGACGGTGCAAACGACAGAACTTGTTCAATGAGACCGGGCAGAAGATTCCGGTTGAACGGTGGGGCAGGCATTTAGGAGAAAACCCGTTCGGTATCGGGGCAAAAATAAGGAGATCGTCCAATGCTTAACATCGACAAGAATCTGAGGAAAGGTGATGGGCGTAGTCCGATCATTTCCAGCGGGGCGCACGGGAAGGCTTTGAGCCGGCAGGGCCTTATCCATCGGGTTCTCACCGATGAAAGCGGGCAAATACTGCCGTGGGCGGTGCTTCTGCTGCTAATGTTTCTGGGAGTGAGCGCACTGGTGGTGGATGTCGGCCATGCCATGCTGGTGCAGCGACAACTGCAGGCTTCGACGGATGCGGCGGCGCTGGCCGCAGCCCAAGTGCTGCCGAGCAGCACCTACACGAGCGTGGCGCTGAAATACAGCGCCGAAGCGGGGAAGAAGAACGCCTATGGCGGTATTTCGGTCGGCACGCCGACAGTGACACCGCTGTGCCTAAAAACAGTATCAGGCTGGGGAATTTCGTGCACATCCACCAGCCCGAATGCCGTGTCCGTGTATGAGCAGGCGACCATCCCCTCGATCTTCGCCGAGTTCGTTGGCGTGCCGAATTTGACGGTGGGAGCGACGTCGACCGCCTCAAGAGGCGCCAAGCCCCAGCCGTTCAACGTGGCGATTGTTCTGGATACGACGTATTCGATGCAGACCAAAGACCCGAACTGCGGCAATAAGACGCAGCTGGCGTGCGCGGAGAATGCGATCGCGATCATCCTCAATGGCCTGGCCCCTACCCAAGATAAAGTAAGCCTGTTCACGTTCCCGGCCATGGAAGTCGGCTCGGCATCCAATGACACCAACTGCTCGGGGAACCAAGCGACGGGCGAACCGTACACCTTCCCGTCCACGAGCGCAACTTCGCTGCAGACGATGCCCATTACGACAGGAAGTGGGCGCAACAGCAGTACAGTCCAGACAACCTACCAAATCACGGGGTACCTCACCGACTACCGAACTTCCGATGCGGCCAAGTCCCTCAGTAATGGCTCCTTGCTGACCAAGGGAATTGGGTCGGACACAGGGTGCAGCGGGCTGCAGGTGAACAGCACGCAGAATACCTATTTTGCATCTACTATCTATCAGGCGCAGGCATCGCTGCTGGCCGAACAGGCGGCCAATCCGGGCACGATGAACGCCATCATCTTCCTCAGCGACGGCAATGCCACCGCAGTAGACAATACCGTCTGGACAGACTTGGCCAGTGGCAGCACTGCCACCTCGAACTGCCCCAATGGGCAGACATGCGTGGGCGTCAACAACTCCAACAACGGCATATATCCCAATCTGCAGGGTCAGTGCGGACAAGCAGTGGACGCGGCCAATGCGGCCTCGAACGCGGGAACCATCTTTTACACAATTGCCTACGGTTCGCCATCGACGTCGCTAGCCGCCAACAATTATCCGGCTCTCAATAATGGAAATTGTACCAGCGACATTGGCACCGGCCAGCACCCCGGTATCACACCCTGCCAGGATATGCAGGACATGTCCACTGGCTGGACCGCCTCGACGCAGGATACGTCGCATTTCTACTCGGACTATTACGCTCCGGGCGGAGACTCCGGGTGCCAGGCCGCAGGGCCGAATAATACCATCACGGCGCTGAGCGATATCGCTTCAGCGATCGTTGGGCAATTTACCGGTGTGCGCCTCATACCCTCGAATACTCCATAGCCCCCCGGCCCTCTATAGCTGAACAAAAATCTTCCGGGCGATTGCAACCGATCTGACTGCGGCGCGGCAAATACCCAACAACACACACTGACGACTGCATTGGTCAGAATGTCGACGGCCGGGGACGCATCCCGGCCGTCTGCGTTTTGAGAGAGATTCAGGGATCGTGCGACGGGTGTCGGAGGGCGCTGACAGGCGTGCCCAAGGGCTCACGGATTGGGCGGATTATTGGGCTGCTGGGCTGGCTGTGTCTGCGGTTGTTGCGTCGGCTGAAGAGGGATGCGTCCCGGTGTGCCGTCCGGCGGGAATCCGGGGCGCATGGGCAGCGGTGGCTGAGGAGTTTGCGGCTGAGGCTGCGGGTCGGGCTGCGGATAATCGGCGGAATCGTCTTCGTTCTCTTCCGAAGAGGGGCGTGTCATTCCCTGGGGCGCCTTGTTCGCGTTTCGAGCGCTGAGAATGAGCTCGCGCGGCACCCCCTGGCCTTGATCGCCCACCATGACAATGTTGTATCCGGACCCTTGCAGAAGCTGTGCGAGCACGTCGCGCGCCGATGCGGGACCGAAGTTGCCGAAGACTCTCTCGTCTTTGGTGAGACCTTCCACAGTCGAACCAGTGGCCGTGGCTACGTCGGTAAGAATCTGCTGCAGGCTTGAGTTTGCCGCGTCGATGCGCAGGTCCTCACGGTTCCACGTAACGGTGGCGGGGATGGGACGGTCGTTGATGGGCCATGCTGGCGCGGGTGGCGCAGCAGGCGCGACCTGTGCGGCGGATGGTTGATTTGTCGCGGAATGAATTCGCCGATGTACGGGCGGCTGCGCTGGGCTGGACGTGGTCTGTGCAGAGGGTGCGGGCTGTGCAGGTTCCGTCTGTGCGGCGAGTAGTGTTGCGCCGAGGAATCCGAACGACAGGAGAGCTTTCAGAATGGACGCATCATGCAGCAGATAAGCCCGCGTGGTGAGGCCGCGATACCGGACGGAATCGTGCATGAGAATCGACTCCCTGGGCCGATGGGAACCTTGCGACGGTTCGCTGACGTACCGCCCTACGTACTAGACTAACAGTGGCCCGGAGACGCTCGCAAAGGTTTCATTGGGCGAGGGGGAATCGCAAGCAATGCGCCTCTGTTGGACGGGTTTGATTGCGGCGCTTGTGTGCACGGCGCCTGTCGCGGGCTTCGCCGTGAGTTGTACGACGCAGGCGGAGTTGCAGCCGCAGGACAGAAACGCGTTGGCGGCGATTGGCCAGCGCATGGCGGCTGCCATTCTGCAGCAGGATTATTCGACGTTGCAGGCGCAGCTTTTGCCGGCGATCGCTGCGCAATGGGACGGGATTCACGGCGAAGTGGAGCTGGGCGCGCCGCTGGTGAAGGGTGGTCAGCCGCAGATTCAGGCTATTTATTTGCTGGATGCCTCTGCGCAGACCGAGACCGCCGATGACCAGTTTTTCTGCTCGAATGGCAGCGGATCGCTGACTGTGATTGTGAGCATGCACGCGCTGCCACCGGGGAAGTATGCGGTGGTGTTGGCTGACGCGGAGGGAGCGCCGCTGGGCGGACAGATCGGCCTGATCGTGGTTTGGGATCCGACTGGAGCGACTGCAAGCTGGAAGCTGGGCGGAGTGTCGGTGCGGCAGGGAGCGGTCGACGGCCATGACGGGGTTTGGTACTGGACGCGCGCGCGGACGCTGGCGACAACGGGCGCGCCATGGAGCGCGTGGTATAGCTTCGATATGGCGCGGTATTTGCTGCTGCCGGTGGATTTTCTCTCGTCACCCAACATGGATAAGCTGAACCGCGAGCAAACGCAGTTGAAAGACGTGCCGGGGCCGTTTCCTCTTTCGCTCGAGGATGGACCACGCAACTGGAAGATCGACGGGGTTCGCATTGATACGACTCTGCGCCAGGCCGATCTGAGCCTGACGTATGAATCATTGGGGATCGCCGATCCGGCGGCTTCGCGGACAGAGGCGATTGCGGTGCTGACGGCGTTTCTGAAGGCGCATCCGGAGCTGCGAGCGAATTTTCATGGGATGTGGGCGGTGGCTTCGAAGGATGGGAAGCTCACGCCGGTGATGGAATTGCCGATGGGGCAGATACCGTGATGCAGAGAAACAGAGAAAGAGAGAGACAGAGAAGCAAGGAATAGGGAATAGGAATGGAAGAGTTGATTGATTTGCGATCGGACACTGTGACGCGGCCTACGCCGGAGATGCGCGCGGCGATGGCAGCGGCTGAGGTGGGCGATGACGTCTATGGCGAGGATCCAACCGTAAATCTTCTGGAGAAGCGCGCGGCGGAGACTTTTGGGCGCGAGGCTGCGCTGTTTGTGCCGACCGGAACGATGGGGAATCAGATCGGCATTCGCCTGCACACGGAGCCGGGACAGGAAGTGATCTGCGAGTCGCGGTCGCACATCCTGAATTGGGAGATGGCGACGGTCGCGGTGTTTTCGGGATGCGTGATTCGCGCGGTGGCGACGGAGAGCGGCACGCTGACGTGGAAAGACATTGAGCCAGTGATCTACGGGCGGAGTTCGTTTCGTGCGTCTACTGGGTTGATTGAAATTGAAAACACAGCGAACCTCGCTGGTGGCAGATGCACGTCGCTTCATGCGATGGAAGAGATTTGGGGCGAAGCGAAAGAGCAGAAGCTCCCACTGCATCTGGATGGGGCGCGCATTTTTAATGCGGCGACTGCGCTGGGCGTGGATGTGAAGGCGCTGACGCGCGGTTTCGACACGATCATGTTTTGTTTGTCGAAGGGGCTGGGTGCGCCGGTGGGATCGATGCTAGTTGGATCCGCGGAGTTGATGGAACGAGCGCGGATTTATCGTAAGGCGCTGGGCGGCGGGATGCGCCAGGCGGGCGTGCTGGCTGCGGCGGGATTGATTGCGCTGGAGCAGATGCCTGCTCGACTGCATGAAGACCATGCGAATGCGCGGCTGCTTGCCGAGGCGCTCTCGCACATGGAAGGCGTGGCGATCGATCCGGAGGCGGTGGAGACGAACATCGTGATCTTCAAGCTTGTGGATGGGCTGAGCGCGGCGGACGTTGTTGCGCGGCTGAAGTCACGAGGCATTCTTGCGGGCACTGTAGGTCGAGATGCGATTCGGCTGGTGACGCATCACGACGTGAGCCGGGCGGCTTGTGTGAAGGCTGCAGAAGTGCTGACGGAAGAGATCGAGTTAGTTACTCCTGTGAAAAAGTAATTGTTGCGTTACTAAGGTTCAGCGAGGCAGAATGGGCCGCGGGCGCAACTTTTGCGTTCGATTCAGGTTCAAAATGAGCAAGGAGCCGGAGGGATAACGGGATCCGGTAGAAATTCAACGCTGAAGGAGTTTCAAGACTGTGAAGAAAATTGCACTCGCAGCTTTGCTTGCTTTCACTCTGCTTCCTGCGGCCTCGTTTGCGCAGGTGTATGTGCATATCGGGCCACCGGCTCCGATCGTTGAGCATCCGGGTCCGCCCCCTGGTGCTGGGTTTGTATGGGTTGGCGGCTATCACCGGTGGGATGGCGGCCGTTATGTGTGGGTGCCTGGACATTATGACCATCCACCGCGTCCTCATGCAGTGTGGGTGCAGCATCACTGGGTCCATCGCCATGGCGGATGGGTGCTGGTGGAAGGGCACTGGCGGTAAGTAGACATTCAAAAAAAGAAGGCGGGGCACGATGCTCCGCTTTCTTTTTTGAGATGTGGGAGAGTCGTATCGAGTTACAGTGTCTTTCGGTAGACGACGAACCCGGACTTATCCGCGACCTTGTCGTATAACTTCATCGCAGTCGAGTTGGTTTCATGGGCTAGCCAATAGACTCGACCGCAGCCCGCCGCCTCGGCGCGTCGATAGATTTCGAGTATTAATGCGCGGCCTACGCCTTTGCCTCTCGAAGCTTCTACTGTGAATAAGTCCTGCAGATAGCAGGTCGGCTGAATTGCAATCGTGCTGCGGTGAAAGATGAAATGAACCAGGCCGAGTAACTGTTTTGACTGTTCGGCGACCAGCGCATGAACGGGCTCATAACTATCATATCACCGCATGCGCGAGCGGCTGGTGAAGGCCGCGCGGGCCGAGGGGATAACCGTCAAGCAGAGTTACCGGCATGTGGGTCGGCGGCTGTTGATGCAGTCCAGCCGCTATGCGCATGCCCGGCAGATGAAACGCGCGCGCGCCTGCACACGCAAGTTGAAAACGCAGTTAGGGCGTGTAACTCGGGAGATAGAACGCCAGGTTGCGACGCCTTCCGGCAAGCTCGCGAAGTTACTCGCGACAGCGCATCGAATCTATGCGCAAC
>Ga0182030_10023250_pt1 | contig 11477 bp, 8 predicted proteins | sample 812S3MmetaG_FD_121299 | JGI IMG/M metagenome (GOLD analysis project Ga0182030, IMG submission 121299) | Permafrost microbial communities from Stordalen Mire, Sweden - 812S3M metaG (Illumina Assembly) | ecosystem: Environmental > Terrestrial > Soil > Wetlands > Permafrost | place: Sweden...
AAAAAAATTCTCGGCGACCTGTCCTTGTCCATCGAGGGCGGCAGCACCTTTTCGGAAGGCCTCGCCCAGCATCCCAAGGTTTTCAATAAATTGTTCGTGAACATGGTCAAGGCCGGCGAACTCGGCGGTGTGCTCGAAGTCGTGCTCAAGCGGCTCGCGGAATTTTCCGAAAAGGCCCAGAAGATCAAGGGCAAGGTCAAGGCCGCGCTGTTTTATCCCGTGGCCGTGCTGATCGTCGCCGTCGGCATCATGATTTTGCTGATGTGCTTTGTCGTGCCCAAGTTCAAGGACGTGTTCGCCGGCATGAACATGGAATTGCCGGGATTCACCAAGCTGGTGCTCGGCATCAGTGAGATGATCAAGGATCACATTTTGGAAACGATGGGCATCATCGGTGTGTTCGTGGCCATTTTTCTCGTGGTCACCGGCAAGACCAAAGTCGGCCGGATGATGTGGGACAAGTTCAAGCTGAAAATGCCCGCGCTCGGCCCGGTCATCAGCAAGGTCGCCATCTCGCGCTTCACGCGCACGCTCGGCACGCTCGTCAGCAGCGGCGTCCCCATTTTGCAGGCGCTCACCATCGTCCGCGAGACTTCCGGCAATGTCATCATCAGCAACGCCATCGGCAAGGTCCACGAAAGCGTCAAGGAAGGCGAGACCATCACCGCGCCGCTCGAGGCCTCCGGCGTTTTCCCGCCCATGGTCGTCAGCATGGTGGACGTCGGCGAGCAGACCGGCGCCATGCCCGAAATGCTTTTGAAGATCGCCGACAACTACGACGAGGAAGTGGACAACGCCGTCGCCGCCATGACTTCATTGCTCGAACCCATCATGATCGTCTTTCTGGCCGTCATCGTCGGCAGCATCGTCATCGCGATGTTCCTGCCGCTGATTGCCATGATCAGTAACATGAGCGGTGAAGACAGCGGCAAACCCGGCGAATGACCTTCGTCCGGCCCGGTTTTTTGCCTAAAACCACAAAAATTCATTGACAATGAAGGCGTCCAAGTGTAAATACAATGTAATCACATTGCATGGGCGTCTTATTTACAATTAACCCGATATGGAGTTTGATTGGAACAATCCGCCCTTCGATTTGGATGGTTCTTTGAATCAGCGGGAAATTGAAGAGTCTTTTGAAGATCCCTTCGCCGTCCGGCTGTTGCCGGATTCGCCGAGATTCAGCGTCCAGACGCGCTTTTTCAACCTCGGCCTGTCCGCCGGCGGCATCGGCGTTTTCAGCGTGTATCGGACCAACGGCAAATCCGTCCGCGTCCTGTATGCCCGCGCGTTCGAGCCGGAAGAAAGATTTTTCTACCAGCGAAAGATGGATCAGACGCTGGCGTGATTTGCCGCGATCGAATTCGACCGGTAAAGAAAAAGTAAAATGCCGGTAAAGAACGGTAAAAATCGGTAAATTTTTTGACGTGCGAACTTTTGCCAATTGGGAAGAGGTGCCGCTGTTCGACAGCGAGGCGGCCGAATCGGATTTCTGGCTGGAGAACCGGCCGGATCTGCGGCTGATGGAGGCGGCCATGGCGGTCAGCGCCGCGTCGTCCGAATCCGTGACCATCACGCTGCGGATTGACCCGCGGATGCTGGCGCGCATCAAGCGGCTGGCGCGGTCGCGGTATCTGAATTATCAGAGCATGATCAAACAGTGGTTGAGTGAACGGATGGAAAACGAAATTAAAGAACGATGAAAATCAAAATAAATTCATTGCGGAATGCGGAATGCGGAATGCGGAATGAAAATGCCGCCGCGTCCGGGACAAATTCCCTTCGCCCTTCGCCCTTCGCCCTTCGTCCTTCGTCCGCCTTCACCCTCATCGAACTGCTGGTGGTCATCTCCATCATCGGTGTCCTGGCGGCATTCACCGTGCCCGTCATGAAACAACTCAAGCGCAGGGAATATATCAACAAGACGCAGGCGGAACTGGCGCAGTTGGAGACAGCCATAGACAGCTACAAAGCCACCCACGGGTTTTATCCGCCCAACGGGTTGAATTGCCTGACCAACGTGCTTTATTTTGAACTGCTCGGCACAACCAACGACACCCCGAGCAACCCCAACAACGGCACCTATTACACGCTGGATCATAGCGCCTCCATCGTTGCCAATAGCACCCTGGCGGATTTAGGCGTGGGCGGTTTCATTAATTGCACCAAGGGTTCGGGCGAAGATGCGGCTCCCGCCAAGAATTTTCTGCCCGAACTCAAGCCCGGCCAATACGGGACAAATACGTTCGCCGGGCCGTATGTGAATTTCCTTTTCGGCTCGGTGGGCGGGCCGGATCAATCCTATAAACCCCTCGGTTTGATAGGCTCGAATCCGTGGCGTTACGTCTGTCCCGGAACCAACAACCCCACCTCGTATGACCTGTGGATTGTGCTTTCCATCGCCAACCAGAAAAACCTGATCTGCAACTGGACCAAGGGAGTCCAGAAGAACACCACCCTGCCCTGAAATTTTTTATGAGACTTTTTCAAAACCAGCGGAGCGGCTTCCCGGCCGGGAAATGCCGTTATGCTTGCTTTGAAAAAGGCGGCTTTCTTCCGCCAGCCGCCCCGGCGCGGCCCGCGCAAGCCCTCCGCGTGGACTGGCACGATTGCGCGTGGTCGCCGGCCATCGTGATCCAAGAACCGTCGGCCGCCGGCCGCCGGAATGTCGCCATAAAACCATTGCCCACCGCGCCGCCGTTTCGGCATACTGGCCGTCGCTCAATCATCTAAAAACCATGAAAACGAATAAAAAATGTGACCTGCGGCATGGGACAAGTGACCAGCAACCGCCGGGAGCAGACGCCGCGCGTTCCGATCACTCGTCACTCGTCACTCGTCACTTTTCTGCCTTCACCCTCATTGAACTGCTGGTCGTCATCGCCATCATCGCCATTCTCGCGGGCATGCTGTTGCCGGTGCTGGCGTCGGCCAAGACCCACGCCAAGATGGTCAAGGCCCGGCTCGAGGCGCAGGACATCGCCCAAGCCATTCAAAATTACGATTCCGCCTACGGCCGCTTTCCCATTTCACCCGGCCTGCAGACAACTTTGCAAAATCTCAAATGGACGGGTGACTACACTTACGGCGGCAGTGTATTTTCCAATTACGTTGCCTCTGGTCAACTTCCCGCCAGTTACTCGTTTTACACCACCAACAATTCCGAGGTGATCGCGATCCTGATGGATTTGACCAATTATCCCACCGGGGGCGCGACGGCTAATGTCGGCTATCAGAAAAATCCGCAGCAGACCATTTTCCTGAATGCCAAGATGTCGGGCTGGGATCAAACCACGACCGGAGGGACGCCGTTGCCCGGGGTTGACAACGATCTCGTTTATCGCGACCCGTGGGGCAATCCCTACATTATCTCGATGGACTTGAATTATGACGAACAGACCAAGGACGCGTTCTATTGTTTGAACGCCGTGTCTAATGGTGGTCGCAATGGTTTGATAAATCCCGATGGTGCGTCTGCAACCACGGACAATTGGCAATATCACGGCAAGGTGATGGTCTGGTCCGCCGGGCCGAACGGAAAAATTGATCCCGGCGATCCGGCCAACGACCGCGAAAACAAGGACAACATTTTGAGCTGGAAGTAAACATGAAAACCCGAAGTGACATGTGGCAGGGGACAAGTGTCAAGACCAAGGCGGCACGCGTGGCTGGTTCCTGTCACTCGTCACTCGTCACTCGTCACCTTCGCGGCGCTTTCACGCTTATCGAGCTGCTCGTCGTCATCGCCATCCTTGGCATCCTGGCGGGGCTGGCCGTGCCGGCGCTCAAGAACATCGGCAAGTCGGAAGGCAACGTCAGCGCCGCCCGCCAGTTGCTCGACGATGTCGGCCGCGCGCGCCAGCTCGCCCTGGCCAACCGCACAACGGTCTATATGGTTTTCGTGCCGATGAATTTTTGGGTGATTTCAGGATCGCCGCCGCCAAATCCCTGGTTCAATAGCCTGACTCCCGCCGCGCAGGCCGCCGCCACCAATTTGTGCGACCAGCAGTTGTCGGGCTACACGTTCATGGCCAACGGCGGCATCGGCGACCAGCCGGGCCGGCATCTGTGGCATTACCTCGCGCCGTGGCAGACGCTGCCGGAAGGAACCTTCATCGCGCAGCAAAAGTTCACCAATTCGTTCAACATTTACGACCCCATTTCCCAGGTGCCCTATCCAATTTTGGTGTTCAATTACACCAACACCATTCCGTTCCCGACGGAAACGAACACGGCGGCGGTGACGCCCGCGCCCGGCCTGCCTTGGCTGCCCTACATCGCGTTCAATTATCTCGGCCAGTTGACGACGGACGGCGTGAACCCGGCCACCCGGGACGAATACCTCCCGCTCGCGCACGGCAGCGTGGCGGACGCGGCGGACGCCAACAAGGTGCTGTTCTTTGCCCCGCCCGTGGTGAAGGAAATTCCGCCCGGCAACAGCACCAACCTGGCTTACAACATCGTCCACATTGACGCGCTGACCGGCCGCGCGGTGCTGGAATACTACAAGATGCCATGAAGCTGCCATTTATGATTTACGATTTGCGATTTACGATTTGCCAAAAGCCGGCGGCGTTTTCTGTTTCCAATCCTCAATCCTCAATCCTCAGTCATCGTCCCGCCACTGCCAATTCACTTCGCACTTCGCACTTCGCACTTCGCACTTCTGCGGCCTTCACGATGATCGAGATCGCCATCTGTCTGGCCATCATCGGCATCGCGCTGGTCGCCATCGTCGGCGTGCTGCCGCTGGGCATGAACGTCCAGCGCGAAAACCGCGAAGGCACCATCATCAACCAGGACGCCACCGTCCTCCTCGAAGCCATCCGCAGCGGTTCGCGCGGCATGAACGATCTGACGAACTACGTTTATTTCATCACGAATTATGTGACGAGATACAACAACCAGGTTCCGCAAACACCGGATCAATTTGGTTACACTTACGCCGGCTCGACCAAAAATGGCAATCCGATGACACCGCAACTTCCGATTAACAACGGCACGAACATCATCGGCCTGTTGAGCACGCCGGAATTCACGGATCCAACCAGCGGTGCTCCCAGCGACAAACTCGCGCTCTTTAATGGCAATTATTTTAGCAACCACATCGTCGCCTATGTCCGCTCCATCAGCGGCCCGGCGGTGGAAAAGCCGCCGCAGGACAACCAACTGCTTCAGGAAGATACTTTCACCTACCACCTTTACTGCGTCAACGCGCCGGTGGCGACGGACACGAATGTCTTCAATCTGCCGCTCAACCAGCAGGCTTACAGCCAGCAGCTCGCCCAGAACCTGCACGAGCTGCGCCTGACGTTTCTCTGGCCGCAATACCCCAACGGCAAGCTGGGCAAAGGCCACCAGACCTACCGCACGCTCATCGCCGGACAGGTGGCGACCAATGCCAGCTATGGGCCGATGCTTTATTTTTACCAGCCGCAATCGTTCGCCATCACCAAGTGAAAACTGAATTTCAAATTCCGATGATGGTAGGGACGCCGCGCTGCGGCGTCCGGACAGCGCAGCGCGCTGTCCCTACCTTTGCCCTTCAACCTTCAACCTTCAACCTTCGTTCCGCCTTCACCCTCATCGAGGTCATGGTGGTGATGGTGCTGCTTTCGCTCATCGTCATCGCGCTGATGGGCGTGTTCAGCAGCACGCAGGCCGCGTTCCGCGCCAGCGTCACGCAGACCGACGTGCTCGAAGGCGGCCGCGCGGCGATGGACCTCATCACGAGCGATCTGCGGGCGCTGGCGCCGTCCGGCGGAGCCACTAATATTGTGGGTAACGCCAACCCTGCCGTGACGCTGGCGGGCAACGGTCAGATCCCGGTGAATTTTTATCTTGTCGTCAACAACAGCATTATTTCTCCGCCGCTGACCAACACGCTTGTCGGCAGTGTCAGCGGCGCTCCCCGGATCAATGTGGTGGAAAACGTCTTCGTCTTGAGCCGTCAAAACCAGACCTGGTCGGGCGTGGGTTATGTGGTGGACACGTCGTCAACCGCCAACGGCCTTTACCCGCTCTACCGTTTTGCGCCGACGGATTTGCCGGCGCGGCCCACGCCCATGCAGCTTTTCACGAACTTTCTGGCCAACAGCGTGCAGCCGATTTCGCCATACAACACCAACATGCACCGGCTCATGGAGGGCGTGGTGGGCTTTCGCGTGCGCGCCTACGACCCCAACGGCCTCTGGCTGACCAATGGTTATCCGTCCGGAACTTCCAGCACGTTGAAAAACACGGCGCTCTTTGCCCCCGTTTATGGCGAGGTCGGCTGCTGTCTGTTCAGCAATTCGCTGCCGGCGTCCGTGGAGATTGAAATGGCCACGCTGGAAGACCGCACCTTGCAGCGCGCCGAATCCCGGCCCTACGGAATTCAGCGCGACCAGTATTTGCAGGGCCAGGCCGGCAAACTCCACCTCTTCCGCCAGCGCGTGACCATCCCGAACGTTGACCCCGCCGCCTACCGATGAAAATAAATTGCCACAACGAAGTCAGAAGTCAGAAGTCAGAAGCCAGAAGCCGGATCTCTGCGGGCCTTCAACCTTCAACCTTCAACCTTCAACCTTCGCGCGAGCGGATCGCGCGTGGCGGTTCCGGCCATCAACCATCAACTATCAACTATCAACCTGCCGCGCGCGGCTTCGCCCTCGTCATCACGCTCATTTTGCTGTCCGTGACGCTCATCATGGCCGTGGCGTTCCTGGCCATCAGCCGGCGCGAACGCGGCTCGGTGGTCACCTCCACCGACTCGGCCACCGCGCGCTATGCCGCCGACGCCGCGCTGGCCAACGCCGAGGCGCAGATCATCTCCTCCGTGCTCGCCACCACCAACCCGTATATCAACAACCTGCTCGTCTCGACGAATTATATCAACCGGCAGGGATTCGCAACCGGCTTCAGCAATCCGACGAACGTCAATTATGACTATTACAACAACCAGCCCGGCTCCCTCTCCGTTGCCGACTTTTTGCAAAACATCGCCAACCTGCTCTACCTGCCCCGCGTGCCGGTTTATGTCCCGACCAATGCGCTCGGCTCGAATGATTTTCGCTTTTACCTCGACCTGAACCGCAACGGAAAATTTGAAGATACTGGTTTGTTTCCCGCCATCAGCTCCGACCCCAATAATCCTTATTTCAATCTGGCCGGCAACACGATGCCAAACATTATTCCTGGAAACACCATAAGCAATTTAGTAATGGGCAATCCGCAATGGATTGGCGTGCTGGAGCGGCCGGACGCGCCGCACGGGCCGGACAACAAATTCTTGGCGCGCTACGCCTTCATCGCCCTGCCCGCCGACGGCGCGCTCGATTTGAACGCCATTCACAACCAATCTCGGCATGGTATTAATGCCACCGGGGTAAATCCGCCGCCAGCCGGGGACGTTTATTTCCGCAATCAAGGCGTTGGCTCGTGGGAAATCAATCTGGCCGCGTTTCTCGCGGACTTGAACACAAATGTAAATGAGTGGGGAAACGACATCGGCCAGACTGCGATTTATTACCGATACAATCAGCCGGGGAACGCCAACACCGGGAACGCTTTTGACGATGCCCGCGCGTTGCTGGCGTATCGCTATAACAACACGTTTGGTTCGCTGGCTTTTGTTCCCGCGCTGATTCCCAACTATGTGTTACCCGGCTCGGTGGACATCTTGTCCATCGGACCGGCGATGGTTACGACAGCCGCGCCATTTTATTATCCTCTTCCGAACAACTTCTTGAACCAATACTTGTGGCCGGGCGCGGACAACACCAATCACTTCTTCGCGCTGCCTTCGGATTTGTTCGATACGAATAAAAATTCCATTGCGTTCAACAACCGCCTGCTCTTGGCGGGTGCCACCAATTCCACCTATGACCGCTACACGTTTTACCGGCTGCTCGCGCAGCTCGGCACGGATTCCTCGCCCGACGCGGGCAAGCTGAACCTGAATTATTCAAATGCTGTCGCCTATTACTTCAATGGCGCAGTTACCAACATCGTCGTCACTCCAAACACGAATTTATTGGCGTGGGATCCGCTCCAGTTCTTTACCATTGCCGCCGACCGGATGCTGCGGCTCTACACCACCAATTGGTTTCAGGCTAATCCGACGAATTATCTGGAGACGTATTATGCCATCATTCCCGGCGGTTATCTGGATGCGGGTGGAAACGGCGTGACCAACCTCCAATATCTGGGCCAGACCAACGTGATTCCCGCGTTCAGTCTGACAAACATTCCGGTCTATGTGAACGGCCACTTTGTTTATTCGTCTGCCGTCCAGCGCGTGCTGCAACTGGCCGCGAACATTTACGACGCCTCGGTCACCAATTTTTATCCGTCCGTATTTCGGCCGCTTTTCAGAAAGGATCAATTCAGTAACATTTTTATTACCGGCTATACCAACTTGAACAGCAGCTTCGGCGTAAATACTGTTTCTTCTTCGAGCGACCTCCAGCTTTCGATTCCATCTGACGTCGCAACGATCATTTCCAAAGTTGCGACGGGTCCGGTGCCGCCGATGGACAACATTTACGGAGTGCCTTGGATTGTGGGCGCGAAGAAGGGCTTGCCGAACTTCAACGAGTTTTCCATGCAGGATGTCGTCCAAGTCACCCGGCTCCTGCAAGTCACCCGGCTAACCACCAATTCGTTGCCGAATGGCACGAACCAAATGTATCTCTTCGGCATCACCAATTCGCTCGGCGTGGAGTTCTGGAATTCCTACACCAATGGTTATTCCAACCAGGTGCAGGTCGTCGTCAACGACAGTTTCACCATGCAACTGGCTTTGACCAATAATGGCACGATCACGCCCTTGGCTTTCCCGATCGGTCTGGTTAATCCCGTTACTTTTGGCCTGAATACCAGCACCAATGTCATTATTTGGCCGGGCCGATCGTTTGTCGGTTCGTTTGTTGTTCCCCTGAACACTAATAAGATGTTTCTGCCAAATTCACAGTATGACTTCGCAAACGAGCAATTTGATTATGTCGGAGACAATCCTAATCCATCATTTCAAACCATCACGCCATACGCCTTTGCGAATCTGCCACAAATTCTTTTGCAGGTCACCAACCGGTTGCAGGCGTTTGCGCTGGATGGAAATCATATCATTGACTACGTCAGTTTTGCCGGCCCACAAAGCACCCGGAATTTGAACTCGGAAATTTTCAACACCAACAGCCAAGTCCTATCACTTGATTCCCAATTCACGAATCTGGTCTGGAGCACTGCACCGGATGGCTTGGGCAATCCTTTGGGAATTGACACACAAATTGGTCTCTCCGATGCCTCAATTCCTCTCCCGATCATTAATGGACAACCCAGTGCTACCTACTGGAAATCTGCCCCGCAGTGGAATGGATCCATAGGTGCCGAGATTGACGGCTTCCGTTATTTCCTGAATCCGCTAAATCAACCTATTTACAATACATCCACGGCAAACATGCAAAATACCACGAATCTGGCCGTGCAGGCACCCTACGCGCCAACATTGTCCCTTTACGAATACACTTCGTGGCAGGCGAATGATCCGCTGGTGCATTACATGCAAAGCGATTTGAATTTCATCGGTGCCGATCCGCAAAACGGCAGCTCCGGCGTCCAGACCGGCGTCCATAAAATGGCGATCACTTCCACAAAAAATTTACCATTGTTGCCCGATCTCGGCCTTGTAAATGCCCGCTATCAGCCGTGGGGCACAACACCACCGACCGTCGGAACCGGGATTTCGCAGGCCAATTACAATACGAATAAATATGATCTTGCTTTTAGAGATCCGCTGGCTTGGAATTCGGATCGCTGGGATTTTCCAACCAACAAATACCCGACTGCGGGCTGGCTGGGCCGGGTGCATCGTGGCACGCCGTGGCAAACGGTTTTTCTCAAAGCCGCAAACATTTTGCACGAAACAACAACGGTGGGCACATCCACTTATAACATCGGCACGAACACATGGGCCGTCTGGACGGGGAATTCCGCCAACCCCGTTGACGCCGCCAACAGCGCGCCGTTGCTGGACCGCCTTTTGTTTGACTTGTTCACCACGGCCATCAATGACAACGCGTCGCGCGGTCAGTTGTCGGTCAACGTGGCGGCGAACTCGAAAGATCCCGGAGCCGGGCTGGCGGCGTGGTCGGCACTCTTCAGCGGCATGGTGGCGTTGACCAATACCACCGTCGCGCCCCCATTTCCCACCACAGCAAGCCTCCAAGCCTCCAACAGTTGGTTGGTGATTCCGCCAGCGGGCGGAAATGGATTGAATTCCGCCTTGGGCGATTTGGTGACGAACATCAATTTCACGCGTTCCCTGTTCGCCAACGCCGATGGCTTGGTCGGCGCGTTTGAACACAAAGGTGACATTCTTTCGGTCGCAGCGCTGACCGAACAGTCGCCATTTTTGAATTGGAATAATGTGAACCAAATGCAACAAGGCATCAGCGATGAGGTTTATGAATGGCTGCCGCAGCAGACGCTCTCGCTATTGCGCGCGGACGGCAACCCGCGCTATGTGATCTATTGCTACGGCCAGACGCTCAAGCCCGCGCCCAACGGCGTGGTGACGGGCGGTCCCAACCTCGCCAACGGAGTCAGTCCGTTTGGCATGGTCACGAATTATCAGGTGGTGGCGGAAACGGCCACGCGCGCCGTGGTGCAGTTCCGCCCGGTGGTGGTGACGAACAACGCGGTGACGCCGCCGCAGGTCCAGACAAATTATTCCGCGACGCTGGAGCAGTTCAACCCGCTGCCGCCGGATTGAGATTGAACCGCCAAGGCGCGAGCATGAATTTGAAGGTAGGGACGCCGCGCTGCGGCGTCCGGTCATCGCAGCGCGATGACCCTACCTTTCGTGAAGCGCGAAGGTGGAAACGGTTTTTATAGCGCCATAGGCGCGGCAGACAATAGCCCACAGCTTGAGCTGTGGGTAAGTAAGTGGTGATTTAAAATTTACCAGCCCCGGACGGGCGGAAGAACGGTTTTGTAAATGGTCTGATTATTGGGAACTTCTGGCGGTGAAATTGCCGCCGGATGGATCATGAAAGCGAAGACATCATTTTGCAGTGTGATTGAAAGAGGGTTCGCCCTCACCCTGCCCCTCTCCCCCAGGAGAGGGAATGGCGGTATTCCGTCTGCGACTTTGCCCCAGCCCGCCAGCTTTATCCAATCGTCGGAATGCTCAAAAAAAGCGGAAACGATTCCCCCTCTCCTGCCCCTCGCCCGTCGGATGGGAGATGTCCTTCGCCCATTGGATGGGAGAAGGTGGCGCAGCCGGATGAGGGTTGTGACTTGTCCGGGTGAGGAAATCAGCTTGGGCCGGGGTGAGGGCGGTTGCCACCTCTTGTTACCGGGCAACCAGCTTCGGATTTCCCCAATTTTGGGTGGATTCCCCGGCCGGGCGTCCTTTTTTGGCCAAAAACAGCCAAATTTGGCCCCGGGAAAGGGTAAAACTGGAAAGATTTGCGCCGGAACAAGCGAAGATTTCT
>Ga0182030_10023251_pt1 | contig 11476 bp, 8 predicted proteins | sample 812S3MmetaG_FD_121299 | JGI IMG/M metagenome (GOLD analysis project Ga0182030, IMG submission 121299) | Permafrost microbial communities from Stordalen Mire, Sweden - 812S3M metaG (Illumina Assembly) | ecosystem: Environmental > Terrestrial > Soil > Wetlands > Permafrost | place: Sweden...
ACGCCACCCCCGACGAGGTCTACTATTCATTACGCATCAACCAGCGAGCTGCCTGAGCCCGTGACAACCTGTTCACCTCTTAAGAAGTCGGTCAGGCTGTCCAAGGGATGGGGTCCACTTGAGTTCTCAATTCGTGAAAACGCCTTGACATGTTGAGTTGTGAGGCGATGAAGTCATCTGTAGATGCTCGAAGGATCGACTATCGCTCCATTTGTCAATTATTCCATTTCAAAGGTGACCGGTGAGACCTGGCCCAATGAAGCGTGTCGGCGTCAGAGGTTCACATGGTCTCGTCAACAGTCGAGGCTAGTGGCTGAGTTCACGAGTATCCGGCCAGTTCGCTTGGACTCAGTCATCATCACGGGCCTGTCGTAGCGACGGTTGCAACTCGCCACTCAACGACAGATAAGAAAGTACTGGCTCCCCTTGTGAAGCGTTGTGAATCGAGATCCGATCTCGGTTGCGAGAAATTCGTGCATTGCAACGAAGGCTCCATAGAGTCCCGGCGTCGAAGTCGAATCCTCTGAAATGATAATTCCCCCCGAAACGATAAGTGGAGCAACTTTCCGAAAGGCGTCTCGGGTTGCTTCATACATGTCTACATCAATATTGGCAACGGAGATGGAGCGAATTTCAATAGGTAGTTCATCAACGCAGATATTCGCTCGAATCATTTTGTAAGGCGTGTTCGCGGAATTTAGTGTTTCACTTACGAAGGCCATCGTCTCCTCGGCACCCAGAAGTTGATGTGTGCCTTTCCAAATAACATCAGAGCTTTTCTCGGCGACTTCATAGTCAAATCCTTCGAACGTATCGAAGATCCATACCATTTTCTGGCACTCGATCTCGTTTAAGTAATTCAACATCGTCAAGGCTGAACCCCCTTTGTAAGTGCCAATTTCAACAACGTCACCCTCGAGCGAGCGCGTAAGTTCCAGGGCCTCACATAAATTCTCATGGATTGTTGGGTCAAGATGAGAAACCCTTTCGGCTAATTTCCATGTCTTTCTCAAGGAATTCAGCGCCGCACGATTGACGAAACGATAAGGAGTCTTTTTGAGGTCGGCTGGAGGAACGAATTGACCTTTGCATTCCAAGATTCGTGCAAGTGGCACTAACGCATCCGAGTCACATTCGTAGTACACGAAGAACACGGACTCAGAGACCTCGTCATCAGATAGTCCAACTAGCGAATTGATCGTCCGATCGAATCTGCGAAGAATTGAATTTGGAAATTCCAAATCGGAGAGCAGGAATGTGGGCACACCCCGTTCTCGCCAATGCTCGGGTGCGAATACGTCTGTCACCTTTCGTGAGACGAAGACGTTATTGGGATTTACACGCTTTAATGCAGCGGGTGCTCCGATGGCAACAGATTGAATAATTAGAGCTTCCAATTTCGGGGACCGGCTAACGAGACCCCTGGCTCTGTTAATGATGAACGAATGTAAGCGTGAATTCACCGTAACCCCTCTGGGAAACTTAACAGCCAAAGGTGTACATGTCACAAATGGTGAGTCCGCTCACACGACAACTAGTAGAAGTCGATGTTATAGAGCTGCTGCATGCACTGCCAGGTGTCAGTACACCCGTAGTCGTGTCGGTCTCGATTGCTGGGGTCTCGTTGGCCAAGCCGCAGGGTCGTTGTTGTCTTGCACGTCACCATCTTGGTCACGAATAGCCGCCTTGGCGGCATTGGTTGTTGTCATTGGTCTTCGGTGTCACTTGTCTCGCCCATATGAAATGACATTTGTCAGCGGGTGTCTCACGTGGGGCCGAGGGTTGGGGGTATCCAACAATTACCGAAGCCCGATGTAACTCGGAGCGCTCCACGAGATCGATGCCGAAGCGCCACCAGAAGTAGCTACCACATCATTTGGTGGGCCAGGATTGAGTGTCGCTCCGTTGATCGCCGCTGAAGCGATCTCGACGCGAGAATCCTCGATCGACTGCGTATTCCGGAGCTTTCGGACACCCAATCCAGAGTTTTCGTACACGTCTCGGTGAGATCGAAGGCCGAGCAGCGGCCGACACCGAGCGTCCCTTGATGCACCTTGGCTCCGCGCATCAACTAGGAGCCGAAGACCTGGATAGTAAAATAATCGCCGACTATTCGCGACTGATTACCAAACTCAGCGATTTCAAGCACGTCGCGACTTAAGGGCTCAAATCGTTGCAGATCACGCGAATGCCGAAACAACTAATTTTCGAAAAACCATCGAAATCATAGGTCGAAAATAGGCTCGACATTTGCGAACCACGGTCGAAGTCCTTGTCGACTCCATGCAGGGCTGAAGCTTTATGGCGAAGCGCAATCCACTCTCCAAAGTCATTCGAGATCAGTTGGTTTCAAAAGCGTATCGCGACGACGATAACGATCTAACCACCAAAGTGCGGCCGCAAAGATCACCATGACGGTCGCAAGGAGTGCCTCGTCAATAGATTCATGCGATGTCGCAACGTCAATAGTGACGAAGTGACTTGCTGCCTTCGGACTGGCAATCCACCCATTACGCATGCCATCAACTAGAACGTGAGTCGATCCCGGTGAACCAACCCATTGTGGGGAGTAGCCGGTTTTAGAAGTGATTAATCGTGAGGGTTTGGCCCTCGTCACGGGAGTACCGACTGCCACGATATTCGTTGCCTGCGACAGCGAATTTGCAGAAATTTCCGCATACTGTTCAACGGAAGTTTGCCCGACTCCAGATGAGTCAGCGTAAAGAAAAATGGTGATCGATGTTGTCCCAGGGGTTGGATCAACGATTGTTGAATAGCGTTGCCATCCAGTGCCGGAGGATATCGTGGGCGCGGCGGCGCAGGTACCGGCTGGCTCCTCGAAAATGCAAAGACGTGCTGGCGCGCCTACCAATGTTCTCTCCCAGAGGCGTAACAGAAATGGGCCTCCGTGCCAGGACAGTGTTTTAGACTCGCAAGAACTGTCGACGGTTGCCGTCAATTGTAAAGCGGATGCGCCTCCTGGGGCAACGTGGGCGATTGTGGTAGCGCGAAGAAACTGTGGTGGCTTGACTGGCACAAATTGAGAGCAGTTCTCGACTGCACCCCAATCACCGGCTGAGAAGTCTCCGTTACTAATCAGTGAGGTTCCTACGGGTACTCGAATGTGAGCGATGGTGCCACCGCCCGCAGTCCTCAGCAGGCTGCTTTTCGTTTTCTGTATGTAACCAGAACTTGTTGACTCAATGAAGTATTTCCACCCGGCTGGCAGTGTGAGTTGTGTGGATAACGATGTCGGACTCAAATTCCAGTCGGTGATTGGAGGGATCGGGAAGAGTGCCACGTGGCCTTTTTTCGGTACAGAAGTTACTAGCACTGCATTTCGCGGAATCAGCGTGAGATCGCGGAGGTCGGGCGACGAGGAAGCGACCGTAGCGAATTCTGTTGACGATGGGCGGTAGTTATCTCTAAGTTCGTATAGGGAGAGGGTGCCACTCCTGTGAATGAGTTTCATCTCAGGGTCACGGCTCAAATTGGCGGCAAGCGCCAATGGCGACACAATAGAGCGACCCGGGAAGAGAGCGTCAATGTCGCCACGAACCAAGACGATCGGCGTACCGATGGCAGTGAGTAGTCGACCGGCTTCATCCCAGTCGTGGTTGAGAAGAGCTGCCGCTTCAAGTTTTACCGCCTGCAACAACTCAGCTGAATTCTTAAAGTAGGTCTGAGCGTTGGGAACCACGACAAGACGAGAAAATAAGTTCGGAATGAACGCGTCGTTTCCGTAATACCAGGTGTAGGGCATTGCGTAAAAGTCATCCGGCGGCAGTACCAGAAGTGACCCTCTGGGCGAAGATGATGAATTCAGATAGCGAGCCGTGGTGCTCCAGTCTTTAGGTATAACTACATGGTCTGATGGGAAACCATCACGTGGACCAAGAATGACCTGTCCTGTCCAAAGCGGGAAACCGGCCGCTAAAGCAACGATGAGTATCGCGAACGCGACCAACATGAATGACGAGAGTTTTAATGTTCGCTGACGGAAAATCAGTGTGAAATTTGCAAACTTTCGAGTCGAAACCCTTTGAATTTGTTCTACAAGCAGTCCGCTAAGGAGAGCGTATCCTAGCGCTGCAACGATCAAAAATCGTCCCGGCTCCCTCAATAACCAGCCATAGGGGAGATGATATAGAACGTCGAAAAGTAGATTGCCGGGTGGCCGAGTTCCAGTGCTGAGAAAGATAACACCGAGCGCGACTATAGAAAGCAATCCTCTCATGCGCGAAATGCCAATTTCAAAGTTACGAGAGACGCGCCGTAATGCCAAGCCACCAAAAGCGATTAGCGGTAGCAGTGGACGTACCAACTCAAGCGGCAAATGGCTGAAGTTTCCGGCATACGGATAGTACTGCGGGTAGTTCCAGCCCCATGTGGTATTGAGCCAAAGGCCATTGGATAATGTTGATCGGGTCTCTGTGAACGCCCACGCCGACAGTGCGGACAAACTGCCAGACGATATTGATGATGACGTAATCAGCGAAGGGATGATCCAATACGCGGAGGCGCCGAGCAGAAGTGCACCTGCGATAAGCAATCCAAATACAGAACGCCCAGCGGCGTCGCGTCCGAACCGACTCCACACTAATAAAGGCGTAGCAATAGTGGTCACCGCGAGCATGGCCACAAGGGGTGGGTTGGTATAGACATATCCGACAAAGGGAGCGGAGACCGCGAACGCCACACAAATTTGCCAGAGTCGAATGCGGTTGTTTCCATAGGCGACCACAGCGGCGGCGAGTGCCGGGATGAGAACCATGACCGTCAAATAGTTGTCATAGTCGGTAATTTGGCTGATCGTCATCGGGTTGAAGAAGTAGACCACCGCGATGACAACGCCAGCCAATGGCGAAAGTCTCAGGGATCGTGCCAGCGCCCCTGCCGCCATCAGAATTGCGGCTACGAGGAGCGTTAACCAAAATCTCTGGGCAAGAGCACCGGACCCGCCGAAAAGACGGGTTGCCCATTCAACGGCGGCCCACGGAAGTTGCGTTTGATTATTTGTAGGGGCCCCGAGATTGACGCCAGACCACCCAAAGGTCGAGAAAACTCTTGCGATCCAGGCCGTGCCAACTGGTGGAGTTATATCTCCTCCCGCAATCGCCGATCCAGATCGAAACCACGCCTGGGCAATCAGCCCTCCAGCTAGTCCAAGCCCGAGGATCGTCCATCTCCAGTTGGCTGTCCGAAGTTCCCGAGATGACTCGGAATCGATTACTGCTGTTGGCCTATGAATGAGCAGCAATAGCGCCGCAGCAATCAACAGGCCAACGAATCCGATGTCCGCTGAAGCGCTTTGTATTGAACCTTGAGGGAGCGTCTCAGCGAAAACGACTCCGACAAGTCCAATCGATGCTGCTATTACTCGTAGAGAATAACGACGTGAAGACTCCGATGGATCTTCAGCAGAGATCCCCAGAGTCATGGGTGGCTCGATAGAACTGGAAGATCGAGGTTCGTCAGGCATCAAGATGCGGTACCGCGACCTCGAGTACGTGCGTTAGGTCTATCTGGCAGACCCACCGCACGTCCAAAAGGAACCCAAATCATCGCTGCCGCCATAGAGATGGCCTGGCCGATCTTTAACACTAAGAGGCCCATACCAAGCGGTCGGAGTAACGCGCGCGGTTGGCGCAACCACGGACGACTGGACATGGCGACAATCCCCTGGAACCCGTGTTTCTTTATAAAGAGCGCCACGCCCGGTGCATAATACGCCTTCTTCCAGCAGATATTGAAATAGCGGACATGACCTTCGTGATGAACAATCTTGGCGTTGATTCGAATTCGCTGTCCTGCCCCAACCGTTCGCAGCCCCAGGTCCCAGTCTTCGGCTCCCGTCATTGCCTCATCGAACCCGCCGACGTCTTCGAAGACGTTTCGAGGAAAGAAGCGAGGCGCCTCAATAGTTTCGCTCCCCTCATAAAACGAACGTTCGTAAGCACTGACGTCGGCCCAGAAGCCTTCTCCCACCGTCTCCTCGGGAACCACAACACTGGCAGCGCCGGCGTTAATCGCCGCTACAGCTTCGGCGATCACCGTTGGTGAGAGAGCCATATCGGAATCAACGAAACCGATGATCCGACTTGCCGTCGCTGCAGCTCCTGCATTTCGTTGCGCGGATCTTTCGGGTCCAACGAGGAGAAAGAGATCGGCCAACTGGTTCGCGATGAGTGGGGTGGCATCCGTCGAACCGTTATCCACAACCACGAGCGTGCACGGAAACGATTGCGAACGAATTGATTCCAAACAAGCTCGAAGTGTGGCTCCCGAGTTACGCGTGGGAACGACGACTGTTACATCTGAAGCTGAGTCAGCGGCCGTCATTCGATGCTCCTACCGGGACAACCAGCAACAAAATTGTCCTGGATGACCCATTCTGGATAGCGGACGCTCTGACAACGCGCAGGACTCCAACTTCATCATTAGCGGAACTTTAACACTGGACATTGATCCCTAAACCGTATTCATATAAGTAATTGCAACATGCCGGGATAGAGTTGCATCTCGTAAGCGGTCCATTCGGTGCAGAGGAGATAGCGTTGACATCGACTTCACGAGGCGTACTAGCAATTGTCGCTTATAACGAAGCTGGACGAATTGCCCGTTGCCTCGAAAGTGTAAAGAATTCCCCCCCGCCACCCGGATTGACTTGGCGCGAATGGTTCATTCTCGATGGGGGAAGCTCTGACAAGACCATTGATGTAGCGCGAGAATGGCATATGAAGTCGTCATCGGCGATACCTTTTACTATTCGCACGGTCACTGAACGACGCGGACTTTCTGCCGATCTGTCTGAATTTCGTGCACAACTCATAGCCGAAGAGAGACAGAATGAAATCGTTGTAATCGTCGAAGCTGATTCCACGTTATTGGCCAACAGTATTTCGAACCTCTTGCGTCCCTTCTTGGAGTTACCCGACCTTGTAGCAACATTCGGCATATGTCGAGTCGACGATTACTCTCGGGGTCGGTGGGCTTCAGGATTCCAGCTGGATGTCAGTGAAGAGTTGGCTCGCTTGACCGACCCAACCAAACCTCGCGCTATGGGAAGACTCTTTGCTTACCGAGTCGGGGGACTTGGCGATTTCGCGATAATTCCTAATGCGGGCGGCTTCGATGACCAGTTGTCGGCGTTTATGAACTCCAAGCACCTCGAAGCCAGAATCGTTCCCGATGCAGTTGTTGTGATTACTTCACCGACAGGCTACCGAGACTTCTACCTTCAAACATCTCGAGTCCAAGCTGGAAGCACAGCAACGAGAGATGTGTATGGTGCTGAACGCGATAATCGTCCGACTCGCCGTCTGAAACTTCGTGCGTTCATAAATCAAGCGCTCAAGCATCCCTTGCGAGCAGTTGCCTACTTAGTCGCGAGGTTGGTGACCCTGGTGTGGCTTTACAAGAAACCACTGAAGTTTAAAGATACGTGGACCCCGTCGTTGTCGACGAAAGAGAAATCTGACAATTAAAGAGGATGGCAGATGAGTCGACAAGAGGCTTGCACCTTCGGTGAACCAGCAACTCCTAGCCCGAGTGAATTGGGGAGTTAGTTTGCGATGGAAAATTTCTCAAATGCGACGGGGATGTTGGAAGGACCCCAACATCCCCGTCGCGATTCAGCGAACTAACTCAGCAGGGCCCCGAATTTTTTGAGGAGCTTCGCTGTCGGACACTGGTTCTTGCCAATTGAACTTAGGTTTACCGAATGGTGATGCCGCATCATGGCATGACATTCATGAAGAGCGCGGCTGGTCTTGAAGATTCGACAATGACTAGCCGCGTTTCCGTTTGGGCACCATGGTGGAAGCTCCACGATTCATAACAAAGAAGTCTAAGATTGTTATTTCGCACTCGTCATTGCTTCGAGAAACACTAATATCAGTCGCCAAGGGTAACTTGGCGCCTAGTGGCCTCACACGATCGTTTCGTGTTCGGTTTCCGTCTCTAGGAGTCGGCTCTTCGAAAGGTTCGCGGTGAAGAAAGTAATTGTCACGACAACAATCAACGCACCAACTGAGGCGATACGGAAGTTTGATGCCCTCGAAGACTGGGAGCTCGTGGTCATCGGTGATCAAAAGACTCCGAAGGATTACCGGCTTGAACGAGGGACATACTATGACCCGTCGGCCCAGGAAGAGATCGATAAAGAACTTTCTGACGTGATTGGTTGGAATTGCATTCAGCGAAGAAACTTCGGCCTCCTGGTCGCGTTGGAGCGTGGAGCCGACGTCGTTGCATTGATTGACGACGACAACATTCCCAAACCTGGCTGGGGAAACGATCTTCTCGTGGGTCGTACTTCCGAGATCAATTTCTACGAGACGGATCTACCATGCTTTGATCCGATTGGAGTTACGAACTATCCAGAATTATGGCACCGTGGTTACCCGCTTCAGCTATTGGCGCAGCGCGTTTACAACGAGCCGAAGCTAAGGCCAATCTCGGTCGACGTTCAAGCCGATTTCTGGGACGGTGACCCGGACATCGATGCAATCTGCAGAATGGAGCATGCGCCTGAGTGTGTATTTGACTCCAAGGTTTTCCCCTTCGCCTCGAACGCCATTTCCCCTTTTAATTCGCAGAATACCTTTCTACACAGTGAAGTTCTCGCGGACTACTTTTTGTTTCCCCATATCGGCAGAATGGACGATATTTGGGCGTCATTTTATGTTCAAGCGAAAGGCCGAAAGGTTGCCTTTGCGAAAGCCTCGGTCTACCAAGAACGCAATGAACATGACCTCATAAAAGACATGGTTCAAGAGTATCTCGGCTATGAGAATAATCTACATCTGGTCACTGATTTGGCTCGGGATCCCGATGCGATCATTTCGTACCTCCCGGGTCGTGCCGTTCGCGCATTCGACCTTTACAGGCGGCACTTCGCTCGTGGCTAAGGTTCTTATTACCGGTGGGGCGGGTTTCGTCGGACGTCATTTCACGCACCATTTTCTAGAGCAAGGCGACGAAGTTCACGTCGTGGACTCGCTAGTTCCCTATACCGGAGGTCTCGATCCAAATTCTGGCTGGCCCTTGTTTGAACCTCGTGATTTCTCCGGCTTCAACTACCATCAGCTCGATTGTCGCGACTATTTCCGTGAGACGAAAGCAACTGATTTTGACTACGCTCTTCACCTTGCCGCGATGGTCGGTGGCCGGCTGATGATTGAAAATGAGCCGCTCGCGGTGGCTGATGACCTTTCTATTGATGCCGGTTACTGGCAGTGGGCTAAAGAGACGCAACCAAGGAAATCGATCTGCTTTAGTTCCAGCGCCGCTTACCCAGTTCGCCTCCAACGTCCAGATGGTTACGAATTACTGAAAGAGTCGATGATCGATTTTACGAAGGACATCGGCGTCCCCGACATGTCGTACGGATGGGCAAAACTCACTTGTGAATACCTTGCCCGTCTGGCATATGAACATCACGGCGTGAGATCCGTGTCCTACCGCCCTTTTTCTGGTTACGGAGAAGACCAAGACGATACCTATCCTTTCCCGAGTATCTGTAAACGGGCAATCGACCATCGTGACTCTTCAGAATTCACCGTTTGGGGCTCTGGACGTCAAATGCGAGATTTCATCCATATAGATGACTGCGTCCGAGGTGTCATCACAACAATGGACATGATCGAAAACGGTGATGCGATCAATCTTTCGACTGGCACGCTGACGAGTTTCATCGAATTTGCCAAATTGGCCACTAGTGCATGTGGTTACTCGCCAACGGTGCGGGGTACCTCCGATCGTCCAGAAGGGGTTTTCGCGCGCGGTGGTGATACATCAAAGCAGGCTGAACTGGGTTTCATCGCTAAAATAGAGTTCAAAACCGGGATTGAGCGAGCTCTTGGCTGGCTAGAGACAAACCGTTAGCTCAAGCCGCATTGTCATTAGTCCGGACGAGCGTGATCTCTTCTCCATATTCCTGGGCTGAGGACGGTGGAGCGTTTTTTGATGATGTCTCAAGGTCTTTGATGAGCGCCGACGCATTGCTGGATTTTGCCAAGGCAACGTGGCTTGTATTGACACACGCCAAGCTCGCGATTCTGAGATTGAAACCGCGATCGACAATCAGCTCCTTGAGGGATGACCTAGTGAACATTTTCAGGTGGCCCTCAATCTCCGAACCTTGACCAAGGAACTTGAGTTGACGCCCAAATAATTTTGCGACAGTTTTTTTCGGTGAACAGTGCCTGATTCCATAGTGGAAGCAGAACGCGGTTTGCTCTTGATTCAAGATCGGGGGTCGTCATGACCACTTTGTCGCCGACTTGAGAGCGCGCTAGATCTCCTCCGTCAGCCAGGATCGGGGACACGTTCAATGACTTCTCCCACAATGATCAAGTCACACATCGCATCGTTGAAGGGAATTCCTTTGGTCAAGTCGACCTCTTTGTATGTCCACGTGCACGTTGCTGATGGACATACATCTGTTCAGTATGAGTTCGCATCAATGCGCGACGACAGTTCGTTTAACAACCAGCCATTGTTGCAATCCACTTCTAGAAGATCAGCCGGCTTCGACCGGTCAGCATTAAATGTTTTTCCAATTGTCCATCAGTGTGCGTAATGAAGGCTTTGTGGCGCAGACAAAATTCATGGTGCCCACGTGATCGACTTCGCTAAGGCTCTGGAGTGGGCGAGGGCCACGATTGACGCGAAGGTGGAAGCATCCGATCTGACGCCTTTGCACGGGTTTCCGTATTTCTCAGAAGTGCGAAGTCCGACGCACTGCAACGAGCAGTTCATAACGAATTGCTACGTGCGGATCCTTTTCGCGTGAATCAAACAGTCGGTTTGGATGCCGCAACAATCTTGTGATGCAAAGGGGCTGGCACCGTCTCTTCTGTGCGCATTAAGACGTGACCACCGTCGACATTGAAGTCGCTAAGCCGTCAGAAGTCCAGACTTCTGCATTCGCACTGCGCTCATGAAGCCACCTCATTAAGCTTCTCAATGTTGCCAGACCGTTGAATTCGCAGGATTTGGAATCTGCATCTTGGAGCATGACGCTTGCTCCAAAATGACGGAGTCCCTGAGATTTGTTAGGTTGAGAGATAAAGTTCACAATAATGAAACATTAAGTTAAGTTTTCTCCCAGTTTTTCCTTGAAACGGATGAATGGCGCAGACAGAGAATGCCTGATAAAGTTGATTATTGGGAGAATGTGAAGTCATCACATTGGAGGGTAGTTATGGTCGAGCAAATCAAGGAAAAAATTTCTAGCCATCGTCGGAGGATCGTGCCGGCGCTGGTTGCGCTTTCGCTGCTCTCTGGAGTGATGGTGAGTCTTCTTTCAACGCCAAGCGCACAGGCCGACTACTACAAGGGCTGCGGCTACGGATATAACGCCAGCGGTGGTGGCTTCGGCTACGGAACTGGTTTCGCGTTCGGCTACGGCTACGGGCTGAATGGTGTGTTTGGATACGGATTCGGTGACCAAGTTTGTCCTCCGACGCCG
>Ga0182030_10023252_pt1 | contig 11476 bp, 9 predicted proteins | sample 812S3MmetaG_FD_121299 | JGI IMG/M metagenome (GOLD analysis project Ga0182030, IMG submission 121299) | Permafrost microbial communities from Stordalen Mire, Sweden - 812S3M metaG (Illumina Assembly) | ecosystem: Environmental > Terrestrial > Soil > Wetlands > Permafrost | place: Sweden...
CTTCTAGACCTGTTGATAAATTCACCAGATCAGATAACGACCCTAGTGATGGGCCAAGCCGTGGCTGGGGATTCGAGAAAACGGAACGTTATCTCACGCTTTGCCGCGAAAATTCAGGCTAGTACAGTAGATTAGCGTACACAAGTAGTTCCAGCCTATGGCACTTCCGAAACGGACCCAGCCGTAACTGAAGCAGTCTGCGCGATCCGTCGCGATAGAGGTGAGCCAGCCATTCGCGGGATCGGTCAGTTTCTCGTCATTGACCACCTGGAACGGCCCTCGGAGAATTAGCCCTACGCCAGCTGCGCCAGCCGGTCTGCCGCACTCTTAAGTGCCTCGGACTGGGAGTCCAACTCGCGTCCTGCAGCGGCATTCTGCTCCGCATTCGCGGCAATGCCCTGCGTCATCTGGCTCATCTCTTCCAACGCGCCCGACACCTGGTCGATTCCCTGTAGGTGGTGTTGGCTGCACCCTTCCAGGCTGTTCACCATTGTCTTCACCTGCACCAAACTGGATGCCACCGAACGGATTGCGCTGTCGACTTGGCCGAGCTTATCGCGGCCCTGGTGCGACACGCCTACCGACTCCTCGATCAGAGCGGCGGTATCTTTGGCGGCCTGTGCGCTCCGCTGCGCCAGATTGCGGACCTCGTCGGCGACTACCGCAAAGCCGGCGCCGGCTTGCCCGGCCCGCGCAGCCTCCACGGCGGCGTTCAATGCCAGAATGTTCGTCTGGAACGCAATCTCCTCAATCGTCTTGATGATCTTCGAGATCTGCGTGCTGGAACTGTTGATGGCATCCATCGATGCCACCATCTGACTCAATTTCTCGTTGCCATCGGACATTTGCCGGTCAGCTTCGCCGGTCACTGCCGAGGCGCTACGCGCCTGGCCCGCACTCTCGCGAATGACCGACTGCATCTTTTGGCTGGAAGCCACCGTGTCCTCAATGGAAGCCGCCTGCTGCGAGGCCGCCTGCGCCAGCGATTGACTTGCCCCGGCCACTTCGTGCGCAGCGCTCGTGACCCGCGCACTCACTTCCGTCATTTCGGAGACTACTTGACGGAGCGACCGGTTTACGCCCAGCACCAGCCAAACCACAAAGGCCCCGATGAGAACGGACACCGTGATGAGAGAAAGCGCAGCAAGCCGGCTATTCGAGATGGCTGCTTTGGCGTCCCGGCTGTCACCGGCAAGATCCGACTGCTGCCGCGCTTGCAGTTCTTCCGCGGTTTTATCCAGTTGATCGACCAGAGGGTAAATGCGGTCCAACATGACATCGTGAGCTTCGGGAAAGTGGCCCTCGAGCGCGAACCTCATATATTGGTCGTACAGTACCGGCCAGTCGCGAATGCCGGCTTCGATTGTATTCAGGGCCTTACGGTCGCTTCCGCCTACCATTGCGCCAAGTTCGGCAACATCTCGAGCCAACGTCTGCCCTCTGGCGGAGAATCGTAGCTTCTGGGTCGAAATGGTGTCCTGCGTGTGGCAAGAGGCGCATTCCACACCGGTGTTGCCAGCCAAGTTCTTAACCATGGAATTGATCAGCGACACCTCCGTCTTGGTGGCCTCTGCCCGCATTCCCTGAAAACCGGTGCGCATTTCGCCAACGAGTTGTAGTTTCTTGGCAGTAGCATTAACCGCAGTATCCAACGAACTGCCTAACCGGGCGATGGTATACAACCAACAACAGCCCATCGCGAGTGTCACCGACAGCACGCCAGCAATGGCGAGCATGATTCGAACGCCGACTTTCATTCGCATCCGCACGTTAGATATATCGGCTGATTGTGTAGGAAATTACAGCTAATCGTGAAGGAAATTACAATTATTCTTACCGAAGCGCGCGCAACGGATCGAGCTTCGCCGCGCGCCGCGCAGGAAAGTAACTGGCGGCCAATGCCGTGGCTACCAGGGCCGCAGCGGTCGCCGAATAGGTCCACGGGTCCGCCATCGTCGCTCCCTCTACCATACTCCTCAACACGCGCGAGGCTGCCAGTGCCGCCGGAAGCCCCAGCGCCAGCCCCACAATCGAGAGAGCCGCCGCCTCCCGCAGCACCAGACCCAGGATGTCGCCGGGCCCCGCGCCCGTGGCCAGCCGAATCCCAAACTCCCGCGTCCGCGCCGCCACCGCGTACGAGAACACGCCATAGATCCCCACCACCGCCAAGCCGAGCGCCAGGGCGCCAAACGCGCCCAGCAGCACTGTCGTAAATCGCTGGTAGGAGTGGACCATAAACACGCGGTCATCGAGCGTTCTGGCGCCTTCCACCGGGATCTCAGGATCGAGGCCGGCGATCGTCCGGCGAATCGCCGGCAGCAAGCCCAGCGGATTTCCAGCCGCTCGCACAATCAAGATGCCGCCAAAAGGGCGGGCAGAAGTCACAAACATGTCGCCTACGATCGCCAACTGTTGTCTCTGCTTCTCGTAGTGGATTTCCGCCGCCACGCCGACGATCTCGCAATTCACGCCGACATCGACATGGTGCCCGATCGGGCTCTTCTGCCCGGGGAACAGTGCACGCGCAGCGTTCTCACTGAGAATCGCGACTGGGGGACCCTGGCGATCCTGCTCGTTGAACGTCCGCCCTGCCCGCATGGGGATGCGGAACAACTCGAAGAATCCCGGGTCCACCGAACGCGACCCGATGTATTCCTCGATAGGCCGCCCATCGACGGCATCCGCGGTGGTTACGGTGGCCCGTTCGAGCGCCGGAAGGTCGTCGGAAACCGTCGCCAATTCCACCCCGGGAAGGCCCCGGACCTGCGCCATCAGGCGATCGAAGAACTGTCGGCCAGCGGCCCCTTGATACTTCTGTGAGGGGAGGTTGACCGGCACGGTCAGAACGTTACGGGTTTCCACCCCAGGGCTCACGCCGGCCAACCGTGCAAAGCTCCGCATTGCCAGCCCTGCGCAGACCAGCAATACGACCAGGAGCGCCATCTGCCCGGCCAACAGCACGCTTCGAAACCGGAACAATCCACGACGCCAGGGGGCCTGGTTCGAGCCGCCTTTCAGTAACTGGTTGACATCGCCCCGCGACGCCCGCAGAGCCGGCGCCAGTCCGAACAAGAGGCCCGCCGCCAGAGAGAGCAGCAAACTGAACCAGAGCACGGGAGCCGACACGCGCATCGTCTGCGCGTCTATTTGCCGCATGTAGGTGGGCCAGAAACCGGCATCGCCCTCGGGCCGCAGCAGAGCCAGCAGCCGCATACTCCACGCTGCCAATAGCATACCCGCCATCCCACCTGCCAGCGAGAGCAGGACATTCTCCACCAGCACCTGGCGAATCAGCGAACCTCTCCCCGCGCCGATCGCCACCCGCACCGCGATCTCCTGCTTTCGGCCGACCATGCGCGCCATCGTCAGGTTCGCCAGATTAGCGCAGGCGATCAGCAGCACGAACCCCACTGCCGCATACAGTACCAGAAGCCCTTTCGATAGGTCGGGGTCGGTTTTGCTCGCGCCCAGCGACACGGCATTGGCGTCCCAGATGCCGCCCCAAGTAGGCTGTTGGCGCTCCAGGGACTGCATGATGCTCCTGGTTTCCGCCGCTGCCTGCGCCATCGTGACGCCCGGCTTGAGATGTCCGATCGCCTCTTGCCAATGCTGCTTCCGGTTGGTGAGACTGCTCTTGGGGGCCATGGAGAGCGGCAGCCAGAACGCGGCGTGGCCGGAATCGCCGCACACACCCGGCGGCGCCACGCCGACGACGGATAGCATGTCGCCGTCCACCCGCAGGCTCTTGCCCAGGACGTTGGGGTCTGCGCCGAACCGCCCGCGCCATAGCTCGTCGCCGATTATCACTGCGGCATGCGCGCCCGGATCGGCATCTTCCGCGGGGAGAAACGCGCGCCCGAGGGCCGGCTCGATACCGAGCATCGAGAAATAGCTGGCCGATGCCACTTCGCCGCGCAAGCGGGCAACCGGCCCCGGCGCGGTAACTGTGTAGCTACGGAGAGCGTATACTGCCATCGCATCGAAAACCGTGGTGGCGCGTTGCAAGTCCTGAAATTTCGGATAGGAGAAGCTCACGTCGCGCGCGCCGCGGGCGTCGCTCTGGCTCGTGAGGTAGACCTTGGCAAGACGCTCGGCATCGGGATACGGCAGCGGCCGGAGCGTCACGTTATAAAGGACCGCGAAGATCGTGGTATTCGCGCCCAAGCCCAACGCCAGCGTCAGCACGGCGACGGCGGCAAAGCCGGGCGAACGTCCGAATGCACGTACGCCATACCGAATATCGCGAGCCAGCGCGTCCAGCCATCGCCACGACCACGCTTCCCGCGCGGACTCGCGCAGCAGCAACTCGTTCCCGAATTGGCTGCGCGCGGTCGAAGACGAACTGGATTGCGCCTTGCTTTCCAAATGAAACTGCATCTCTTCTTGCAGATCGCGATCGAACTGCCGTCTCTGGAGCAGGACCAGCAGCCTGCGCCAGAGTTCGCCGAGTAGTTCCATAGTTAGGCTATTGGTAGTGTGCGCTCCGCGGGTGCCGGTGTCAAGGGCGATACAATCGGCAGACGATATGAGACTCGCCCTGCTCGCCATTGTGCTGACCGCGAACCTCCGCGCGCAGACGCCCACCGTGCCCGATTGGGCGCAACCCGGGTCCGCGACCCACACCCAGGTAGCTCCGCCCGCCGACTTTCACCGCCCCAGCAAGAACTTCGACGTCGCGATCGGCATCTTCGAAGGCCAGTCCGACATCGGGAGCGCAGTGGTGCCGGGCAGCGCCAGTTACGACGCGGCGATGAAGCGGTACACCATCAATTCCGCCGGCTACAACATCTGGTATACCCGCGACGAGTTCCGCTACCTCTGGAAGAAGATGTCGGGCGACGTGTCTCTCGCTGCCGATATCGCATACCCCGACCCGGCCGGCTACGGCGACCGTAAGGCAGTCCTGGTGATTCGCCAGGATCTGGAGGACGATTCCAAGGAGGCCATCGTCGCGCTGCATGGCGCCGGCATGATCCACCTCGCGCACCGTCCCGAAAAGGACGTGCGTGTCAAGGACATGGAATTTCGCATCGGAGGCCGCGGCTTGCCCGGCGGTGCCTCGCCGGATAGCCTCGTGACGGTAGTGGCCAAGCGTATCGGCATCGAAAAGCGCGGCGATTCTTTCGCGCTGTTCGTCAGCCTGGATGGTGAGCCGATGAGCCAGTTCGGTCCGCCGATCCGCCTGCACCTCGACGGGCCGTTCTACGTCGGCATCGGCTTCTGCTCGCACCTTCCGGATAAGTCGGATACCGCCGTGCTGTCCAAAGTGGTTCTGGAGAATTCCGCCGGCAAGGTGCGGTAGGGCATGCTTCAGCTTGCCCAAACATAAGGCGAGCGAAGCTCGCGCAATGATTCACCACGGAGCAACTGAACGGGCGCGCCCAAGTCTGGTGAGGGAAGAAACTCGGCTGCGCCGGGCGATTTTTTGCTTCGGTGTTGGGGTAGGCCAAGTCTTTTGTTTCCAACAACCATAGATTTTGTTTCTTAGGAGGCACAGCGCGGCTTCGCCGCAAGCTTTCAGCTCTCAGCTTTCAGCGGTCAGCTCGGGGTGTTGGCCTTTGGCGGTAGCGCGGCGGTCTCTCCGGGGTGGGCAGTGCAGAATCATCGCGGCCCGCAAAGAAACGAAGAATTAGTAGTACAGAGGCACGGAGAAAAACAAAGTCAAAACCGGAGAACACTGAGGAGACAGAGAGCACAGAGGGGTCCGCTATCGCGGTGCGGCATTCTAAAGGTTTGCAGTGCGGATGAGACAGGATTCTTTCTGATCCGTGTTCATCTACTGATCTTCAGTGACTGTCTGCGCCAGAAACGATAGCAGGCCCTCTGTGTCCTGCGCCACCCCTGTGCTCTTTGTTCTTCTCCTTGTCTCTGTACTACTAATTCTTCGTTTCTCTGCGGGCCCCGACGATTCTGCATTGGCCGTCATCGAGAGCCCGCCAATCAAGAGCCGACGGCCAATACTCCAAGCGCTGACCGCTGAAAGCCGATCGCTGACGGCTTGCGGCTTTGCCACGCTCTGCCTCTGTAGTGAATTACTCCCACCTGGGGAATGGGTTGGCGCGCGCCGTCCGGCAAGCGGCGATCAGTTCCGGCAGCCGCGCACGCCGTTCGAAGAGGCGTTCCAACAACTGCGACAGAGCATCTTCTTCCCCCGCGATCCACGCCGGCGGAATACCTTTCCACGCCTGGTCGATCACTTCCTCGGGGAAGTGCACCACCTGTTCGAGCCACGGCTGGAAATCGTCCAGCGAACGCACCGCGTCGTACACCAGGCGGCGCGCGTAGAGGCCCTGCAAAGGTGAATCGGTAAGCTCCCAGTGCGGGCCGTTGAAGGCAAATCCGTGGTCGATCATGCGGGCGACGAATCCGGCCTTCGCCCCGGCAGCCCGCTCGCCCTGCCGCACCATCGCCCGGTAGAAGACCGCCTGGCGGCCGTCCGCATTCCCCACCCACTTATCGAAGACCAGGATGGCGCGAAAGTCCGCCAGGTTGACCACCTGCGGCAGCAGCGCGTCGGGCAGGAAATCGTAGACCGCGACGCGTGCCGGGTCGCCGGGGTATCGCGAGCCGAAATGCCAGCCGGGCTCCACCGGCAACATTCGCGTGCCTAGAGTGACGTGGATTTCCGGATTGGCCACCAGGAAATCCTGGCTCACCTGAATGAGCGCGGTTTCCGGCGCGGCGATCTTCAGGTAGCTGAGCAGCACCGACGAAACCAGCTCATTCACCAGAATGCGCGGATGCTGCGGATTGTTGCGGAACTTCACTACGTACCAGCAGCCGTCATCCGCTTCGAGCAGATGGGCCTGTGCCCCGCCGCGCATTTTCCGTATATGCCGGACAGCGGTCAGCGGCATCCAGTATGCGTTGGTCGCCTTTCGCGAAGTGCGCTTGCGACGAAGTACACTAGAGTAGTATCACACGGAGGAGCAACCACAAATGGCGGAAAACGAAGCGGGATCGGCGGCGGGAACACCGGAAGCCGCAGCAGCCGGCGGGCCGGCGCGCACTACCAATGAAGTAGCGCTCGAACTGATGAAGTTCATCGCCGTGACCACGGGTTACGGCAGGACCTCGCAATCGGGGACAGGCTTTTCCAGTAAGCCCCAGGGCCGAGCGCCCGAGGAGCAAGTAGATGCGCTGCTCGAACTATTCGACCGCTGCCGCAAGGTAGTTAAGAAGGAAGACTGAGCAAGAGCTGCGCCCTTGACTGGGCTGTGGCTTTTTGTATTACTAGACATGAGAACCTTCGCGCGCCGCGCGGTGATTCTTCCCGAGAGCCCGCCAAGCTGACCGCTGAAAGCTGATAGCTGACAGCTAGCGGCGAAGCCGCACTGTGGGGTAGGCAATCTTGCCTGCAGGCGGCCTTTTAGGCCGCCGTTCCCGATACGCGAAGAGTTTTTCTGGCTTCAGCACCGCCCATGGGTGTAGGCGAAGCCGAAGAAAATCGGGCTGAAGCCCGGGGGCCCCTCTGGGGATGGCTGAAACCCGCCCCACGTCGCGGTCCACCGAAGGCCGGGAATGGCCAAAGTCCAGCCTAGGGATTCGCCCTTGAAATCCTTTCAGGATGTTGAGTCAGGAGAGGCTGCTACCCGGTCCGACGAAGTCGTGACACCCCCGGGCGGGGCTGTCGGAAGTCGGAATGCGTCGGCCGCGCGCGCCTCGGAGCTCCACGGTTTCCCGAGGGGCCCCCAGCTTGCCGGGTGCCTTGTGTTACGCTTGCCCTCAGCGTAATGACCATCAACGGTTATCTGGCAAAAAGTTCGGTAGTGGCCGCGCTCGGCGGGCTGCTCTTCGGATTCGATACGGCGGTAATTTCGGGCGCTACCAGCGCTCTCCGTCTGGAATATTCCCTCAGCGACCTGGCACTCGGCGTTACGGTGTCCGCCGCTCTGGTCGGCACGATATTAGGAGCCATGTTCGGCGGCATCCCGGGCGACCGGTACGGCCGCCGCAACAGCCTCCGCATCACCGCCGTCCTCTATCTGATCTCGGCCCTGGGCTGCGCCTTTGCCTTCGACTGGTATTCCTTCGTACTGGCGCGCTTCATCGGCGGACTGGGCATCGGAGCCTCCTCCGTGCTAGGCCCGATGTATATCGCCGAAATCGCGCCCGCCCGGCTGCGTGGCCGGCTGGTGGGATTGTTCCAATTCAATATCGTGTTCGGCATCCTGGTGGCGTATCTCTCCAACTACTTGATCGGCACCATGGGCTTCGGCGACATGGAGTGGCGCTGGAAACTGGGGATCTCGGCGCTTCCGGCGGCGCTGTTCCTGGTGATGCTCTTCTTCATCGCCGAGAGCCCGCGCTGGCTGGCCAAGCGCGGCCGAGTGCAGGAAGCCGAGGATGTCCTCCGCGCCAGCGGCGATCCCAACTACCGCGAGGACTTGAACCAGATTGTCACGTCCGTCGACGAGCACGCCGCCGCGGCCAACGAGCCGTTCTTCTCGCGCAAGTATGGCCTGCCGATCTTCCTGGCCATTTCCATCGGCATGTTCAACCAACTCTCGGGCATCAACGCCATCCTGTATTACCTCAACGACATCTTCGCCAAGGCCGGATTCAGCAAGGTCTCGGGCGATTTGCAATCCGTCGCGATCGGCGCCACCAACCTGCTGTTCACCATGATCGCGATGAGTCTCATCGATCGCATCGGGCGCAAGACGCTGCTGCTGATCGGCGCGGTGGGTACCGCCGTATCGCTCGCCGGAGTGGCAGCCATCTTCTTCGCCGGCACGCATCAGGAACTGCTGGTCTGGTGCCTGGTGGGCTTCATCGCATCCTTCGCGTTTTCGCAGGGAGCGGTGATCTGGGTGTATCTCAGCGAGGTCTTCCCCACGCGCGTCCGCGCCAAAGGCCAGAGCCTGGGCAGCTTCACCCACTGGATCATGAACGCCCTGATCTCGGCCGTCTTTCCCGTGCTCGCGGCGCGATCGGGCGGTGTGCCGTTCGTATTCTTCGCGGTGATGATGGTGGTGCAATTCTTCGTGGTGCTGGCCGTCTATCCGGAGACCAAGGGCTATACGCTCGAAGAAATGCAGCGCAAGCTCGGGATCAGCTAATGATCGTCGGAGTGGATATCGGCGGCACCAAAGTTGCTGCCGCGCTGGTGACCGCCGATGGCGAGATCCGCCACAAGACGCGCGTGCCCATGGTGTCGACCGGCGATGCCGCCACGGGACTCGCCGCGGTGAAGGAGGCGATAGGCGCCATCTACACCGCCGCACCCGAAGCCGTCATCACGGGCATCGGGATCTGCTCGCCGGGACCTCTCGATCCCGCCACCGGAGTGGTGCTCAATCCGCCGAACCTGCCCTGCTGGCGCAATTTCCCGCTAGCCGAAGAAGTCGAGAAGGCATTCGGCGTCCCAGCCCGCTTGGACAACGACGGCAACGCCGCGGGACTCGCGGAGGCGCTGTGGGGCGCTGGCATGGGCTATCGCAATATCTTCTATGCGACGCTCGGAACGGGGATCGGCGCGGGCATTGTGTTCGACCGCAAGATCTACCACGGCCGCACCGGCAGCGCCGCCGAGGGCGGCCACGTATCGATCGATTACAAGGGTCCGGTCTGCGGCTGCGGCAAGCGCGGCTGCATCGAAGCGCTGGCGTCCGGGCCGCGAATCGCTCTGCGCGCGCGGGAGAAGCTCGCGGCGGGTGCGGAATCGCGTATTCTGACGCACGCCGGAAGCATCGAGCAGGTGCAGACGGAGCACGTCGGCGCGGCCTTCCGCGAGGGCGATGCGGTGGCTTGCGAGGTCCTTACGGAGACTGCGTTTTTGTTGACGGTGTGGCTGGGGAATATCGTGGATCTGCTGGAGCCCGACGTGATCGTGGTGGGTGGCGGCGTGGCCGAACTGATGAGCTCGTTTTTCGCGAGCATCCGCGCCGATCTGCCGCACTGGTGTCTGAACCAGCGGGCCGGGGAAATCCCGCTCGTCCTGGCACGCTATGGCGCCGACGCGGGTATCGCCGGGGCGGCGGCGCTGCTGCGCTAGCCTGGCTGAAAGCCGTCAGCTCTCAGCTGTCAGCTCTCGGCTGGTGCACGCTAAACTTTGCAACCGTAGGGCCTACCGAGCGGGCCGGCCAATTCGCCGGGATTCACCTCCAAACTTTGCAAAGGCCAGCTCTCCACTGGCCCTTGCCCGATCCGGGCTTGGCGGTCACCGTGCCCGGACCGGAGCGCCGCAGGCGCAAGAGAGCTAATAGCTAATAGCTAATAGCTAACAGCCAAAAGCTAACGGCTCTTCGGTCAGCTGGATCCATGGGTAGCGCCGCAGGCGCTTTAAGGGCGCTGAAAGCTGAAAGCCTTCCTGGCCCCCCACTTGCCTGACATTCATGGCGAAGGAGCGTAAATGTCCGTCCTGGAGCACGGGGCAATACGGAATTGGTGTCGGTGTGCCTCACTGCTTGTGGCGCTTTGCACCATGGCGCGCGCGGCTGGCACCAATTTCGCGTCGGTCTTCGGCGGTTCCGGCCAGGACTACGCCGCGTCGGTCGCCTCCGACGCCTCCGGTAACATTTATGTCGCCGGATTAACCTATTCCCCCGACCTCCACGTCACCCCGGGCGCCTTCCAGACCGCCCTCGGGGGCAATGGATCGCTCGCCAATCCCTACGCCATCGCCTCCGACGCGTTCGTCGCTAAATTCGCACCCGACGGTACCCTGATTTGGTCCACATTCCTCGGCGGGAGCGCCGACGATTACGCCACTGGGGTGGGCGTGGATGGCGGCGGCAATGTCGTGGTCACGGGTTGGACCCGCTCCCTCGATTTCCCCGTCCTGAGCGTTACCATCGATGGTCAACCGGCCTTCCTGTCTTACATCAGCCCCACGCAGATCAACCTGCAGGTGCCGTCCGATAACACCCTTGGCACGGTGAATGTGACGGTCGACAATAACGGCTCGGTCAGCGCTCCGGCGACAGTACAATTGCAGAACTTCGCGTCGGCGTTCTTCATCTACCCGGGGACGAACTTCGTGTTCGCTTCCGTGCTGCCGAATTACTTACTGTCGGCCGATCCGTCTACGGTGGCCGGCGCCACGGCAGCCCATCCCGGCGACACGCTGGTGCTGTGGGCCACGGGATTCGGCCCCACCACTCCGCCAGCCCCCGCCGGCACAGTGGTCAGCGGCGTGCCGATGGGGACCACTCCCACGGTGACTGTTGGCGGTGTGCCGGTGCAGGTGCTGAACTCGATCCTCACCGCGGGGAGCGCCGGTCTATACCAGATTACGATTCAACTTCCCGCCAACGTGCCGACGGGCGCGGTGGCGATCCAGGCGTCGGTCGGCGGCGCGCAAACGCAGTCCGGCGCGACGATTTTTGTGGGGAAACTATGAGACTAACGAATGTGGGGCAAGATGGCATCTTGCGGCCGGATGGTATCCGGCAAGGCCATGCTGCCGGCGTAGAATTTGTGTGGCAGGCAATCGTGCCTGCAGGCGGGCTTTCCAGCCCGCCGTCAGCTAGCA
>Ga0182030_10023254_pt1 | contig 11475 bp, 11 predicted proteins | sample 812S3MmetaG_FD_121299 | JGI IMG/M metagenome (GOLD analysis project Ga0182030, IMG submission 121299) | Permafrost microbial communities from Stordalen Mire, Sweden - 812S3M metaG (Illumina Assembly) | ecosystem: Environmental > Terrestrial > Soil > Wetlands > Permafrost | place: Sweden...
GCGCTGAATTGTCTTTTTATGAGGACAGCGAAAACCCAGGAAGGATCGGCAAGCGCCTGAAGGTTTGAAATGGGAAAAGTCAAAGACCATTACCGTGGACTGATAGGTACTTCGCTATCGGCAAGGAGTAAGCACCTTCAAAAGATCAAAAAGCTTACCCGATTCCAACACTTGCCAAGAGCACCAGGGCGTATGATTTCAGTACGTTCGGGATAGCACCATGTTGACCAAGATTATGCAGCGATTACCATCAAGAATTTTGCCCGTGGCACTTGTGACATCTATGCTACTTTCATTACCGGCGCAATGCGAAAGCACAAATGAAGCAGAAGTTGCTACTGATATAGAAAAGTCTTTTGACCCCAATATAGCCATTCTGTCCCCAAACAAGCTGGCTAAGAATGGTGCCAAAACCCTTGCTGTCCGATATGATCGAGACGTCGATTTCCACGAAAAATTTACACTTCAGGGGCGCGACGGCGAGAAAATTTTGTGGTCCAAATCGATTCCTGATCTTGATTCTGGCGGCTTTCAAAACATTGAGGCTGAAGCAATCGGCTCATCCCGAATTAAGATCAGAAAATATTGGCAATACACACCGACTTTAAACCTTTGTTCCTGGGATGGCAAAGACTTCAAACTCATTTCGCACCGCCTCGACGACTCTGAAAAAAAAGATTTGCATGGATTCTTTGACACGATTGCCACCGGCAAACTAAAAGATCAAGCTTGTTACAACAACGTTGGCGAGGATTATTCCAGGGTCTGGGACTGGACAGACCGCAAAGACATCGCAAAGTTGATTCAACGAGCCGATATCACTGCAATGAAGGAATATCATGCAGGGCAATTAGCTCAAGCGCTCGCACGCGAGACAGCATCGCTTGCAACCGCAGCAGATTTACTTGGTCGAATTTTAGGTGGGCAAGAGGGCATCGAAGTTGAAGACACCGGAGATCGCGGCGACGGTCTACGTCCATTACAGTGGCTGGTGGTGTTTCAAAAGGCTCACATCAAGCCTAATGCCTGGCACGATGAACGAACATATTTCCCACCTTCAAACTATGTCGGTGCAGTCAATAACTATGCGTTCTTTTTACAGCTAAAAGGCGAAAACGAGAAAGCAATTCCAATATTCCAGAAAATAATTGCCATTGACCCAGACCGTTCAGTGACATATCTCAATCTAGGCGATTCACTCTTCGCTACAGGCGCTAAAGAGCGAGCGAAGACCGCTTATAAAAATTATGAGTTGCATTTGGACAAGCACACGATCATCCCAGAGCGTGTAATCCAGCGTCTAAAGAACTCAGAGAAAACGTTAGTGGCTCCAGTAGAAGCCTCCGATCCTGTCTGAGGAGCGCCGGCAGAAGTTTGGTCTGAGGTTACAGACTTTTTATCGGGGCCGCTGGTTAGTGAATCTCGAGCCATTATTAAACCTACCACCAGGAGCAATTCTGGACACCTCTATGAAGCAGGAACCCACCGTGTCAGCGGTTTCTACCGCTTAGCCGGAATCCTCTTCCTTCAGGGAGAGGAGGACGTCAAGAGCTACGTTTATATAACTTCAGTTCTAGCCAGCCTGGACGACCAACTTGATATGATGTCTTGGCATCATTGTGAGATGAAAACGGTGAATAAATCAGCCGATACAGACCTCGTACGTAGCAATCAAGCTACGTCGACGACCACACCCAAGAATTCCGGCAAGTTTAAAGACAGCCTGTCGTTGGCTTCAACCGCACTGCCCATTACTGGCGCCGTCGGTACCCTGGCTGTTTGGCTGGCAGCAAACTTTTACGTGGGAGAGATTCAGGTCACCCCCGATCGACCATTCAATACTTTGGAAGTTCGTGTCTCAGATAAAAAAGGGCAGGAGAGTGTTTTTCACACACCGCACTTTCAGTTGATGCCAGGGCAATACCATCTTGAAGTGACGGTCGATTCGCAATTCAAGCATCATGCTGACATAAAAGCAGTCTTTCAAAAGAACACTGATATTGCAGTGCACGTTCCAGCAGCAACAAGCTCCGTAGCTTCGGCAGTTAGTGCGCCCGGAGGGCAATCTTCCTCGCAAACAGGAGTTACGCCGGCGCAAACAGTCGATGAAGACTGGGGCTCAGAGCCAGGTGACAAAGGTAAAAAACATTGGTGGCAATTCTGGAAGAAGGCTACACCAGACAAATAAAGGCAGCTGTATCTCAGGAATTTGAAGTGCAACAAAATATTGTCGACGCAAAAACAAAAGACAAAGACTATTCGCCCCAACCACGCAAACAGACAATTCTATCTGAAAAATATTCTGCCGCCATTGAAAAACTTGTGCCCGGTGGTGTGAACAGCCCGTTCAGATCATTCGAAGAGGTCGGCGGACACACAATATTCTTTTCTCGCGCCAAAGGCGCTTATCTATACGATGTCGATGGTAACAAATACATCGACTATCTTGGAGCATGGGGTCCTGCGATCCTCGGGCACAGCCCCGATAAAGTCGTACTGGCGTGCCAACAAATCCTGGAGCACGGAGCAGTCTTCGGAACGCCGCACACTTTAGAACTAGAATTTGCGGAGAAATTGACGCGAGCGATACCGTCACTACAGATGGTGCGGCTTGTGAATTCCGGAACGGAAGCTGTCATGTCCGCAGTACGCCTTGCACGTGGATTCACAGGCAAAAACGTAATAGTCATGGTAGAAGGTGGCTATCACGGTCATAGTGATAGTGTGCTGGCTTCAACGAACGGCCACCGAACAAGTGGTGGAATTCCAACTGGAATTGCCGAAAATACTATGCTCGTTACTTTCAATGATCTGGAGACTTTAAGTGACTGCTTGAGTGCTAACTCTGGCAAAATCGCTGCTGTTCTAATTGAACCCGTACCAGGTTCTATGGGAGTCGTTCCGCCCGAACCCGGTTACCTGGAAGGTGTGAGAAAGCTGTGTGATGAGCACCAGTGCTTGCTTATTTTCGACGAAGTTCTCACAGGCTTCCGCGTTGCATTCGGCGGAGCGCAAGCTCTCTATAATATCGCACCTGATATCAGTTGTTTTGGGAAAGGGCTAGGTGGTGGCATGCCGATCGGCGCGTTCGGCGGCTCAAGGCGCATCATGGAGCATCTACAGCCCATCGGGGATGTATACCAAGCTGGCACCTTTTCTGGAAACCCTGTGACAATGGCAGGTGGCTGCGCGGTTCTAGATCTATTAGCCGAGCCACAGGTATATGAAACTCTCGAAGAGCGATCAGCACAGTTGTTTAAAGGCTTGCAATTAGAAATCGACAGCAAGGGATATCCGGTGACTTTGCAGCGAGTCGGATCAATGATTTCAATCTTGTTTGTCGATAAACCGGTGCGAAATTTTGCCGATTCAAAGTCGATCGACTCGGCCAGATTCGCTAAATTCTTCCATCATTTACTAGCCAACGGCATAAATTTGCCGCCTTCATCCGTTGACGCAGCCGCCGTATCAGCGGCTCACACGAAAGAAGACATCGATATTTCCATTCGACATTTCCAAGACGCTTTCAAACACGCGTTCGTCGGCTAGATAAGGTAATTCTCAGAAGGTTTCGTTACGCGCAGCGTCCAACTGATGCTGAATCTCAGCCGTTTGCAGTAATATAGCTGCTCGACGAGACTTAAAAGGAAGATGGAAGTGGTTTCGAAAAGTTTTCTGCGAGGCTTTGGCTGTTGCTTCATTCTGATGTTAGGCTTATCGCATCTGGACGCAAAAGCAGCACTTGACGCGAGCTTCTACAATAGTTTGTTCAGATCGAGACAAGCATTGCTCGATCAGCGACAGCATTTGCTTGAATCCGCTGCTCAAATAGGAACTCAGATCGATGCTCTCAATCGACAGCTTGATACTGTGAACTCTTACCTTAGAGACACAGACAAAGCGATAAAAGATGTTGAAGAGACAATGGCGCGAGTGAAATAGTGTTTCGGACGGCGAGGAGCAAATAGTCAGTGAAAATTTCCAATCTCAAGATGATAATTTTGCTGATGCTGTTTTCAGCAGTAGGCAATGCATCAGCCATCGCGGCAGATTCGCCTGTCATGAACAGCAAAACAGCCAGTTCGGAAACATCCCCCCAGAACTCGTCAACGGCAGAGGCGTCATCAACTCCCACGAATGCAAAAGTAAACGGCAAACCAGCGCCGGGAGAAGACGATGATGTCAAAATCCCAAAGAATTTCATTCATTCATCCACACTGGTATCAAATACTAACTGCAAAATAAAATGCCTGGACCCGCATGCTGCAACAGAAGAATCAGCCCGAGTAATAGACATACTTCAGAAAATTTACATAGCCTACGCAGAAAAAGATCTCGATTACATAGGCAAACATTTAGCTCCGGACTGCATAACTTTTTATGAGGGTGACAAAAAGGTCATTTCTGGGAAAAAGGCAGCCCTGGACGACATAAAAGAATGGACCGACAAAGAATCTAAAAATACCGAAACCCCTCTGCTGGAAATCATTCTGGAGCATCCCTATTGCAACATAGATAAGGACGTTGCCGTAATCACTTTTACGGCGATCAAAGAAGTAGGCGGAAAACATCCGATGAAGAGTAAATCGCACTGCAATGATGTGTTCAAGAAAGATGGCGATACATGGCTGCTCTTAACTCACTACCGCAGCAGCTGGAAAGATTTGAATTAGAAATCAAATGCATTGATAAGAGACAGCGCGAGCAATCTGCGTTTAACAAAACGAAAACGGTCTAAGCCAAACGACTCACTCCTTTCGGGGTGAGTCGTTTAATTTTGTATTGCTCGTTTTTTGTCTATGCGGTGGGAGCCGAACAAACGTCACACTAAAACGTTGACCGCATTTTCACCAGGTCAGAGAAAGTATCCCAGATAACTGAGAACTTACCACCGGAGGCGCCCTGCGATAGTCGAGGCAGATGCTCGATTGGAATCTCGATAATTTTGAAGCCGGCCTTTTCTGCACGAATGCAAAGCTCGGCATCAACGAATGCCGTGGAGGAAAGAAGTTTGATGTGCTTCAAGATTTTGGTTCTGAACAGCTTGATTGAATTCACGTCTTTATGAGTATTGCCATAAAAGATACGAAGCATCGCGTTGTAGAACTTTGATTGCATCTTCCGTCTGGGAGGATCATTTCGATTCACCCGATGGCCGATAATAAAATCGTTTGTCTTCAGTCCCTGCGCCATCGTCAGCAACTCTTTAGGAGCGTACTGATAATCGCCAGGCAGCGAGAAAACCAATTCTTTGGAGCCCGACAGATACAACTCACGAATTGTGAAACCAAATCCACGATTCACTTCATGATTGATAAGCCTGACGCGGGGATTTTTTGCGGCAGCATCTCGTAATACCTGCAAAGTATTGTCTTTGCTGCCGTCATTTACAACAACGATTTCATAGTCATCACACACTTGACTCAGCAATGCATCCGAATCATCAATCAAGCGTCCAACGGTCGTTTCGTCGTTGTAGGCTGGAATGACAAGTGATAGTGGAGCAAGTTTCGCAGCGGCACCAACTACTTTGTTGCTGGAGATTGTGGCACTAGGTTTTGGCATGATTCATTCTCTTTGGCTTCGGGCTTGCTTCCGTAAAAATCTTTGATCGCCTCGATAACAGCATCGACTTGAGCATCTTCCAATTCAGGGTACATAGGCAGACTTAAGATTCGATCGACGATTCGCTCTGTATTAGGAAGTGAACCGGCTTCGTATCCCAAGTACTTGTAGGCATTTGAACGATGGGCTGGAATTGGATAATGGATAAGAGTTCCTACCCCTCTATCAGCCAGATACGTGTGCAACTCATCGCGGTAATCGGTTTGAATCACATACAAATGATAAACATGAACAGCACCATCAAGCTCTGCGGGCGTCTGAACTATGCCCTTTAAGCACTCGTCATAACGCTTTGCTATTTCACGACGACGCTCATTCCATTCCTTTACGTAAGGGAGTTGAACTCCGAGAATCGCACACTGAATTTCATCCAGTCGGCTATTAATTCCTATAATGTCGTGGTGATACCGCTTTGATTGACCATAATTTCTGAGCATCAAAAGTTTGTCGTGATTCTCCTTGGTCTTAGCCCACGTGGCTCCGCCGTCTCCAAACGCTCCAAGGTTTTTACTTGGATAGAAGCTAAAGCATGAGAAATCAGCAATCGTTCCTGATTGCTGTCCGCGATACGTCGCACCAGTCGATTGAGCGCAATCTTCGATTACAGGCAGCTTATGTTTAGCGGCGACCTTCATGATCGCTTCCATATCCACCATCTGCCCATATATATGTACTGGAATCACCACTTTGCTCTTCGCAGTAATCTTGCGTTCGAGATCAGTCGGGTCCATTCCATAAGTATCAGGATCAATATCAACGAAAACCGGCGTTGCACCGGTCATCGAAATGGCCGAAATAGTCGGCACAGCCGTATGAGCAACGACTAAAACTTCGTCGCCCGTGGTCACTCCCAACGCCGCCAGAGGGAGATATATCGCTTCGGTGCCAGAGGCACAACCAGCTACGTAGCCTGAGCCCAGGTACGCCGCAAATTCTTTTTCAAACCGGTCAAGTTCCGGTCCAAGAATGTAATAACCGCTCGCCAAAACACGCGCTACAGCATCGTCAAGCTCTTGCTTGTATGCCTGGTAGTGGAGCTTCAGATCGCCAAAAGGAACTTTCACCGTTTAATCCTCGGTTGATGCCAAGGACTACATAGTAAGAGAAAACTGAGGACGTTGAATTAACGAGCCTTTAGTTACCAATTGAAAACCCACTTAACCCAGCTACCGTACCAAGTTAGCGGTCGATAGCCCGTGGTAAGATCTGGGGCTTAACGGCATTGTGATTTCCACATGTGGCATCCATAATGCCAGTCCCAAATAAGTGCAAATTAACACGGTACTTTATGAACTACGAATTATTTAAGGGTAAGAATGCTCTGATCACCGGCGGCATGGGCTTCATCGGTTCCAACCTGGCCATTCGTCTGGTGGAGCTTGGTGCGAATGTCACCATACTCGATGCCATGATTCCCGACTACGGCGGCAACGAATTCAATATATTGCCCGTGTCTGACCGAGTGCGTGTAAATTTCTGTGATATCAGAGACGATACCGCGGTCAACTATCTAGCTCGCGGACAGGACTACATTTTTCATCTAGCCGGTCAAGTCTGCCATTTGATGAGCCTGTCGAATCCGTTTCCAGATATCGACATGAACATTACGGCGACGGCCATATTGATGGAAGCTTGCCGCAAATACAACAAGGATGCCGTAGTCGTTTACACCGGCACCCGCGGTCAATACGGACCATCGGTCTCGCTTCCGGTCAACGAAGAAGCACCTACTAATCCGAAAGGTATATACGAGATATCAAATCTCACCGCGGAAAAGATCATCAAAGTTTATAACGACGTACACGGAATTAAATCTGTCTTGCTTCGCCTGAGTAACATTTATGGTCCTCGGTCACAAATGATGCACTCCCGATTCGGTGTGTGCAATTGGTTCGTTCGTCTGGCAATGGACGAACAGCCGATACAAGTTTTCGGCGATGGCAGCATCTTGCGCGACTTCTGTTATGTAGACGACACCGTCGATGCAATCTTGCGTACAGCCGTAACGAAAGAAGCATATGGTGAAATCTTCAATGTTGGCTCGGATATTCCAGTTACCTTCCTGGAACTGGTGAAGACGATAATCAACGTAGCCAAACAGGGCTCATGGAATTTTGCTGAATTTTCAGCAGAACGGAAAGCTCAGGAACCAGGCGACTTCTATTCAGATGTCTCTAAGATCGCTCGAATTACAGGATGGAAACCAACCACCTCTCTCGAGGAGGGTCTCGCGAAAACATTCGAATACTATCGAAAACATCGCGAGCATTACTGGGCTGTGCCAGAAGTAGCACCAGCGGCTAAGCCAGCTGTTCCAGTTTCCGCACGATAAAGCAGGAGCTTGTTTGGTCAATCAACACCCATCATGCCAGCCAGACCAGACTCCAGAAATTTATCGCTCAGCTTCTGTACGTTATCCATCAGCATCTTATTTTCTGGACCAGCTACTGATTTACGCGACGGGTCTGATACCTGGTTGATGCCTAAGCGCTTCAATACTTCCTGAATGCACCAGGTTCCGTATTCCTCTACAAATTCAGCATACTGCAGCTCATCGTCAGTGATACCAACTGCGGTGAAAATTCCGAACCCGCCGGACGGTAACTGATACCACGCGTCTGGTGCTTCATCGGCATACCACACGAAAAGATTGCGCAGCTCAGAATCATTGTTCGGAGAGATCGAAGCATTTAATGCTATTCGCACACCAGGGCTTATAGTGCCCACGTGGTTGAATATATAAAAAGCCATGCTTTGCAAAACTTGTGCCGGCCATTCAGCACGGGTCGGTGATTTGATCATCAGTTCACAGCCGAACCCCGACACTTCGTCTGGTACTTCTTGCACCCATGGAGTGGCCAACCCAGCCGTCACATATGTCCAATAGGGACGCAGGGGGTCTGGGGCATAAGCCAGTATAGAGAGATGCCTTTCAGCAAGATCAGGTTGCCCCGGGTCACCAGTGCCTCCCAAATCGGCGCTGCTACTAGCGCTTTCGCCGATAGTTTCAGACGGTGGAGCGTAATTGTTTGGCGTTACATGGTCGTACTTGCCGAACAGGTCTTTATAAAGCTTATTACGAGCGTGCCATGCACTGATTAGCATTTTGCGCTGCTCGACAGCTATCTGCTGCTCCTCAACCGGGTCCAGGTCCTGTTCTTCGTTCATGCCGAAATTTGCACTTTCCATGTAATGACCACCGAATATACTCGTTCGGAAGACATTATGCCCCATAGAGGGCGCATTAGTCACTCTTGCAAAGAAACCATCTCATCAAATCCTTCAAGAAAGATGAGTATAGTCATCGTTCTTAGAGTTCAGGCGTATGATAGGGATAGTTCAATCTATAGGAGGTTACTCCAATGAGAAATCAATACGCTGTCACCGTCGCAATAGTAGCTACAATACTGGGTTCTAGCGTTCCAGCATTCGCTGATTCGAATAGAGATGATCTGTCGCAAGTAAAGAACTCGCCTCGATGGCAAACTGATGCAGTCAAAAGAATGCCGCCAGATATTGTCATCGACAATACAAATCCAACAAAACAAAATGCACTTGAAAAGCTTCCACTCCAGCAGCAGAACCTCTGGTCTGGCAATAGCTTCAGAGCAGGCATGCACAAGTAGTTCTAGAAACAAGTTCTAGAAACACAGGTTCCAGAATCACGAATAATCGGACCTTACGCCTGGCCTAATCGTCTAGCTTGAGCAGAGCCATGAAAGCTTCCTGGGGAATTTCAACTCTCCCAATCGATTTCATGCGCTTTTTGCCTTCTTTTTGCTTTTCCAACAATTTGCGCTTGCGACTGATGTCGCCACCGTAGCATTTCGAAAGAACGTTTTTGCGAATAGCTGAGATGTTTTCACGAGCAACGATCTTGCCACCAATGGCTGCCTGGATTGGGACTTCGAACATCTGTCGTGGAATTAGTTTCTTGAGCTTTTCAGCAAGCATTTTGCCACTCGTGTGCGCTCGCTCATGGTGCACAATTGCAGACAGAGCATCGCAGGCTTCACCACCAATCAAGATGTCGAGCTTGACCAGTCGTGATTCTTTGTATTCGTGGAAATGATAGTCCAGACTGGCATAGCCTTTGGAACGTGATTTCAATTGGTCGAAGAAATCTGTGATGATTTCAGCAAGAGGAAGCTCATAGTGGAGCATTGCACGGCGCGGGTCGAGATATTTCATGTCGATGAAATTGCCACGACGTCCCTGGCACAACTCCATCAGGGCCCCGACATATTCATTGGGCACCAGAATATGAGCAGTAACATACGGTTCTTCGATCTTCTCGCGGTAAGTAGGATCAGGCAACTTCGAAGGATTCTCAATCATCAAAACGGTGCCATCTGTTTTAGTTACACGATAAACAACTGAAGGTGCCGTGGTAATGAGGTTGAGATTATATTCGCGCTCTAGCCGTTCCTGAATAATTTCCATATGCAGTAAGCCAAGAAAGCCCGTTCTGAAACCGAATCCGAGAGCTTCTGAGGTTTCTGGCTCGAAAAATAAAGATGCATCATTCAGCTTCAGCTTATCCAGCGCATCTCGAAGTTCCGGATACTGGTCATTATCAACCGGGTAGATTCCCGCATATACCATGGGCTTCGCCGGGCGATAACCAGGAAGAGCCTCTTTCGCCGGCTTCAAATCATGGGTAATCGTGTCGCCGACCAACGTTGCAGTATCCTTGATCGATGCTGCCATGTAGCCAACTTCGCCCGGTCCGAGTCTATCGACTTTGACCTGTTGTGGACGCAAAATGCCAAGCTCGAGAACATCAAATGCCTTTTTGTTTTCCATAAAGCGAATGCGATCGCCGACTTTTATTTCACCGTCTTTAACTCTAAAATAGACAATGATGCCGCGATAACTTTCAAAATAGCTGTCAAAGATAAGGGCACGTAACGGCTCGTTGATGGTATCCGCAGGAGGTGGAAGATGTTTGACTATTGCTTCCAGCGTCTCGATGATACCGATATTATTTTTGGCGCTTGTCAGAACAGCGTTGCTGGCGTCAATCCCAATCACTTCTTCGATTTCCCCACGAACGCGCTCTGGCTCGGCACTTGGTAAATCGATTTTGTTGATAATTGGAACGATTTCTAAATTATTTTCAACTGCCAGATGCACGTTGGCCAGTGTCTGAGCTTCAATGCCCTGCGTAGCGTCGATCACAAGCAAAGCGCCCTCGCAAGCAGCGAGACTTCGTGACACTTCGTAACCAAAATCGACGTGGCCGGGTGTGTCAATCAAATTGAGAACGTAATTCTGCCCATCAAGGCTTTTGTAATCCATCCGCGCAGGTTGCGACTTAATGGTGATGCCGCGCTCTCTTTCGAGATCCATTGAATCAAGGACCTGGGCTTGCATCTCGCGCTTAGCGATCGTTGCAGTCGTCTCGAGAAGGCGATCAGCCAGCGTCGATTTGCCATGGTCAATATGAGCGATAATTGAAAAATTGCGAATGAATTTTGGGTCGGTAGCCACTGCGATTTTGAGCCGTCTTTAGAAGGTAACCAGAGCGCTTAACAGCACTTCGAATGGCTATCTTAGCAGGTTCATGCAGCGTTAGCTCAGGTTACCCTCAGCCCAGTCGAAAGACTCGCCGTTGTTGTGCCAAGACGACAGGGTGACTGATTTGCCACACATGAACAGTGTGACATCTTTACAAACCGTGGGCATTGAGCCTCACTTCTCACTATGCCAGTCGAGGACAGTTACTTACATGATAAAATCGCTCACACGGCAACTGTAGCCACTATTAGTCCTCAAAGGCAGTAAATGATTCATCCTTTTTTGCAAGCGCTAAAAGAGCGCCCGCTCCTGGCCGACGGCGCCATGGGA
>Ga0182030_10023255_pt1 | contig 11474 bp, 11 predicted proteins | sample 812S3MmetaG_FD_121299 | JGI IMG/M metagenome (GOLD analysis project Ga0182030, IMG submission 121299) | Permafrost microbial communities from Stordalen Mire, Sweden - 812S3M metaG (Illumina Assembly) | ecosystem: Environmental > Terrestrial > Soil > Wetlands > Permafrost | place: Sweden...
CTGTGCGCGACGGCTCTTTCCTCGGCGCTCTCTTCGAATCATTGGTCACGCTCAGCGTCAGGGTATATGCCCAGGCCAACGAGGCCACGGTGCACCACCTGCGGACCAGGGACGGAGACCACGAGGTTGACCTCATCGTGGCCCGTCGAGATGACCGCGTTGTGGCGATGGAAGTCAAGCTCCGTGGAGCGGTCGACGACGCCGACGTACGCCATCTGCTCTGGCTTCGCGAGCAGCTCGGCGATGACCTCCTCGATGCGGCAGTCATCACCGCCGGGGATCACGCCTATCGGCGACAGGACGGGATCGGGGTGATCCCCGCCGCATTGCTCGGTCCGTAACGGGCCCCGAGAACGGCAACCCAGAGGTTCTCGATGGTTACCCGCGACCACCAAGGTGCTCGAGAAGACAGCTTTCTCCACCGGGAGTCGTGCGGTTCAGGCGTTGCAGGCGGCAGCCGCCCTCGAGGAGCAGCGGACCTGAGAATTCTTGGCAATCAGATTTGGCAATCAAATGAGAACCACGGGGACGGACGGCCCATGACGGGGTGGATTCGGACCCCAGCTCAGCGGCACCTTGCGGACGCAACCAGACGGCCTGGATGAACCAGATGGCCCTCCGGAGCCGGTGGCGCAGGTTCGAGTCCTGCCGGGGGCGCTCTGGGTTTTCGCGAGACTCTCTCGGCCCGGGCGGGTACACCGCCTCGAGAGTTCAGCGTCCCGCGGCGTGACATGCCGGCGTGGACCGGTTCCGGGAGGGCTTGACCGTGTGCTGAGCACGCCTACGTGTGATCTTCGGATGCGTGCGTGTCAAAGTCGCGTACGGTGCGGGAGATCATTCGGCGCGGAGCGACGACGCCGCGTTGCCCCCGTGTGAGAAAAACCGCGGAAGCGACGCGAGGAGCGCGCCTGCAGCCATGAGCGCCACGAGCCCCAAGACCAGTGGACCCAGGGGCACGGCCGTGACCGGCACCACTCCGAGCGACGTGGCGAAGCCGGACCAGGCCAAGCGTCCGGCGACGATCCCGAGCGGCAACCCGACGACTACCGCGATCAACAGCAAGGTGAGCGTCTGCCAGGCGATGATGCTGCGTAGCTGACGACGGGTCAGGCCGAGGGTCTGCAGGACTGCCAGCTCCCGGCGACGGCGACGCGCGCTCGCCGCCACGGCAGCAGAGAGGGAGAGCAGGGCGGCGACCCCCACGGCTAGGGCCAGGGCCAGGGGCTGCCCGGTCATCTGGTGGGCGTTGACGATCGAGGCGGCCAGCACGCGAGGCACCTGGTATACCCCGCCGGGGGTGCCCCCGGGATCGGCCTTGACGATGGGGCGCACGACGGACGCAGGTCGAACCCCGGGGGCCAGATCGATGGCCACGGTGGAGGGGAGGGCGGTGATGGCCTCATTAGTGGACGTAGTGAGGGAGTGCAGGTCTTCGACGGAGAGCAGGGTGGCCTCCGAGAGCATGGCGCCGGTGCCCAAGTCGACGTGATCGGTCAGTCCTACCCCGATGGACGGCAGGGTCACGATCCCGACGACGGTCATTCGACGCGTCGTGCCACCGTTGCCCACCGTCACGGTGTCCCCCACGTGCTTGCCCAGCTGGCGCAGAGTCGTCGCTCCCAGCTCGATCTGATCGGAGACCTTCTCGTGCGCCTTCCCGAGTCGGTACCGCGTGGACGCCTCGAGGGTGCTCCCGCTCACAGTCGGCGGTTCTACCGAACCCCGGTGGGTGGCCAATCCGAGTACGGGCACGGTTTGGCCGTCGATGAGGAGCTGGGTGAAGCCGAACGTCGACCATCCCCTCACCCCGTGCGCCGAGTTCATCAGACGGTCGAGGCTGCCATCGCCGCCGTGGAATGCGGCCGGATTGGCGCTGGTCAAGAAGCTGCCGTAGCCCCCCTGGTTTTGGATGAGCACGTCCCAGTTCCACCCGTAGCGATCGGGGTGGGAGACCAACCCGTCGAGGCTGGCCCCGAACACGGCTGCCGCGACGACCGCCAGGACGGCGGTCACGGTCCCCCCCAGGCTGGCCCGCACTGCGGACTTGCGGCCGCCGGCGGGCGGCTCCAGGGCGAACCGGATGCCGAGGGAGACCACCCGGGGAAGGCCGGCGGCGTCAGCGGCCTGGGCGAACCCTGAGGGTGATGGTTTTCCCGTTTCGAGGCGGGGCCGGGTCCGTCGCCAGGCCATCGTGGCTAGGAGGCTCAACAGGGCCAGTCCGAGGATCAGGGCGCCGCCCACCAGCACCGTGGGGTCGAACTGGGCGCCACGCACGGGATCGAACTGGCGTACCGGCTCCAGAGGGGCCAGTGGTGAGAGGGCAACGGCGCCCGCCACGGCCAGCACCAGTCCGGCCAACACGGACAGGGCGGGGCCAAGGGCGCCGGTCACCGCTGCCTCGCGGCGGGTGAGACCGAACGACCGGAGGGTGCGCAGCGACCCAGCCGAGCGTTGGAGCCATTCCGCCAGGCTCTGACTGACCAGTATCAGGAGGGCTAGGGCGGCCAGTCCGCCGAACACCGCCAGGGCGACGGCCTGGGGGCGGATGGCGTCCTGGGCTTGTCGGTGCACGGTGTCGAGCTTTCGTACGTTGAAGACGTAGCCGTGGCCGACCTTTTTCGTCAGGCGGGTCAGCGACGCCTGGAGCGTCGGCAGGCCCTCGGTTCCCCCGTCCAGTCGAAGCCCCACCCACGAATAGGAGATCTCCCGCCCGAACCGGGCCGTGGCGGCCCGGGACAAGAAGGCACCGTCCTGCGCGTCGAACTGGTCGACCAGGGCCGGCGGGGCCTCGACGACCCCGGTGACCCGGAAACCAGCCGACCCGATGACCTTCGGGGTGTAGGAGGTCCCGTCGTAAAGGCGATAGTGGACGGTGCCACCCACCCCCACTCCGAAGAGCCTGGCGATTCCCGGGCTCAGGGCGATCTCGTTTGAGGAGGCCGGATGGGGTAGCCGCCCGGCCAGTACGGTCAGCGTGTCCTGGCGGTAGAACGCACCGTCGACGCTGCTCGCGACCGAATCGGTGAGGAAGGAGTCATCGACGCGGCCGTGCACCACCGGGTTGGCGTCCAGTCCAGCGAAGGCCGCACTGGAGCGCACGCCTGGTAGGTGCTCCACCTTGGCGATGAGCGACGTGTTCGTAGAGGGGATGTTGACCATCACGTCGCTGGCGTGGATTGACTGCAGGTAGCGCCCGTACGCCGACTCCGTTCGAGTGGCACCAGCCAGTGCGGCCATCGAAACCGCGCCCAGCAGTCCGGTAAGGAGGATCACCACCAGCGCCTGTCGCCACGACGTCCGCCAGCTAGCCCGCCACCAGTACCAGGCCACCGTCATCGAGCTATAGCCCCCGGCCCCGCGGCACCGACACCGAAAATAGCGCTAGTCACGCTCATTGACGCGGCTCGGTACTCTGCTGGCGCGGACAAGGTGCGAGTTCGTGGATTGGATCTTCTTTGCGGGCTCTGGCTGCGCACAGGTCACTCTGGCCTAAGCAAGGTAGCTGACGGTCTCCACGCCGAACCGAAGAGGAGCGACGGCTCACGGCCGTTGTAGTCGCCGAACAAGAGGTCCCAGACGGCCACCGTCTTGACCTCGGGATGAACCCTCAGTCGAATCCAGTGCGGGTAGCTCACACCTACTTGGCTTGGAAAGGCGATGGCATCGGCTGCGCTGATCTGGTCGAGCGCAGTGTCCGTCCGGCGGACGCCCACCAATGCTGAAAGTGCGAACCCGACCCTGAGACCGATGAGAACCCCCACCATGACTAGCGCCCACCAGCGCTGCCGAATGCCTCCCTGCTCCCAAAATGCTGCAGCCCTCGCTCCACTTCCCGCCACCATCAGGACACGGTACGCGCATTCGGATTGAGTGAAAAGGTGGGTATCTCGTAACTCGGAGTAGTACTGGCACGAAGTGATCCTGGGGACAAGATGAGCGCGTCATGCGGTTGCCTTCACAGATTTCGACAAATGGCTGCGACAACGAGCTGAAGAAAAGGGGGGTTTCTCTAGGCGGACTTATTCACGGTCGAGTCGGGTGCGTTGGCCGAATCGGCGACGCACGTGGCAGTAAGTGCTGATCCGAGCCGTGGTTCCGCATGTGGATGGGGTGCGCGGCTACCGCTCTTTGGCAATCAGAATTGGCAATCAATTGAGCGCGACGCGGAAGACTGTCGGTGACAGGCTGGACTCGGGCCCCAGCTTGGAAGCACTGGAATAGACCGCCCAGACGACTTGGACGAACCAGACGGCCCTCCGGAGCCGGTGGCGCAGGTTCGAGTCCTGCCGGGGCGCTCTTGGTGATGTCCCAGAATTGCTGACACATCGTGTCCCAGAGATTATGGAACCTCAGACTGCGGGGGGGCGCCAAAACGTCTTCAGGCTTGAAGCCGTCCCATCTTCACGTTTGGTAGTGACACGTAGCGACTGGGTCCTTCCAGTTGCTCGATCAGCTCGCGCAGGAGCCGGTGCGTCCAGTCGGTCTCCGATGTACTGCCGAATGAGCGACGCAAGCAACGACCGGCCGAAGCCGATGGGGCCTTCTTCCTAGCGCTTCCTAACCCTTCCAGCCCACGTGAGGCCAGAGGCGCTGTACGTTCCATTGGCCCAGGCACCGACAGTCTGCTCATTCAAGACGGCAAGCGTCTGGGTGGGCGAACCCGCCTCCAGTTGGGGAGTCCACACCACATAGGTAAAGAGCTGCTCGGACCAGAAAGCCGAGGTAAAGGCAACATCGGCTTTTGTGGACCACTGGCGCGTGATCGAGAGGAATTTCTCATCGAGAGGTTCGAAGAACGAATAGGCGTCCGACTTCGCCTCGTCGCCCGACGCGGTGACGCCGCCGGTCAAACTAGGGGTGCTTTTGTAGAGCCAGACTTCGTCTGCGACAAGTGGCTTGTGGGTCTGATGGGCCAACGCTGCGGTTGCCGTGATGGTTTGAACGATCGCAGGGCTGAGTGGATAGATATGTTCGATCAGCACGTTGACGGAAGTTTTGGAAATGGCTCGGTCCCAGGACACTGGAAACCACGACGCCGCTCCGGCCCCGATTTTGGTGGTTCCCCGCGCTCCGATCTGCGCGAGTGTCGCCGTCACGAACTGAACGACGCCGCTGAGCGTACCGAGAGCTCCAATAGATGTCAGCTCCGCCTCGGTATTTGGTTCAGCGAGGATATCGAGATAATTGGGGTGCACGCGCGCAATTACAATCCTGGCTTGCTCGGCGGTGAGCGTCGCCCAACCGGCGATCGTGCGCGGATATGCATACGAGCAAGTCGAAAAGACGGTGCCACAGAAGAGTCCTCCGAGCTCCACGTCGATGGTGAATCCGCGAGCCCGGGCTTGCTTTGCCACAGCAGCGTAAAAGTTGGCGTACTTGGACGCGAGGGGGGTGTAACGAGAGAGCAGCAGCGGCAGCTTGATTCCAATGGTCACGCCCCTCACCCCCAGGTTCTTCAGCGCAGTGAGCTCTCGCTCCACCGCACTCATCGCTCCCGGTTCGAGAAGCTTTCCCTGCTGATTTCCATTGGCATCGAGGAGTTCAGCTGCCGCGACAAACCGTGGGGCTGATGATCCGCGAGAACGGTAGTCAGGCATTGCGTTGACTGCGGCTCCATACGTATTGAGCTGGGCACTCAGCCTCTGATACGTCGCAGCGTACTGGAGCGGCACCTGACCAGAAGGGGCCGGCACGGTCGACGGGCTGGTCGTCGCAGTGCTGTGGTGCGACTTCGTACTGGCCGCAGAAATGCCGGCCGAAGCTGCCGTAACCGCCAATGCCCCAGCGCACAGGGCGGTCATTGCCATGCCGAGCGATCGTCGAATTCTAACCATCGCCATGGCCTTCCCCGTTTTCGTGCTCCTCGTCACGCCATGGTATCGAGGAAGGTGAGCCGGAGCTCCTCCTCGTAAACGGCGTCGACGAGAATCGGTCTGACTCTTATAGGCGCTGCACCCTGAGCCGAGTAGCTCGAAGCGGGCGATAGGGGCCCCGGCTTACGTCGCTACAGGTCCACGCCGTCGCCGGCGAGCGCAATGATGCCGCCGAACGGCGGCAGTGGGCGGGCTCAGCCCGCCTCAGCGACGTCGACACCAGCCAATTGGATGACCATGTCTGCGCCGATTGGCCCTTCGGGCCGCAGCCGCCCTCGATGAGCGGCGGACCTGACGAATCTTGGCAATCAGATTTGGCAATCAAATGAGCACTACGGGGTGGACAGCCCTTGATCGGCTGGATTCGGACGCCATCTCAGCGGGACTGTGGCGGACGGACAAGACGGGCTGGACGAACCGGATGGCCCTCCGGAGCCGGTGGCGCAGGTTCGAGTCCTGCCGGGGGCGCTCGCCTTGTAGCTGCTCATGCCGCATTTCTGGTGCGCTCGGCTGGCTAGCCGATGCCGCTGGCACTCCATGTTGGCCATCAATCTCGATTCGCCCGATGGTCAATCTGGCTCCTCCATCAGAAAGGTCCATTGCCTTGAGTCAGTAGCTCGCCTGGGCACATCGACGGAGCTACTCGTCGATCCTCGCCACGGAGGCGATCGAATTGCCGCCGCTGGGCGCGAGGGAAAATCGATCCGCACCCGGCGCGTACACACATCCGGCGCGGCCGGCGACCTCGAGGTCACCGGGGGGTCGACGCCGGGCCAAACCTCAACGGCGTACAAAGTCGTGTCACCACGCACATGGCCGTCACTCAGAGAGAGCCGGTCTGGATCGATTAAGAAAAGTCTCATGAGGGCCTTATCCACCACTTAGGAACCTTTGTCAGACTCCGACCCGAGAACCGCAAAAGGCCTGGTCTTCCATCGGAGGTGCAGTGACGCCGCTTGGAGCGATAGCGAAATGCCTAATAGGGCTGACGGCCGTGGTTGGTGCCAGTGCCGGCGCGATGTCATACAAAGGCAGAGCCCCGTCTGCTGGTTTGAGGGAGTCCAGCTCTGCAGGTCGCGAAGAATTGCTGCACCAGCGCGTCCTCGGCCTCAGACAACAGGAACTTGGCCTCCAGGCCTCACTCGCGGGGATACATCGGAGCGACGCCACGTCGTCGACCCTCCAAGAAGCGGTTGACCCGACACCCGTCTCGAGGCCACCCACCATTGTGACGGCAGCACCGAGCAGGTCCGCACCGATTTCTCCTTTGCACTCTTCTACCACCCCTACCTCCTCGGCTGGGTCGCCGTCGACGAGTACGGCTATCCCGGAATCGCCAACGACCGCGACGACCTTGCCTTCCCCGACAACCACGACAACCCTGCCCTCCCCGACGACAACGACGAGCACGACTACGACGACCATCACGACGACGACCTTGCCTCCCACAACAACGACGACGACCACTCGCCCAAAGAGGGGTGACGGAGGAGGCGGTGATGATGACTGACGGAAGTGGACGTTCGAAGCGCACACGGCGCATGCCATCGATTGTCATCGCTGTGGCGACCACGGGCCTCACTGGTCTGGCGCTGAACTGGGCGACGCGAACGTCGCCCCAAGTGGGGGCGAGTGCGGCAGATTCGACTGGATCACTTGAGAGCGGGCAGATCGCGGCCGATGAAGGAGCAATTGCGCAACTTCGTCAGTCCATTCAGGCGACCAACAAAGAGATCGCCGCGCTGGGTGGGGAAGCGGTGCAACCAGGGGCGATAGCCGCCAGTGGTTCTGGCACCCGAGGTTCGACGACTAATTCTGTCTCCACTCACTCCAGCACTCAGTCAACCGGCGCGACCGGAACGTCCACGTCGAACCCGACGGGCTCACGTTCGGCCCAGATTACTGCCGGTGCCTCAACGCCGGCAGGGACGGCGTCACAGGTCGCGTCGTCACCTACCGCGACGTCGACCACCCTTCCGGCAACATCGCCAGTCGCGACCCCTACGGCGTCGACCACCCCCCCATCCACCCCGCCGGTCTCCATCGCAACGCCTCCGACCACACCGAATCCGTCACCCCCTCCGGCCACCACGACCACCACAACGCCTCCCAAGACGACGACGACCACCGGAGCCTCCCCTGCAAAGCCTTGAGGCGGTTCCCCTCCAGTCTCCCGATCAACCGATCAGGGTGGTGAGAGCCATGGCTTCGGATATCAGCCTTTGGACGGCGCCGGCCGAAGGCCAATTGCCGGTCGCAGGCATAGATGCTGCGCTGTCGACATTCTCGCAAGTCGAATCGTCCTGTACGAGATTCAATCCTTCCAGCCCGCTCATGAGAGCCAATGACGACCCTCATCTTTGGCATGAGGTGCCTGAGACGACATATCGGGCACTACAAGAGGCCTATCAGGCGTACGACCGAACTCAGGGTCGATTCGATCCGCGGGTGTTCGGGGACTTGGTGAGGCTCGGGTACGACCGGAGCCTTCCGTTCGAAACGCGAGAAGTCGTCACTCCGAATAGCGACCGGGCAGGTCGGTCGCTACCAGTGTGGCATCCTCAATTCCGTTGTGGGCCGCCCTGGATGGTCCACCTCGGGGGACTTCCGATCGACTTGGGCGGCATTGGAAAGGGGTTGGCCGCGCGATGGGCCGCCGAGCGGTTGAACGGACTCCTCGATGCATACCTCATTGATGCTGGAGGCGACTGCATCTGTCGGGGCAACGGGCCGGATGGGAACGGTTGGCGCGTCGGCGTCGAGGACCCTTGCGGCGGCGAGGAGCCATTGGTGGTCTTGGAACTGCGCGATGTCGCCTGCGCCACGTCATCAATCCGTCTTCGCCAATGGTGTTCGGGAGGGCGTCGCGTACACCATCTCATAGATCCGAGGACCGGAGAACCGGGCGGATCCGGCCTTCTCGCCGTCACCGTGGTGTCGGAGGACCCGGCGAACGCGGAAGTACTGAGTAAGTCCCTCTTCCTTTCTGGTCGAGAGGGGATATCGTCCTCCGCTCACGGGAGTGACGTGGCGGCACTCTGGGTGGATTCCAGTGGAGCGGCGTCCGAGGCCCGTAGCCTGGCGCCTCACGTTATTTGGCGAAGGACATGAGTACCCACGCTGACCCGTCCACCGAGGTGAGCGGAGTAGAGAACCAGCACGCGCGAGAGGGAGCCGAAATTCGCGGCCGATCCCCACATCGGGCTATGCCCAGCAGCCGTGATGCAGAAGGGCCGAATGGGATACCAGCCCGGTCGATTACGTGGGCTTCCTCCACTCTTCTCGCCGCAGGTGGCGTGCTCGGTGTATCACTTGTCGCAGGGCACGCCGCTGCAGCCTGGACGGCGCCCCTCATGCACAACCGGATGCTGCCCTGGATTCTGGGCCGCAGCCTCGGTGTGGCCTCCTACCTCACACTTACTGCCCTGGTAGTCATGGGCACTTGGTTGCGACATCCCTGGCGTCGCTATGTTCGATTCCCCAGACCGGAGGTTCTCCTGAGGACTCACGTTGCGCTGGCTGCGGGATTCGCAACCCTGGTCGTTGGGCACTTGACGGCAATAGCCCTCGATCATTATGCCGGAGTCGGCTGGATCGGTGTCGTGGAGCCCTGGCATGCCCAGTACCGGCCGACGCCCGTCACTCTGGGAACGTTCAGTCTCTACGGGATCGTACTCGTGATCCTCACCGCTGCATTGGCCGGATCCATTGCCAGGCGTGTGTGGTTTCCGATCCACAGTGCATCCGCGTTGATCTTTTGCCTTTCATTGGCACACGGGGTGCTCGCGGGAAGTGACAGCCACGCGTTGCGGTGGATGTACGTAGCCACCGGCGGTGCCGTTGCATTGACACAACTTTCCCAGTGGGTGGCGCGACGAACTTCGAGATCCCGAGATTTGGAGTTCGCGTGACCGTTCTTGGTGTGCTCGGTGAGCGAGGCACTAACAGCTTGGTTGACGTTCGAATCGGCAGCCTCGGCGATTACGGGACCTGGTTATTGGCCGGGCCAGCTCCAAAGAGTGGAGGCGAGACACTGGCGGAACATCTGAAGCGCTTGGGCGCGAACAGATGGTCCTCGCCAAGCGTTCTCCGTTCGGTGGTTCGGGATAGTGGTCTTCGTGGACGGGGCGGTGGAGGATTCCCATTGGCCCGAAAGCTCGAAACGGCGCTCCTTGCTCCGGGCGAGCCGATCCTCGTCGTGAATGCGAGCGAAAGCGAGCCAGCGAGCCGCAAGGACGCCACGCTGTGCGAGCATCGCCCACATTTGGTACTTGACGGTGCCGCGATGGCAGCCGCAATCATCGGTTCGACCGAGGTCGTCATCTATTTGCACCACGGATCGATCGACGTTTACGGAGCTCTGCAGCGAGCATTGGCGGAACGGCGGGCCGCCCAGCTCGCTGAACCCGTTTGGCGAATAGTGATGGGACCGGATCGCTATGTAGCTGGTGAAGCGAGCGCAATTGCCAACCGGTTGGAAGGCGGCGAGGCGCTGCCTTCGTTCTCGCCGCATCCGATGGCGTTCAAGGGGCCGTCGGGGCGTCCAACGGTTGTCAACAATTGTGAAACCTTGGCCCAACTGGCGCTCCTGGTTCGAATGGGGGTAGTTGCGTGGCGAAATGGAGGCACCCCTTCATCCCCGGGGCCGCAGCTCCTCACCCTTGTGGGTGCTGTTGCAGAATCGGGAATCGTGGTCGAGGTCGTCGGTTCTGCCACCATTGGCCAGGTCCTTGGGCATGTGGGTGTGTCCGCTCCTCCGGCTGCGGTGCTCGTGGGGGGCTACGCGGGGACCTGGCTCACAGGCGACGTCGCCTGGTGCACTCCCCTCAACAGGGGTGCACTCGAATGTGTGGGCGCAGACCCCGGATGTGGACTCTTGGGGGTCCTACCGCGAGGAGCGTGCGGACTGAGCGAGACAGCCCGCTTGGTGAGCTACCTGGCAGGGGAATCGGCGGGACAGTGCGGCCCGTGTGCGCACGGCCTTCCTGCGTTGGCGGCACGCATGGAGGCCATCGCACGCGGATCGCTCCGGCATCGCAGCCTGGTTCGGTTGCGATCCCTCGGGGACGCAGTCTTCGGCAGCGGCGCATGTGCCCATCCCGACGGCGTCGTGCGGCTGATCCGTTCGGCGCTCGAGGTGTTCGATGAGGAGCTGCACCATCACCACCATCGCCGATGCTCGGGGTCGAGCAATCCGCCCACTTTCCCTGTGCCTCTCCCCAGACGTAGGTCATGAAGTCGGAGAGGACCGTTCTCGTGCGGATCAATCCGATCCGGTGCCGGGGTCACGCCATCTGCAGCCTCCTTTTCTCAGAGGGAATCGAGCTTGACCAATGGGGGTACGGTCGGGTGGCAGAGGAGACAGCCGAGGGCCGTCGGAGCATCCGTCGTGCGTATCGCGCTGCCGCAGCATGTCCAAATGGAGCGGTAGAAGTGGTGCAGCTGGGTCCATCGGGAGAGCAACAGCCGCCTGGCAAGCCACCGCTGCACGTTCTTCGTGAGCAATGATGGCACCTGTGAGATGCCGACTCGGCGCCACCAGGGCGGCCGGAAATCTGCTCTGCGTGATGGCGGGATGACGAAAAAAGGACGGTTCTGGGC
>Ga0182030_10023256_pt1 | contig 11474 bp, 12 predicted proteins | sample 812S3MmetaG_FD_121299 | JGI IMG/M metagenome (GOLD analysis project Ga0182030, IMG submission 121299) | Permafrost microbial communities from Stordalen Mire, Sweden - 812S3M metaG (Illumina Assembly) | ecosystem: Environmental > Terrestrial > Soil > Wetlands > Permafrost | place: Sweden...
AACATTCAGCATCCGACCTACAAGGCCTTCGCCGAACTCGGCAGGGCGGTCAAAACCATCTTCCTCTGCCGATACCTTCACAGTGAAGACCTCCGCCGCGAAATCAACGAGGGCCTGAACGTCATCGAGCAATGGAACAGCGCCAACGACTTCATCTTCTTCGCCCGCCGAGGCGAAATGGTCAGCAATCGTCGCGAGGATCATGAAATCAGCATGCTCGCATTGCACCTGCTCCAGAACTGCATGGTTTACATCAACACTCTCATGTTGCAGCAGGTGTTGGCGCAGCCGCAATGGTCGGAAAGGCTCACGCCCAGGGATTTGCGCGCCCTGACCCCGCTGATCTGGGAGCATGTGAACCCTTACGGCCGCTTCGAACTCGACATGGAAGCCCGGCTGCCGATCGATTGACCCAAATGGCCCCTGGTGACACGACTGTTGGGTCTAGGCCTGCATCGCCCAGCGTCAGCTCCAGGTCGCTCAGAGTACTGGCGCCGATGGCGGCGTTGTTCCAGTTCTCTAGTTCGACGGCCCTCTCCAGGGCGCCCCGCATCGGCTCAAGCGCCTCGGTCACGCAAAGATGCTCGAACAGCCGTTTATGCGCCGCTTCCCAAGCCGCTGTATTCTTGCGCAGTCCCAAAGCGAAATATTCGCGCAGCAGCGGATGCGCGTCGAGCGAGACCAGCGCGCCGGATTTCTCGCGGTTCACGGTCAGCAGTTTTGCGTCCTCCAGCCGCTTGAGGACGATATTGCGCTGCGCCTCGGTCATCGCGACCAGCGGCTCGGTCAGCCCCTCGATCGCCGGCGCTTGAGCGGAACCTCCGGCGCGGCGCGTTGCCAAAAGGCGCGTAAATCCGGGATCGAATAGCGCGTCGTGACGACGCATAGCCCGCGATCGTTTTGCGCCAGCCCCTTGAGCAGGGCATTGAACCCCTCGTCCTTGAGTTCGCCGCTCATTGGCGAGGTCGGCGCATATTGCAGCGGCTCCAGCCCATCGAGAATGAGCAGCGCCCGCTTGTCGCCGACAAGCTGCGCCAGCCGCTTGCCCTTGTCGAATGCGCCGGCCCCAAAACTCACGCCACCAGCGCGGCCTTGCTCTTGCCGAGTCTCTTGCGGTCATTCGGGTCGAGATAGACCTTGCGCAAGCGGATTGACTTCGGCGTCACCTCGACGCGCTCGTCGTCCTCGATATAGGCCAGCGCCTTTTCCAGCGTCATCTGGAGCGGCGGCGTCAGGCGCACGGCTTCGTCCTTCGACTGGGTGCGGATGTTGGTGAGTTGCTTGCCCTTCAGCACGTTGATTTCGAGATCGTTGTCGCGCGTATGCTCGCCGACGATCATGCCCTTATAGACCTTGCAGCCCGGCTCGATCATCATCGGGCCGCGATCTTCCAGCTTCCACATGGCGTAGGCGACGGCCTCGCCCTGGTCGTTGGAGATCAGCACCCCGTTGCGGCGGCCCTGAATCTCGCCCTTGTGCGGCGCATATTCGAAGAACAGGCGGTTCATGATCGCAGTGCCGCGCGTGTCGGTGAGCAATTCGCCCTGATAACCGATGAGGCCGCGCGTCGGCGCGTGGAAAACCAGCCGTAGGCGATTGCCGCCGGACGGGCGCATCTCGATCATCTCGGCCTTGCGCTCGTTCATCTTCTGCACGACGACGCCGGAATGCTCCTCGTCCACGTCGATGATGACTTCCTCGATAGGCTCGAGGATTTCGTCGCCCTCGCCCTTCCTGAAGACGACCTTTGGACGCGAGACGCCGAGTTCGAAGCCTTCGCGGCGCATGGTTTCGATGAGAATGCCGAGTTGCAATTCGCCGCGGCCGGAGACGACGAAGGCGTCGGAGCCGGGGGTGTCTTCGATGCGCAACGCGACATTGCCCTCGCCCTCCTTGAACAGGCGGGCGCGGATCATGCGGCTCGTGACCTTATCGCCCTCGGTGCCGGCGAGCGGCGAATCGTTGACGAGGAAGGTCATCGACAGAGTCGGCGGATCGATCGGCTGCGCCTGCAGGGGCTCGGTCACGTCGAGCGCGCAGAGCGTGTCGGCGACGTTGAATTTTTCGAGACCTGCGATGGCCACGATGTCGCCGGCCTCCGCCTCCTCGATCGGCTGGCGCTCGATGCCACGAAACGCCAGGATCTTGGAGATACGGCCATTTTCGACCACCTTGCCTTCGCGGTCCAGCACTTTGACCTGCTGGTTGGGTTTCACGCTGCCGGCGAAAACCCGGCCGGTGACAATGCGGCCAAGATAGGGATTGGCCTCAAGCAGCGTGCCGAGCAGGCGGAAGCCGCCTTCTTCGATCTTGGGTTGCGGCACATGCTTGATCACCAGATCGAACAACGGCGCCATGCCTTCCTGCGGGCCGGTCGGCTCGTCGGCCATCCAGCCCTGCTTGGCGGAGCCGTAGATGATCGGGAAATCGAGTTGCTCGTCGGTGGCGTCGAGCGCCGCGAACAGATCGAACACCTCGTTCACCACCTCGGTGATGCGGGCGTCGGGCTTGTCGACCTTATTGATGCAGACGATGGGCTTGAGGCCGATTTTGAGCGCCTTGCCGACGACGAATTTGGTCTGCGGCATGGGGCCTTCGGCGGCGTCGACCAGAACGATGGCGCCGTCGACCATCGACAGAATGCGCTCCACCTCGCCGCCAAAATCCGCGTGGCCGGGGGTGTCGACGATATTGATGCGGGTGTCTTTCCAGGCGATCGAGGTCGCCTTGGCCATGATGGTGATGCCGCGCTCTTTTTCGAGGTCGTTGCTGTCCATCACGCGCTCGGCGACGCGCTGGTTCTCGCGGAACGCGCCCGTCTGCTGGAGCAAACGATCGACGAGCGTGGTCTTGCCGTGATCGACGTGGGCGATGATGGCGATGTTGCGCAGCTTCATGGAGTGAACGAGCCTTTGGGATGACCGCAACCGTTTCCGGCGCCAAGGGGCGCGGACGGCGGGCGTCTGATATTGCGATGCGGTAACCCCATACAGGGTTTGGTCCCGAAAGGGAACAGATAAGGCTTTAAGGTAGTGGGTCTGTTTGAATTGCAAACCCCAGAGTCCCAGCCATGACCACCTTGCTCGTTGGATTCGATTCCGCATGGACCCGCACCAATAAAGGTGCGCTCGTCGGGTTGCTCCGCCGAGATGACGGGACTTTCCACGACCTCGGTCCGCCTCGGACGGTGGACTACCCGCAAGCTGAATGTGTCATTCTCAAATGGCAAACCGAGCAGGCGCCCACCGCAACAATCGTACTGCTCGACCAGCCCACCATCGTAAAGAACCCTGCGGGGCAGCGGCCCGTCGAGAACATTGTTGGGTCTCTTGTCAGCCGCCGTCGCGGCGGGATGCAGCCAGCCAATACCTCCAAGACGGAGATGTTCGGCAGGGATGCACCGATTTGGCAGTTCCTTAAGCAGTTTGGCGGTCCGGCGAATCCCCTGGAGCGTGTCGCCGACACGCGTGTAATCGAGACCTACCCGGTGCTAGCGATGATTGCGCTTGGCTGGATGCTGAAAGATGATGAACGCGCTACGGGTCGCCTGCCCAAGTACAACCCGAAGAATCAAAACTTTTCGATCCCAGACTGGAAGCACGTCTGCAAGAAGGCGTCAGGTGCATTCCACGAGTTCCGACTCGCGGAAATCGCTAGGCGGATCGATGAGCTGCACGAGATTTCACCGCGCAAGAAAGATCAGGACGGACTAGATGCCTGTCTATGCCTGCTTGTGGCGCTGTACTTGGCCGAGCGGAAAGACTGCTTGATGGTCGGTGATCTGAAGACTGGCTACATCGTCGTGCCGCATGGCGCCGAGCTTCGTGAGGAACTCGATGCCCGCTGCAATAATACTTGTCCTCATCGAACAGCGTCGGAGTGGGTGCGGGTGTTCCACCAATCCGATGCAGAATTCAAATAAACCCATCACCGGCTTTAACGTAAATTCTGGAAGAGCCGAGCGGGATTTTCGATAGGAGTGCGCTCAAATATTCTGATGTTGGGGAATTTCTTGTATCGAGGAATTTCTTGGCGCCCGGCCCCAGGCTTTGACGGCGCAACTTTTCCGCGACCTCGATCGACGCATTGCGCGCCGCCCTCGGCCGGCCGCGACATCCAAAAGCGATCGACCGGCTAAAAGCCCGTAGACGAAGAATGCTCTATAATCACCTCCGCCCTCGACGAACGGGACCCGAACGGCCACAATGGCGCGGCGGATCGCGCCGATTCGGGGCGTAGGGTCCAGAGGCGATAGGCCAGATGAACGACGACGAATTGCATCAACCCCTGGGGCAAAACGCGGGGCAAAACGCGCGCGACGAGGTTAAAACGTCCAATCCTCGGCGGATGTGGATCGTTGTTGGCGGGGTGTTGACCATGCTCGGCGCTGGGGCGCTGGCCTTGGCGGCGCGCGATCCGCTTGGCTGGAGCCTTGGCGGCCGTCCCTATGCCGTGGCGCGGATCGAGCCCTATAAGCCGCCGCCGGAACCGCCGCCGCAAGCCGCGCAACCCGTCGCGAGCGCGCAACAACCGCCGGCGGAGGCGGAAGCGCCGGCTGGCCGCGATCATATTCTCACGCTGAACGATCTCGATCAGCAATCGGGCGTAAAGGTCACGCGCAACGGCGCCGGCGGCCCCGGCCCGATCGTCATCCAGATCGATCCTTCGTCCGGCGTGCGGCTGCCGCCGGCGCCCGATCGCCGGGTGGCGGAAAAATCCCGCTTTGGCCTGTTGCCGCGGATCGGCGCCGCCGGCGAGCGGCCCATGGACGTCTATTCCCGGCCCTTCGTCGCGACATCGTCGCTCAAAGCCAATGCGCCGAAAATCGCGCTGGTCGTCGGCGGCGTTGGGCTCAGCCCGCAAACGACCGAGGCCGCCATTAGCGAACTGCCGGAAGCGGTGACTCTGGCTTTTGCGCCCTATGGCGACACTATCGCCGCGGCCGCCGCGCGGGCGCGGGCGCGCGGCCACGAAACGCTGTTGCAGGCGCCGATGGAGCCGTTCGACTATCCGCAGAACAATCCCGGCCCGCATACGTTGCGCGTCGACGCCGCCGACCTCGACGATCTGCATTGGCTGCTGGGACGTTTCACCGGCTATGCCGGGGTCATGAATTTCATGGGCGGACGCTTCGCCTCCGACGAGAAAGCCTTGTCGCCGACGCTCGCCGATATCGCCCAGCGCGGCCTGTTTTTCCTCGACGACGGCGCGGCGCCGCAGTCGATTGTCGGCGCGGTGGCGGCGCGGCTGTCGCTGCCGGCGGCGCGTGTGGATGTGATCCTCGACGCCAGAGGGACGCCGCAGTCGCTCGACGCGGCGCTGGCGCAGCTGGAAGCGGCGGCGCGACAAAATGGCGCGGCGATCGGCTTCGCCAATGCGCAAGCGGCGACGATCGCCCGGCTCGCGCGCTTTGCCCGCGACGTGGAGCGTCGCGGCGTCGCCATCGCGCCCGTTTCGGCGATGCTGGCGCCCGGCGGCGCAACGGCCGCCGCCGCGGGAGCCGGCAAATGACCCGACTTTATCGGCCTTGCGTCGGCGTCATGCTGCTCAACGGCGCGGGGCTGGCCTTTGTCGGCCGCCGCCGCCCCAAGGGGCCGCACGACCTCACCAACGAGCGCTTCGAATGGCAGATGCCGCAAGGCGGCGTCGACGAGGGCGAAGCGCCGAAAGACGCCGCTTTGCGCGAGCTTTACGAGGAAACCAACGTGCGCAGCGTCGCGCTGCTGGCCGAGATCGAGCCGTGGCTGAGCTACGACCTTCCCCCCGAATCCGCCAGCCGCTGGAAGGGCAAATATGTCGGCCAGAAGCAAAAATGGTTCGCGCTGCGTTTCACCGGCGAGGACAGCGAAATCGACATCGTCCGTCCCGCCGGCGGCGCCCATAAGCCCGAATTCGACGAATGGCGCTGGGAGCGCCCCGCACTGCTGCCGGAGCTGATCGTCCCGTTCAAGCGGCATGTCTATGAGCATGTCGTGCGCGAATTTGCGCATTTGAGCGCCAAAAATGCGTGAGGATGCGCTAAAATGCGCGCGCTTCGCCCCGATGGATCGCCTCGGCGAGCAGCGTGAAGCCGCCGCCCTCACCATGCAAGACCAACGGCGCGCAAAGTTTTAACGGCGCCTTGGAGCCCTTGACGCCGCACAGCAGAATGCGGGTCGCCGCCTCCCCCTCGCGTGGCGCGATCGGCAAAAGCGCAATTCCGCCAATGCGTTGCGCGAGCGCCGCCAGGCACTCCGCAAGAGCGTCGGCGCGGTGGATCATCGCAAAAATCCCGCCCGGCGCCAGCAGCGCGAGGCAGGCGCGCGCCCAGTCTTCGAGCGGCGCCGCGCCGACATGGGCCAGCGCCTTGCGCGGATCTGGCGTCACGCGCACGCTACCGCGTTGAAAAAAAGGCGGATTGGTTAACACAACCTGCGCCGCCTCGGGGACGAGCCCGGCGGCGCGGCGCGCTTCCGCATCGAAAAGATCGGCCTCGAAAACTTGCGCCCTGTCGCCAAGACCGTTGCGCGCGATGTTTTCGCGCGCCAGTTCGCATGCCAAAGACTCAAATTCGATCAGGCCGACGCGCGCCGCCGGGGCGAGCAGCGCCGCGCTAAGGCCCACGGCCCCCGCGCCCGCTCCTACGTCCAGAATGAATCCGTCGACATCGCGCGGCGTCGCGGCGGCGAGCAGCGCCGCGTCCGTGCCGGCGCGGTGGCCGCGCTGGTTCTGCGCCAGAAGCAGGCGCCCCCCCAAAAAGCCGCTGACCCGCTCCGCCATGCCCAAGGAAACTCTCACGCCCGCCGCCGCCGCGCAACCATGTGAGCAATCGCGATACGCCCCGACTTGCCGCCTGCGGCGCAAAGCCTTAAGTTCACCCCTTGAAAGATGCAGGATGCATTGAAGGTTGCAGGGGGCTCCGTGGGTATCGTCATTCCGCTCGAAGACAGAGAAAAGAAAGCCGCCGCTGGTCTCGACAGTCTTCTGGAGCTTATCCGGCCCGACCTCGAACGCACGAATCAGCTTATTCTTCAACGTACGGGCTCGGATGTCACCACCATTCCCGAGGTGGCCAACCATTTGATTTCGGCCGGCGGCAAGCGGCTGCGCCCGATGCTGGTGCTCGCCACGGCGGGGATGTGCGGCTATAAGGGCGACGGGCAGATCAAATTCGCCGCCGGCATCGAATTTATGCACACGGCCACCCTGCTCCACGACGATGTCGTGGACGAAAGCGACATGCGCCGGGGCAAGATCGCGGCGCGCATGCTGTGGGGCAATGAAACCTGCGTGCTGGTCGGCGATTTTCTGCTCGGTCACGCCTTTAAAATGATGGTGGAGCCCGGCGTTTTGCCCTGCCTCACCGTTGTGTCGACTGCGGCGGCGATCATCGCCGAGGGCGAAATCCTTCAGCTCAACGCGGCCAAGGACACGCAAACCACGGAAGACGCCTATATGGCGGTCATCCGTCGCAAGACGGCGGAGCTTTTCGCGGCGGCGGCGGAGGTTGGCGTCATGCTGGCGGGCCGGCCCAAGGCGGACGAAGCCGCCGCGCGCAGCTACGGCATGAATCTCGGCATCGCCTTCCAACTGATCGACGACGCGCTGGATTACGGCGGCTCCTCGGCCAAGCTCGGCAAGAATGTCGGCGACGATTTCCGCGAAGGGAAAATCACGCTTCCGGTCGTGCTCGCCTTTCGGCGCGGCAATGAAAAAGAGCGCGAATTCTGGCGCCGCACGCTGGAAAAAGGCGAGATCGGCGACGGCGACGTCGAAACCGCCTGCGGCCTGGTGAAAAAGCACAAGGCACTCGACGACACGATCGAGCGCGCCGCCCATTACGGCGCCATCGCGAGGGATGCGATGGAGATTTTCCCGGCCTCGCCCTGGAAAAGCGCGCTGCTGGAAGTGGTCGATTTCTGCATCGAGCGGGTTTACTGAAGGTTTGGGTCGGCCATCGGGACATTCATGACCGAGAATTTCGGCGCGCTGACCGTCCGCCTCGACCGCGCCGGGAGGACGGGGGGCTCGCTCGCTGGCCTCGCCTTTGTCGTTAAGGAAAACATCGACGTAACGGGCCTGGTTTCGCAAAACGGCGAGCCTGCCTTCGCGGCGAGCCATGCTCCGGCTGGTCTCGACGCCCCGGCCGTCGACCGCCTGCTCGCCAGCGGCGCGCGTCTTGTCGGCAACGCGCATATGGACGAGATGGCCTATAGCCTGCTCGGCGCCAATCATCACTATGGAACCCCGGTCAATCCGGCCGCGCCGGATCGTCATCCCGGCGGCTCGTCGTCGGGCTCGGCGGTCGCGGTGGCGGCGGGCCTCGCCGATTTCGCGCTCGGCACCGACACGGCGGGCTCCTGCCGCGCGCCGGCGTCTTTTTGCGGGATTTACGGGTTTCGTCCGTCGCATGGCGCGGTCTCCAGCAATGGCGTCGTCCCGCTGGCTCCTTCGCTCGATACGATCGGCTGGTTTGCGCGCGACGCCGCGACGCTGAAAGAGGTCGGCGCGGCGCTGCTGCCGGACGATCTCGACACCGCGTCACTCTCGCGCCCGCTGGTTCTTGCGCAGGCTTTCGCCGATTGCCCGTCGCAGGAGGCCGCTCTGCTGCGGCCCGCCCTCGACGCCCTGGTCAAGGAGTTCTCCCCGCGCGAAATCCTGCTCGGCGAAGATTTTCTATCGCAAATGCAAAATCACTTTCGCAATCTCCAGGCGTTCGAGGCCCATCGATCGCATGGCGCCTGGATCGAGGCGGTCCGCCCCGCGTTTGGCCCCGGCGTCGCCGAGCGTTTCGCTTACGCCGCGGGCGTGACGGCGGAACAAAAGCGGGCGGCGGAAGATTTTCGCGTTCGGGCGCGCGAAATCATCGACGATTTGCTCGGGCCGGAGGGTTTTTTTGTTCTGCCGACGACGCCCTTTTTCGCGCCGCTGCTGGGCGAGGGCGAGCAGGAATTGGCGAAGAAGCGCAACCAAATGGTGCGGCTGTTTCAGATCGCCAGTTTTTTCGGTCTGCCGCAGCTGAGCTTGCCGTTAAAGACGCCGGGCGCTCCGCTGGGGCTGTCGCTGATTGGCCGGCGCTGGTCCGACCTGGGGTTGCTGGCGCTCGCCGAACGACTGGCGCCGTGACGCTCAGCCCAGCACCACGCAAGCGGCGATAAACTCCTCGCCGTTCAGCAGGAACCGCCGCCAGCCGCGCGCGGCGATCACTGGCGTAGCCTCCTCGTCGAAAATCGCAAAATCCAAGTCGATGGCGATTTTTGCCGGGTCGCGCGCAAAACCGACGCCCAGCGCCTTGAGATAGGCCTCCTTGGCGGTCCAGAGGCGCAAAAAGGCGTCTAAACGGGCTTCGCTCGTCGGCGTCTCCAACGCCTTCCGCTCATTTGGATGCAGCAAGCTCCATGGCGGTTCGATCGCCCGCAAGGGTTCGATGTCGACGCCAATGGGCGTTTCGGCCATGGCGACGGCGCAAAAATTTTCGCGGCCCGAAACAGAGATTCTTAGCGCGCCGATTCTTAGCGCGCCGGTCGGGGCCAAAACCATCGGCGCGCCCGACGCCGCATGGCCGATCTCGACGCTTGCCGGCGAAACGCCGAGCCGCGCCGCCACGGCGCGCCGGCTCAAGGCCCGGCGGCGCAGAAAAGCCATGTGCGAAGGATTGCGGGCGGGAGCCTCGTTTAGATCGCCGGCCGTTGGCGCGAGATTGTCCTCGCGCAACGTGAGCGCGACGACCATCGCGCCCTTCGTCGGCCCGCGAAAATCCTCGCGCCAGGAAATCACCGTCCGCTCCCCGTTCCGCGGTTCAAATACGCCTTGATCCGCGCCGCCAGACGATCGCGCATGTCGCGATAGGCGTCCAGCATGGTCTCGCGCGAGCCCCGCGCGGCGGTAGGGTCTGGCGTTGGCCAATAGATCACGTCGACCGCCATCGCGCGGGTGAATTCCAACGCGCGGTGATGGGCCTCGGGCGAAAGAGTGACGATCACATCGAAGTTGGCGTCTTCGAGATCCTCGAAAGTGCGCGGCTTGTGGCGGGTGATGTCGATGCCGATTTCCTCCATCGCCGCCATGGCGAAGCCGTCCGGTTCGCCGCGCTTCAGGCCGGCCGAGGCGAAGTAGATTTCGCGGCCGAAGTAATGGCGGGCGAGCGCCTCGGCGATCGGCGAGCGCACGGTGTTCAGCGTACAGGCGAACAGCACGGATTGCGGGCGCGCCCGCGATGTCGTGGCCGGCGCCGGCTGAATTTGCGCCGGCATTGTCAGCCCTTCCAGTGCAGAGCCGTGACCAGCGTGAAAATGCGCCGCGACGTGTCGATGTCCACCTCGATCTTGCCCTTGAGCCGTTCGAGCAGCAGGTGAGCGCCTTCGTTGTGCAGCCCGCGCCGACCCATGTCGATCGCCTCGATGCGACTCGGCGTGGCGTTTCTGATCGCCGCGTAATAGGTCTCGCAGATCATAAAATAATCCTTGAGAATGCGTTTGAAGGGCGTCAGCGACAAAATATGCGTCACGACGCCTTTGCCTTCTTCGTCGGTCACCGCGAGCGCGAGCTTGGCGTCGTGTAGCGAAATCTTCAGAGCGTAGGGGCCGCCGTCGTGGCCGACGACCCCAAAACAATTGTCCTCGATCAGGTCGTAGATGGCGATGGCGCGCTCATGCTCCTGGTCGGCCGAGCCGCGCCCGATCGAATTTTCGTCGAGCGTGACCCGCGCCAATCGCTTTTGCGCGCCCAGAGTCACCTGCTAGGCTCCAAGCGAATTGAGGCGGATCGAGACGGAGCGCGCATGCGCCTGCAGTCCTTCGGCCTCGCCCAGCGTCACGGCGGCGGCGCCGATGGCGCGTAGCGAGCTTGCGTCGCATTTCAGGATCGAGGTGCGTTTGACGAAATCCAGCACGCTCAGCCCCGAGGAAAACCGCGCCGAACGCGCGGTCGGCAGCACATGGTTGGAGCCGCCGACATAATCGCCGACCGCCTCCGGCGTATAGGCGCCGATGAAGATCGCCCCGGCGTTTTTCACCCGCGCAGCCAGATCCTCGGCGTCCTCGGCGATGATTTCGAGATGTTCGGGCGCGATGCGGTCGGCGAGCGGCAGCGCGTCGGCCAGCGTCTTCGTCACGATCACGGCGCCGTAATCGCGCCAGGACGCGCCCGCGATCTCCTTGCGCGACAGCGTGGTCAAATGCCGCTCGACGGCGGCGACAACGGCGTCGGCGAGGCGGGCGTCGTCGGTCATGAGGATCGACTGCGCCGATTCGTCGTGCTCGGCCTGCGCCAACAGGTCGGCGGCGATCCAGTCGGGATTGGCCGTCTTGTCGGCGATCACCAGCACTTCCGACGGTCCGGCGATCATGTCGATACCCACCTGGCCGAACACACGGCGCTTGGCGGCGGCCACCCAGGCGTTGCCGGGGCCGACGATCTTGGCGACGGGAGCGATGGTCTTGGTGCCATAGGCGAGGGCGGCCACGGCCTGCGCCCCGCCGACGCGGTAGATTTCG
>Ga0182030_10023258_pt1 | contig 11473 bp, 4 predicted proteins | sample 812S3MmetaG_FD_121299 | JGI IMG/M metagenome (GOLD analysis project Ga0182030, IMG submission 121299) | Permafrost microbial communities from Stordalen Mire, Sweden - 812S3M metaG (Illumina Assembly) | ecosystem: Environmental > Terrestrial > Soil > Wetlands > Permafrost | place: Sweden...
GCAACCCAAGAGAAGCAGCTAATCTTGATGCTAATATTCAAGCTCGTTATACAGCATTACCAAAGAATTTAACTGCACAACAACATCAATTAGCAGATAGCTATTTACAAGATTGGAACCATGGACGAGATGCCGCTAGATTAACAGAATTAGCAGTAGCTGAAGTTCGTGCTAGAGTTACTGCTGTGGTTGCAACATTTAATCAAGATATTGCAAATAATATTGCAGCGGTAGAAAATATAAAAAATGTAAAAACTGTTACCCAAGTAAAAGCTATTATGGCGACAATGGATGATCGTCAACAAAAATTAGCAAATCAAGTTCCTGAAGCAGCAACTGAATTACAAATGAATTCACAACGGTTTAAAGAAGCTGCTTTAGTTAGAATAAACGCATTTACAGAGATTGAAAATCTTAATAAAGATATTGCTGATAATATTGTAAAATTTAGTAAACCTGGAATAACTATTGCAGAAATACATCAAATTAAAGTAGACATAATACAACGTGCAACTTCAGTAACACAAAGATATTCTTGGGCGACAGAATTGTTAAGCGATAATTTAACTAGGTTTAATAATGCAGCAACTGAAACCATAGTTAAATTAAATATTGTTGAAACAGAAAGATTAAAAGAAATAGAAACGGCTAACACTGCTAGAAAAATAGAAGAAGAATTTGAAAACAGCCATCAAATTCAAGCATTAAGAAATGCCACCTCTGGGCGAATAGCGCCATTAATAGTAGCAGCGCAACAATATATACCAGTTATTTTAGCAAAACATCCTCAAGTAAAAGCTATTGAAGAAGACGCAAAATTAATTATGAATGCAATAATAGGTCTTGCTTCGGCTAGTGCAGTAAACGATAAAATTACGATGCTAGAAAGTGCAAAAACAGACAAAGAAGTAGAAGATATTATAACAATAGTGGAAGAGTCTTTGCCTGAATTAGCAAAATATTCTGCAACTGCAGAAGCTTTAATTAGATTTAATGAGGTAAAAACTAGAAGAGCTAAAAACAAATTGGCAACAGTTAAAGCAGATCTTAGAAGAGCTGCGATATCGGAAGAAGCAATAGATGAAAATACAGATGATACATCTGATTATGATCCAAGTTCATTAGAAAACAGAAAAAAGCCTAATACTGAACAAACTGAGGAAGAAAAGTTACAAAGACAATTAAGACAGGCTGAATTAGCAAAAAAATTAAATTCTGTAGGTAAAACTTCAGAAGGAGAAAGATCAACATCAACTGGTGCACAACCAGAAGCTCAAAATCCACAAGGATCTCCATCTAGACCCATGACATTTAACCAACCGCCAAAGGTTGATACATTAGAACAAAAAATACAAGATTTCATATTAAGAATAAGAAGAGCAGGGACAATAGGAGAGTTATTGCCAATAACCAATGCAATACTTATAGATCCTAACAAAGCAGAAATAGTTATGGGGGTGTCTGGAACTATTAAAGATAAATGTATTCAATTGTTAAAAAATACTGTTAATATAAATCAATATGGCATGGTTGCACAACAAATTATGGATCATATAACTAATGTAAATTTATTAACTAACGAAGATCTTACGTCTTTACGAACAGAAGCAGATCCAATAAGAAGATCAAAACCAAGAAGATAAAAAATTATACAATATAAAAAGAAAAACCAATACCTATATTTATAGAATTTTTTAATTTAATTATTTCTGGATTGTTACTAGAATATTCTTTAGCTTTAATGGTTATTTTAGATGTTCTTTTCCAAGTAGATAGAATTTTGATAGTATAGTTATCGCATTGATAACCTAAAATTATTTTTGCTATTGGAATTAATTTGGTTTTAGTAAAAGTACTTGGTTCATCGGTTGGATCGAATGATATTACACCAAAATTATTAAAAGTTTGACTAAATAAATTAGCTTTAGCTTTAAAATGAGATAATGAGCCACCTATTAATACAGAAATAAAATTTGCTTTAAATATGTTCGCTTTGGCTATTATACCAAAATAAGAATGATTTTGATTAATCTTGGATTTATAAGCATTTTGTATTAAAGTAGTGGTGTTTACTGGGACACCAAAAACAAGTTCATTTTTATTTCCAGCAACATAATTTATATCGCTATTTGGATCATCGACCTCTATGCCTATTTCTCCGCCAATATAATCATTAAACATATGTCCTAAAGATAAATTTACACCAGGTGCCATTTTTCGTGAAAAAACATTTCTACCAAAATCCGGTTGTAATTTAGTGCTAGCATAAACGGCATCTATGCCAATGTAAGTAGAGCGATTATTTTCTAAAGCTTGAGTAGATTGAGAATATGAATTTGCAACTGTTATAAGAATAAACGAAAATACACCAACATTTAACTTTTTATTTAATGTAAAATTTTGCATCTGTTGTCCTATATTAATAATTTAAATTATAATTATTAATTCAAGATATACAAAATGCCAATCTTACCTAACAAACAGTCAGATAACTTAAGATTTATAAATTTTATTTAGTTTAATAAATTTTTGACAAACTACTTAAATAATTTTTATATATAGTTTTAATAATTATAATATACTATATGCGCTTCTAATTTTAATTATTTTAAAATTTATTTAGGATTGTTTTACATGAATGGTAGAAAATATTTTGGCACGGATGGTATAAGGGGTCGAGTAGGAGAAGCTCCTATTTCTCCAGATTGGATATTAAAATTAGGTTGGGCGGTTGGTTGTGTTTTAAAATCTAAGCAATCTCATATATTAATTGGTAAAGATACTAGAATTTCTGGTTATATGTTTGAATCTGCATTAGAGGCCGGCTTAGCTGCAGCAGGGTGTAATATTGGTTTGCTTGGTCCCATGCCAACGCCAGCGGTATCTTTTTTAACTAATAAATTAAATGCTGATGCTGGAATAGTAATCAGCGCTTCGCATAACCCTTATTATGATAATGGCATAAAATTTTTTGGTAAAAACGGCAATAAATTACCAGACGAAATAGAGTTTGCTATAGAAGAGCAATTGCAAAAGCCTTTTCATACTGTAGTTAGTAAAAACTTAGGGAAAGCTAAACGTATAACTAACGCTGAAGAACAATATGTAGAATTTTGTAAAAATAGCTTTCCTGCCAATTTAAATTTAAACAACCTTAAATTGGTAGTAGATTGTGCTAATGGAGCTAATTATCGTATTGCTCCACAAGTATTTGAGGCATTAGGGGCAAAAGTCCATACAGTAGCCGCAGATCCTGATGGCTTAAATATTAATGTAAATTGTGGTTCTACTAATACTAAATTATTAGTTAAAACAGTTAAAGAATATAATGCTGAAGTAGGAATTGCATTTGACGGAGATGGCGATAGAGTTATTTTAGTAGATAAAACCGGACAAATAATCGACGGAGATGATTTATTATTTATTATTGCTAATTGGTATATTGCGTCCGGTAAAAAATTAACAGGAGTAATTGGCACTATTATGAGTAACTTTGGTTTAGAAAAAGCGCTAGATACTATTGGGCTATCGTTTGTGCGCACTAATGTTGGTGATCGCTATATATTTAAAGAGCTTATTAAAAGACGTTGGCATTTGGGCGGAGAAGCGTCTGGGCATATTATTTGTCGTAATGTGCATTCTACTGGAGATGGCATTATTGCTGCATTACAAGTATTAGCAGCCATGGTCAAAACTGGTAAAAATTTAAATGAGCTATTACATCCTATGGAAAAATATCCTCAAATACTTATAAATGTTCCAGTAAAAAAATCAACTAATATTACCAGAATTTTAAATAATATTAATTTTAAAAAAGCCTATAAATATTTAGAGAAAAAATTACAAGGAGACGGTAGAGTTATTATTCGTCCATCTGGTACCGAGCCGGTAATGCGAGTTATGGTAGAGGGTAGTAATAGGAAATTAATTAATTTAGTTGCTAAAGAATTAGAACAGGTAATTTTAGGTGTCCCAGTATAATAAATCAAAAACCATTATAGCTAATTGGAAAATGAATCCAAAGAGTTATAGCGAGGCCATTAATCTATTAGATGCTTATATAGAAAATATAAATAATAATAAAATTAATTTAAATAACATAAATTTTATTATCGCTCCGCCAGCAATATATTTGCAAGCGATTTTTTTAAAATTACAAAAATTTAATATATGTTTAAGTGCGCAAAATATTTGTTGGGAAAATCAGGGTGCATTTACTGGAGAACTGTCGGCGAGTAGTTTTAAAAGTATTGGGTGTGAGTTTGCTATTATTGGCCATTCCGAACGTAGAATATATAATAAAGAAATCGACGAATTAATAGCAAAAAAATGTCTAGTTGCAATAAATGCTGGTTTAACACCAATTGTTTGTGTTGGTGAAACTAAAGTTGAATTTGATAACCAAGAAACTTGGCGAGTTTTAACTAGACAACTAGAATTTTTAAAAAATATTAATACTCATTTTTTGGTAGCTTATGAGCCAGTGTGGGCAATTGGTACTGGAGTTAGTGCGGATTTAGCATACATTGCTAAAATAACCGATTATATACGAGATATATTTAATTCAAAAAATATTAAAATTTTATATGGTGGCAGTGTTAATGAAGTTAATGCTAAAGAGATCTTCCAACTCCAAAACCTCGACGGAGCGTTGGTTGGGGGGGCGTCTCTAGATGCTGAGCAGTTTGCAAAAATCTGTGGGTAAAAATTATATTGTTATATTGATTATATGGCTGTGTTGTTTTTATTGTTAGTTCTTTAAATTTTTCTTTAGTAAATATTTGTTCAATATTAACTTTATTGTTATTAAACCAATCGTTAAATATAGTTCTTAATTTAGCTAAAACCTTGCTGTTTTGTTGTAATACTAATGTTTGCAACAATAATTTGCTATAATTATTTTCCAATTTAAATGGATTAATCCATGGAACTGTACCATCTAGAGCTTCGCCATTAGGGCTAACTAACCATATTTTGCGATTTGTTAATATATTATTATTAGTTTGATTGGTTTTCGCTTCTTCCCTGGCATTTTTAAGAGATAAAGCGAAGTTTGCACTTTCTTGAGCTGACAAAACAATTAATTTAACTTTACTATTTTCCCCAACTTTTTCTTCGACTATAAGCATTTGATGAATAGGTTTTTGATATTTTGTAAACAAGCCATTAACAGGATCTATTTCGTTAAAAGCTTGTAATGCATCCTGGGAATAGTAAATATCATTATTATCAATAAGCTTATTATAAGCTTGCCATTTTTTAATAAGTGGACTTTTTTCTAACGCTATTTTTTCTGATAAGATTTTTTTAAGTGATATAGTTTGATTAAAATCAAGAGTTTGTAAATATTCTAGGTAAGATGTTCCTGGTTTTGGTGTACCTAGGGCGGAATTTTTAGCTGGAGTTAAATATTGTTAATATTGTTGTTCTTGTTGTTGTTCCTGCTGTAATTCTGCTTGTTGTTCTGTTGATACTTCTGTTTCTCCTTCAGACAAAGTATTTGAAGAAATTTGTTCTGGTAATGCTAGTGGATCTATATTAATTATTTTGTCTAGTTTTGCTTTTAATTTATTTAATTCTATTTTGTCTAGGTTTAAATTATTTAATTTGTTTTTTAAAAACTTAACTTTATATTTTAGTGCTGTTATTGGGTCGGTAGTTTTAGCTGTTTTGCCGTATTTATTAAAAAGATCATCTTCTTCCAAAAATAATAAAAAATTTCTAGTTTCTTTATATAAAGCTAATGCTGCATCATGCTTATTATTGTTTAATAACACTCTAATTTTAGTTGTAAAATAATTTTTAATTTCGTGCTGTAATTTTTGATGCAATGCATTGTAGTAATCTTGTTGTTCTTGTTCTTCTTGGATTAATTTAGCATGATTTATTAGATGTTCCAAGGTTAATGTGGTATTGGCAATCCCTAGACGTTTTAAAATAATATTCCTAATGTTTTTAGGAACTAAAAAATCTACATGTTGGCCGTTTGATTCCATAAATTTACGCATTCGCATGATACCTTGATTCATTAAATCTTTACTGAGCTGTTCGCTGTAAGTCATAAATGCTCGGCTTTTTGGTGGGTTTGGTAAATCTGATCCAACGATATGGGCTTGATCGTAAAAATTAAATAATTTTGTTTCTAATTGTTTAACGGAACAATTTAAGGCTTTGGCAATTTGTTCTGGACTGCTACCATCTATAATGATTGGCTCAGATGGTGCACTAGAAGACTCTCGCTTAATCAAAGCTAACTTGATGACCCCAGGGCTAACTTCATCGTAGAACGCTACAGCTTGTTTACTTAATGGTAAATTTTTTAATAACAATTTAGCTACTTCTATATTTGGTAATTCTTTAAATAAGGCGCCAGCATCTATAAAACTACTATATTTGGTTAATTTTTTTAAATGTTTTTGTAAATATTGCATTAAAATTGCCGGATCGCTAGTTTGTATATTACTAAAACAATGATTATGATTTGGTTTAGATTGATCTAGTAATTGGGCATGAATTTTTTGTTCGGTATCTTGTAAGTTATCGCGTTTTAAACGATCGTGCCAAGTTTTTTCGCCACGTCTAGTACCGGAATAACCATTTAATATTTTTGGAAGAGCCGCAAAATCGTAAGGTGTACTATTGACTTGTATAGCGTAAGATTTTATTTGTTGTGGAAAAATCGATTCGTTTAAATATTTAAATAACAAATTAAATAAATCTGTATTGCCAGCTTTGCGTTGTTCTTCTATTTTATTCATGATGATTGTTAAATTGTTGATAGTGTTTAAGTTATCATTTATTAATAATTCAAATATTTTTACCCCAAAAATATTTTTTATTAATAAATTATTTTTTGGATCGTTTTTTAAATAATCGCGCAAAAACATCATAAAATTATTAGTTTGATTTAGATCTTGCCATTTTGAAGAAATATAGTAAATAAAAGTCTTATTAACAGTTTCCCATGGATCTTTAAAAAAAGCACATTCTGTTGAGGATGATTCTTTAGGTTGATTACTTGCCACGAAAGGAATCACAATTTCTAAATTTGGTTGTAATTTAGAACGACCAAACTGGGTATTGGCGCATTTACTTAATGCTTCCTGTAATTTACCGTCAGCTAATTGCATTTTGTATATAGCTAATCGTTCTGCTAATAATTTTTCTGTTGGTGTGCCAGTAGTATGCCAAGTTTTTAAAGTGCTATAAAATTTTTCTGCAGCTTGTTGATTAATTGGTTTAACTCCCATGTAAGACATAAACCCAATTTTTAAACTTACATCTAAATTAGTTTTTAAATTTAGATTGTTAAATATTTGTTCAAGTAATTGTGGTTTTATTTTGGTTTCAAAATCTTCAGCAGATAAAAAAGTTTGATTGTTATTTAATAGCCAGTTTTTTATTGGGATTTCTTTGAAATCCTTAGTGAGTAACATTAAAAATAATTCGGTTGTTATGGAGGAGCCAATAGAGGATATAGATTTTTCTGGTCCTACAGGAAGGTTTAATTGGTGTCTAGAATATAATTGGGTGTCTAATTCATCTAAAGTAAATAAACCTTTATTTTTTATGGTGTTATTAATATCTAATAATATATTTATTTGTTCTTCTAGTTCTGTTTGTAGTAGTTTAGTGTAAGTACCAGATTGTTTGTTTTGATATATTTCTTCTAATAATACTTCTGGCATTGCGTTAATGGTTTGTAAGTCTTTTACTCTAGCGGTACAAACCACCCCTTCTTCTATTGCTCGATTAATTTGCGATTGTAATTGTTTAAGTTTAGCTATAGAGTTTGTTTGTCGAGAGTATTCTATAGTTTCGGTTCTAGTACCTAATAAACCTAACGATTTTTGTAGATCTAGTGAACCAGAATTATATAACGGATCGGTTAGCACTAATACCGACAAATGTTTGCCATCTGCTTTGGCGTGAGATAATAGCGGACTAAGTACTTTAGATTTACCCATCCCCATTATAATTTCTAGTTGTTGTTCTTTATGGGTACCATTATCGGCTAACAATCGTTTAAATTGCTCTATTTGTTCTGGTCGCAACATAATATTGTTTAGTGCTTCGTATATTAAAAATGCCGGATAAAGAATAGGATCATAAGTACGTTGTTTTTGTTGGGTTTTAACTTTTAATAATAGATAGTTAATAATTTGATCTTGAATTTTATGGATTTCGTTTGTGTCAGTTAATCCGGTATGTTCTTCCCATAGATTAGCGTTTTGTTTTAAATATAAATATATAGCATCATCTATAGTTAATTCGTATTTGCTTCCATGTAGACGATTACGTTTTAATTGATTTTGTTGTTCGGTATTATTTAGTTTGAGCAAATTATTTATATCTTTACAGATTTGTTGTGCTGTTTTGGTTAATAATTGTTCTTCTAATATTATATTAGTGATCTGATGATTTTGTAATAAAGCAGTTTTTGGTGCTATAGGCCTCGATAATTTTTTATATGATTTTTTTTGATCTGATGATTTTAAATACGGTAACTGTAAAATTTCAAGATCTGTGTCAGATACAAAATTGTTTAGTTTACCGCGACCGCTAGATTTAGGTAATTCAAGCATGGCTTGATAATTATCTTGTGCGAGTTTTATTAAAGTATTTTGATCTAATAATTTTTGAGATAATAATGGATTTGTTAATTTGAATTTTTCTGCTTCTTCCTTGGAAAATGGATACTTTTCTAAATTGCTTTTTATTAAATAGATAGCTAATAGCCTAGTTACTACTGCATCTGGGTGTAGTAGTTCTTTTTTAGATTCAATAATCCACCACAATAATTCTAGCTCTTCGGTAGAATATCTCCTTAATGGTCGTTGTTTATTAAGTAAAATACTAGCATCATAAGGTTCGTTTTCAGAGTGTATAAGTTTTAAATACACAATATATAAATTGGATAAATCGCCAATAGTTGATGAGGCAATTAATTCCGCTGGTGATTTTGGCAAACTTAAAGATTGATTAATGTCAATTTCTATATATTTAACAGTTGGTTTACCAACAGGAGGATAAATGGAACTTAGCTTTAATGGATCTGTAGCAGCGATATAGCCAGGTTCTTTTATATGAGCAAATAATGCTTTTTGTTTGCCGTTAGTATTTTCTAGTAATATAAAATTAGATAATGATGGTTTACCATATAAAATTTGTTTTGAACTTATATAATAATTAGGATCTTGACTACAATACCAACGAACGGTGCCATCACTTTGTTTTTTATAATCAAAAGATAACCAATTACCTTGTGTATCACTAAGAGGAATTTCTATTTTAACAATCTTGCCCAAAGGATCTTGCCAAGTTAATAGATCTTTAGCGGTATAACCTAAATTTATTGCAAAATTTAACAATGGATCAGCATTGTTAGCCGAAGTTAATGATAGATTGCTAAACATTAGAGCTGATGGTTTAACTATTTTTCCATCTGTTAACATTTCGAAGCAAATTTGTGGTTCGTAACCAGGTGTATTTGCGGTAATTAAAATTTTATATTTAGTAGAATCGTTTGTTATTTTAGCCCAATAGCTAAAATCGCTATTCGCTATGGATGGAGGTAATTGTAAATTGTCTAAGTTTTGTAACAATATATAACTATTATCTGGTTCGTTAGTTGGTGTCCAAAAAATATTAACGTTATTTGTATTTGTAGAAGCTTTTTTTATTGTAAAATTATGTAAAGATGGTTTTTGTGGGATAAAATAAGGATCTTGTTGTAGAACTTCGATTGATTCTTCTCCAAATATTTTTTTATAAGGCGTAGAATATAAAATATTGTTGGGGATATTATTAATAGTAAGTTGTATACCGTTAATTAATATAATTCCTTCTGTTAAATTAATTTGAATTAAATCATTGTTATTGTTGTATGTGAAATAATAAGGATCGCTTTCTTGCCAAATGTTATTTTCTATATTTAAATTTTGTAGACATAAATTTAGTAAGTTTTGTTTTAATGCTGGTGAGCAGGTTGCTATTTGTTCTGCAATTTTTAATCTTACATCATAGAGATCTTTTTTTAATAAACAATCATATTGTTCACTATGTTTGCCAAATCCGTGAATTCCTATTTGGGTAGAAAAAATTATAGCGGTTTTTAAATCTTCTTCGCTTAATTGATTCGATAATGCTTGTAAATGGCCAAAACTAGCCAAACCATAAGCTGCTATTTGGCCTTTATCTAATAATAAATTAGATTGGGTTAACCAATCTAGAAGTTGTTTTCTGGTGTTTTTTAAAGTTTTTTCAAATTCTTTATAAATATATTGTTGAATTCCAGTTAATTGTTCTTGGTGTTCTTTTAACAAAGAATATATTTTATGAACAATTCGTTGAAACCCTAGATAACGATTTATGTATCCATTTAAATCTTCTAGTTTCGATAAATTATCTGCAATTTTATTAAATTCTTGGTTAAAAAAAGCTATTAGTCTATTAGTTAATAATGGGTGCTGTTGTAGTTGAGCCATTGAATTGTCAATATGAGAAATAGTTATTTGTTTAAAAAATTCTAATAAGTTAGGGTCGTTTTGTTTGTTGTTTGGTAAACTTTCAAAATAATCTAATAATAACGTAAGCTGTATTGTTTGAGTTTGTGATTGCCATGGTGCGTTAGCAATTAGTTTTATGTTATATGTTTCATCATTTGAAGACTCTAATAAAAGATTACTTTGGGAGCGTGCGGAAGGTATATTGGTATCAGCATTATTTAAATTATTATCGTTTAATGCAGATAAATAAATATTAGGTAAAATTGTTTGATGGGAAAATAATTTTTTTTCTGGTGATTTTTTTTCTATTTTTTTAGGAAGCTTCGTTAAGAAAAAAACTTTTTCTAAGTATGGGGGAGATTTAATCATACGAAATCTTAAAGAACCAGGTGGTTGAGAATCATTTGCTACGTAGATATTTCTTATACTAAAATTTTGCATTATTTCAATAAAATTAGTTAAGATTTGTTGTTCTTTGGATTGCGTCAAAGTAGCTAGAGCAGGGGTGTTATGTTGCATCAATTCTGCAACATCAGTTGCTATTTTATCTTCTGTGTGGTGTTTGGTTTTGTCATATTGTAATAATTGTTGATATAATTTAGCTTCTGGAAACTCTAAAAATGTTTTTGGACCTATAGGTTCTAGCGGATCTGCTTCGTATAGAAGTTTTCTAAAATTAAATTTTTCTGCTTTTTTTAAATGATTCCAAGCTACGCTAGAATGTGGATCTAAAGAACGTGCTTCTTGAGAGAAAGATTTTATTAAATTATACGGTAAAGCAAATTGGTTGTTTTTTTTAATATTTTTTAAAGCGTTTGAGTTTTGTATGTGTTTTTTTGTTAAAGCTGTTCCTATGCTAAATACTTTGGCATAATTATATTTATATTCTGGTAAAACAGGACCTTCGGCACTTATGCTGGTTGCATATAGTGAACTTAAATTATTTAAAAGTTTTAGACAGTCTA
>Ga0182030_10023259_pt1 | contig 11473 bp, 5 predicted proteins | sample 812S3MmetaG_FD_121299 | JGI IMG/M metagenome (GOLD analysis project Ga0182030, IMG submission 121299) | Permafrost microbial communities from Stordalen Mire, Sweden - 812S3M metaG (Illumina Assembly) | ecosystem: Environmental > Terrestrial > Soil > Wetlands > Permafrost | place: Sweden...
TAAGTACGGCCAGGTCAGTCGGCGATGGCCGGGGTACGCGGCCGATGACCCCGAGGTCACCTCAGCTGACAAGGCATTGGCGAAGCTGGTCAGGGAGTTGGAGGACAACCGAAGCGGCAGGACGGCGGGAGCGGGCGTCACCGTGGACCAGTTGCTCACCAAGTGGCTCAAGCAGATCACAAGCGAGGGTCGCTCCCCCACCACTCTGCGGGAGTACAAGCGCCTCATTGACAAGCGCATCAGCCCGGCCCTCGGGCACGTGCCGGCCCGGACGATCACGGCGCTCGAGCTGGACGAGTTCTACCAAGGCCTCACCGACGAGGGACTTGCCCCAGCATCGGTGCGCCAGGTGCACGCCATCCTACGGGCCGGCTTCCGGCAGGCCGTCAAATGGAAGTTCCTTGCGTCCAACCCGGCCACGGATGCCAGCCCGCCGAAGCTGGTCTCGAAGACCGTCACGGCTCCCACGGTGGCCGAGGTGCAGGCCATGATCCAAGCCGCCGAATCGGACGACCCAGACATGGCCGCGCTCATCGCCCTGGCTGCGGTGACCGGAGCCCGACGCGGTGAATTGTGCGGGCTCCGGTGGGGTGACGTGGACTGGACCGGCCACACATTGACCATCGAGCGGTCGGTCGCCACGATGGGTCGAGGGCAGCTCATCACGAAGGACACGAAGACCCACGCCGCCAGGCGTCTGGCCCTCGACACCTTCGGGGAAGAGACACTGAAGCGTCACCTACTCGTTATGGAGGACCGGGCCGTTGACCTGGGAATCTCCATCACGCCCGACTCCCCCATCTTCACCTACGACCTTGTGCGCCCGATCGCTCCAGACACCGTGAGTCACTACGTAAGGTCCATCGCCACGAAGGTCGGAGTGAACACTCACCTGCACGCGCTGCGTCACTTCGCTGCCACGGAGCTCATCGGCGCCGGCCATGATGTGCGGACCGTCGCCGGGCGGCTGGGCCACCGGGACGCCTCGGTGACCCTGAAGGTCTACTCCCACGCTCTGCCAGAACGGGACCGGGACGCGGCCGCAGCCCTCGGGAAAGCACTGACTCCTGGATGATCCCCAGTCCGCCCTTCGGCTGAAACCGCCGTCTGGCAGCACTGAGCCTGGCGGTTGATGCTGGAATGACTCTCCTGGCGCTCCCGGCTTGGTTCCACCTGGTCCTCGGCGCGGTCGTCCATCTCACAATTCACCGGGTCGGGGGCCTGAAGAAGGCGTCCTGACTGTGGAGGGAACAGAACGCGGATCTCCTTTGGCGGGTGTGCCAAGGTGGAGCGGTGCATCGATCCAAACCCCTCGTGCAGGCCCATGGGCTTCGCCGCTGGAGCCAGTCCTGCCTGCCAGTGGCCCCAGGAGGGGGGCCACCCCGGCCAGATGATGGTGTCCCATGGCACTCCAGCGTTAGGTGAGAATGGAGATATGGCCCGATCCGACCTCCTCGTGTCCCTAGTCCGGTCCGGCGCGGCCGGTGACCAGAGCAGCTTTCGGCGGACCGTCGAGGCGCTCATTGCCGAAGAGCGGGCAAAGAAGCATGGAGTGTTGGCTGAAGAACTCAGCGAGGCAATCGCCCAGTCACGACTGCCTGGACTAGTCGCGAGCAATGGAAACGGAAACCACATGAAGGGAAGCGACGATCTCGTTCACGAAATGGTTCCGGAGAGGCGGCTCGGCGACCTCATATTGCCTCCTGCCGTGACCTCAGCGACTACAGAACTCGTGGAGGAGCAACACCGAGCAGAACTTCTGCGTTCCTACGGGATGGAGCCTCGCCACCGCGTCCTGCTTGTAGGGCCGCCGGGGAGTGGCAAGACGTCGCTCGCCGAGGCTATCGCGACTGAAGCGATGGTGCCCCTCATTGTTGTGAGGTACGAGACCCTCATTGGTAGTTATCTTGGCGAAACTGCCGGGCGCCTGCACAGAATCTTTGAATCAGTGCGACATCGCCAATGCGTGTTATTTCTTGACGAATTCGACACCCTTGGCAAGGAAAGAGGCGACGAACATGAGACAGGCGAAATCAAGCGCGTAGTCAGTTCGCTCCTCTTGCAGATTGACCGGCTCCCCAGCTATGTCATCGTTGTCACGGCTACCAACCATCCAGAGTTACTTGATCGAGCCGTATGGCGCCGGTTCCAGCTACGGCTTTCACTGCCGAAGGCAACCCGCGCCGGGATCGAACATTGGCTGGAGAAATGGGTGCGTCAAACTGGACGACCTCTCGGGCTGGCGCCCCGAACCTTGGCCGACAAACTTGTGGGTGCAAGCTATGCGGAAGTTGAGGAGTTCGCACGCGATGTAGACCGGCGGGCCATTCTCTCCATGCCGGAACCCGACATGAAATTGATCCTGCGTACACGCTTGGACCAATGGACTGACCGAGCGCGTCCCGAACAATGACCGATGTCACTCTCCCGACTTATCGCCCAATCCTCCTGACCTCTCCTGCGAATCGGCGCCTATTTGCTCCCCGAGGCATGGGTGGGGAGAGCGCGCGGCTTCCAACTCGCGGTCGTCAGACCCAACGCCTTACACCTCGCTTCGATGCTCTCATCACATCGTTGGAACAGCAACGGGTAACAGCACAAACAAGTCTCCCTGCGAGCGATCCGGAACTTGTCCTCGTCTTCGAGACGCGGGGCAGCGTCAGTGAAGTGTTCACCGCAGTGAAGAAAGCCGGCCTCGAACTCCTGATCGAGGTCGAAGATGAGTTCGAGCCTGACGAAGACTTTCAGAAGGAGGCGGCGAAGCCTGCAGACGTACCCGGGCTTCTGCACGTGGCACTTGCGAGCTTGGAGGCCGTTCGCCAGCTCCGCCAGTTGTGGGAAACGTGGTCGCGCGGCGAGCCACTCGTCGGATTTGGCGGCATGGGTAGCGGCCTTGCGTCACTCTTCAATCACCTCAAGGACGTGCGGCCGTGGGGCCCCGATGATCGAGTGCGATCCACTGGGTTGGTCGACGCGATTGAGGATCGATTGGCCTCGGGCGTTCAGGAAGTGCCAATCGAGGCTGAACTTTGGTTCTACGAATCGACAGCACGCCGGTCTGAGGCGGAGACCGACGTGCGTAACGCAATCGCCGAGCTTGGTGGACGGGTTACCCTCACGGCGATTCATGAGGGATTCGGATACCACGGCATCGCAGCAATCATCCCAACAGACTCGCTACGAGTCATCTCGGATCAGGGTCCGGCCGCGATTCAACTACTCCGCAGCAACGACATCTTCGTCGTTCGGCCCGGCGGCCAATCAGTACAACCTTCAGAAGACGATGCGCGACCTGGAAGCGCATCGTGGCCCATAGGGGTGGCGCTGCCAACTGGCGACCCGACGGTGCTCTTGTTGGATGGCTTGCCTGCTGCAAACCACGCGCGACTAGCTGGCCGAGTGGTCGTGGTGGATCCTGATGGGCTAGATGACGGGACCTACGACGCGCAACTTAGGCGGCACGGAACGGAGATGGCGTCGCTCATTGTCTGGGGGGACTTAGGCGCCGACGAAAGTCCTCTGAATCGACCCGTCCTGGCGCGACCAATTCTGAAGCCTGATCCTGGATCTCTGCGACAGGACGAGGCGGTGCCCGAAGGCATGCTTCTACCCGACCTAATGGTTCGCATATTTCGGGAGATTGCAGCCAACACACCTTCAATTCGAATCGTCAACCTATCGGTTTGCGATCCACACGCACCCTTTGAAACCATCCCCAGCGGTTGGGCTAGGGCTCTGGACTGGCTGACAGCCGAGCATGGCGTGCTTTCGGTCGTTTCCGCAGGCAACCACCCTACCGTGGAGCTGGCCGTCGACCGAGACATGTTTGCCGCTGCGCAGGACGGTGACCGACGTCGGTGGACACTTGAGGCGCTCCAAACTCATGCGCTGTCGCGTAGGTTGCTCACTCCCGCCGAGTCGATCAATTCCCTAACTGTAGGAGCCCTTCATAGCGACGCCGCTGGCATCTACGTGACTGGCCACCGGGTGGATCTGCTCGAAGATGCGTTGATTCCAAGTCCCGTCAGCGCCATCGGACGGGGGTTCCGGCGCAGCGTGAAGCCTGATGTGCATGCCCCAGGCGGACGGCAACTCTTCACTGTGGATTTGGGTAGTCCGGTGGCTTCGACGCGGCTGTACCCGGCGACCGGGACGTTGTCGCCTGGGCTCCGCGCCGCATGCCCCACTCCGGCAGATCCCACAACAGGAGAGGTTCACATTCGCGGTACGAGCGGTGCGACAGCGCTCGCTTCGCGGCGAGCGGCCCGACTTCTGGACCTCGTCGACACACTTCGCCCAGGTGTCGCTGGCTTCGAAGATCGCCACATTGCCGCCGCATTGAAGGCCTTGGTTGTGCACGGCGCCGAGTGGCCCGACACCAGGTTGGTCAATGATGCAAGCGACGGACTACCAACTGATCGCTTTCTCACGTACGGATGGCTAGCGACCGACCATGTTCTCGGTTGCCCAACTCATCGGGTCACTGTGTTGGCTGTAGGAGACCTCGCCGCGCGGGAGGAGGAAGATGTTGTCATCCCGCTTCCCTTGGCTCTGAGCGGCTTAGTGGGAAAGCGTCGTGTCACCGCGACGCTCGCCTGGCTTTCACCCATCAACTGGCGCCATCGCCAATACCGTCGTGCCAAACTAGGATTTGGCAAGCCAGGCGGCGCATTGAAACCCGTGATCGAGTCCAAACAGATCGGGTCTCAGCGAGCCCAGCGCGGTACGGTGCAGCATCAAATCTACGAGGGGAGCGGCGCCGTTCCCATCGGGGATGACGACAACCTCCGTCTCACAGTGCAGTGCATGGAGCAAGCGGGCGGGTTGAACGGCACGTCCATACCGTACGCCATTGCAATCAGCTTTGAAGTAGCTGAGGCTCTCGGCGTGGACGTGTACGCGGAGGTTGCGGCCAGAATCCGACCTCCGGTCCGGGTTGCTGCACGGCCATAGGGCCTGCCGGAACGCTCGACATCCGCCCCGCCTGTTGCCTGAGCAACGGAAGGTCCGCCATCGCTCGATCTGCTACTCCATCTCGAAACCGTAGGCGTCCAGCTTCAGCGTCCGCGCATTTTCTGTCACCGTTCGGGTCACGTGATCTGTGGTCGGACCCCGACAATTGAGCCACTTGACCTGGATCAGCTCACCGTGACCCGGCCCCATGCAGATTGCTGCCAGTAACCTCGGATGTCCGTGGCAACTCTTTCCTCAGCCTGCGCCACTTTCAGCCAGCTGTTCGATCATGCCGGTGGCATCTGTAACGACTGCATAGTCGACGTCGATCGCGTCGAAGTGCCGGCGAGCGCACTCGATCTTCACGTTCTCCTCGTGACGCCGCTGTTCGGCTTCCAGAGATCCCTTGGTTTCCCGTACCAAGTACAGGCGCTTCGTCTGCTCGAAGACGATTGCCCAGTCGGGGTTATAGGACCCGAGGGGCGTGTCGACCGTGAACCACGCGGGGAGCTTGACGAAGAACTTCACGCTCTTGTTGTCATCAAGGGCTTTGGCGAAACGTCGCTCCACCTCAGAGTCGATCTCGACGTGGTCGAAAGGTGTCTTGTCATTGTTCTGCACCTTGTAGAGGCGAGCGGCGTATCGCTCGATTTCCTCTTCCAGCGCCGGCTCGAGTCGGCGCATCTCCCAGTGGAGTCCCGCGATTGGCTCGTAGATGATTCCCTCGATCATCTGCTCCCGCATGGCAGCGTTGATCTTGGTGGTAGCCAAGGCAATGAACTCCTGAGGATTCAAAGTGAAGTCAGCCAGTCGACCCGACGCGATCAACGTTCGCACCAGAGTGGCACGAGTGAGGTCAGTCTCGTTCTGGAGATCGGCGAGGATGTCAGGTAAGAACCTCGGGCGCTCGGTTTCGTAGTCACGTTGATCGATGATCTTGTCGGTACCAAGCCCTGCAGCGGTGTGTTCGATCTCGACGGTGCGGACTCGAACCTTGGCCAGCCCGATCGGCGGAGCAGTCGCCATTGCTTCGGCCGCAACAGTTACCAGCTCGTCCGATGACAGAGACACTCGGTACTTCGTACGTTGGCTGATCCGGTCCCACAGTTCCTTGAATTCCGGATCAAGGGTCACCTGCTTGCTGAAGCGAACCTTCTGACGCTTCTTGGCATTGACGATCCGATTTGCGAACACGTATCGCAAGATGGTGTCCGTGATCTCAGCTCGAAGGGGCTGGACGCCAATCGGAACCGCCAACTCGAAGTACTCGTCGCTCGGGTTGAACTTCGGCTGCACGGCGCCTGCGGAATCGAGATAGCCCACAGCCACAAGGTGGTCCCAAAGCTCCGAAGAACTTTCCTGGCCCAAAGGTGCCCCCTGGGGTTCGCCAGATTCGGCGGGCAACGCCAGCTTCGCGAATGCAACCTTCGGAACGATTCCGAATCGTTGACCGGTGTCTTCTTCGTATTCATCTTGCAGGGTCCGGGCGAACTGCTCGTAAGCCTCATTGGCGACGATGGTGAGCCGATTGATCTGCGGGTCATGGATCCGCTCACCAGCCTGATTGACCGGCAGTCTCAGACCGCGACCGATTTCCTGGCGCTTACGGTCAGTAGATCTCGAATCGTTCAACGTGCAGATCTGGAATACGTTCGGGTTGTCCCAACCCTCGCGCAGTGCTGAGTGACTGAAAATGAACCGGAGCGGTTCATCGGTCGAGAGCAGTCCTTCCTTATCCCGCATGATGAGGTCGTAGGTGGAGGTGTCCGCCTCGCTTGTGCCCCGGGTGTCCTTATAGGCACCCTTGTTGTCAACGCTGAAGTAGCCATCGTGGACCAGCTCGACCGATGGCAGGTCCAATGACGCGTAGCGTGGTTGCGCAGCGAGCTCCGTGTACGCCTCCTCAAACCACTGACCGATCTCGCCGAGCTCAGGGTTTCCATCCGAATCTTTACCCCGGTAGTTAGCCACCTTGTCGATGAAGAACAGCGAAAGTACTTTGACGCCGTGAGCGTGCAGCGCTCGCTCCTTATCGAGGTGCTGCCGGACAGTCTCGAATACCTGTGCTCGGCGCACGTCCTCGTCGAAGCTCCCGGCAGCTTCGCCGAGCGATACATCGCTTCCATTCGTGAACTCGATTGCTTCGGCGCCAGGTCGAAATGAAATATCGTCAACGATGTGGCCGTTGGCGTACTCTTGCCGGCCACCAGAAGTGACAGCGAGATCGTCGCCACGGGTGACCCAGACCTTCTTCTGCTTTGCAGCAAGGCCAACTCCATAGTTGATCTGCAACTCTGCTCTGGTCTTCTTGACATCTACCTGCAGGAGCCGAACAAAGGCGGCATTCAAGTTGTCGTCGGCGACCACGCTGGCCACTTCGATCCGCTTCACCAAGTTGAGGTCGTAGGCATCGATCGGTCCGAGCCGATACACCAGGTTGTACTTGTTCTTGTGCGTGGCCGAGTACCGCAGAGTGCAGAGCGGGTCGAGTCGACCGATCGCAGCCACCGCCCGTTCGGACTCCATATTCTGCGGTTCATCAAGGATCACGACTGGTCGAGTTGCTTGGATGAACTCGATTGGCCGCCGCCCCGACATACGATCCTGGGCCCGATTTATAATGTTCGCCTTTGTCGGGTCGTCCACTTCCTCGATGTCCTTCTGAAACGCCTGGATATTCATGACGAGGATCTGAACCGTGTTGGCAGTGGCGAACTGACGCACTCGACCGAGCTGCTTTGAGTCGTACACCGACGCGTCGAAGGGCTCAAGGTACATGGCGGTCAAATGGTCTCTGAGGAGCTCGATGCTAGCCAGAACACCCTCGCGGATCGCTATGCTCGGCACCACAATCACAAACTTCTTGAATCCGTAGGTCTTGTGCAGCTCGAAGATCGTGCGTAGGTAGACATAGGTCTTGCCAGTTCCAGTCTCCATCTCGACTGAGAAGTTCCGACCAGCCAACACCTCGCTCCCGGCGATTCCGTTGCGCTCTTGCACGCCCCGGAGACTGCCCAAGAGCCGAGCTTCAAATGCCACACCGTCTTCTGGTGTTGGGTTGGATACGCCCAGCTCAGAAAAGCCGAGCTGGCTCGCGGACTGAGACGTTATCGAGAACGGGGCGTCCGCGACGGGCAGCCCAGCAAACAAATCAACCACGCTACTAATGGCCTCTCGCTGATAGGCGAGCGTGGCGTCGAACTTCAGCTTCAGCAAGCTCACTATTGCCTCACACCACACGCAACACGATGTCGCTACCGGTGCGCTGGTTGCGAGCGCGAACTGTCTGGAGAGCGTTGACCTTCAACTCGTCGCTCCCGCCGAAGCCAGAGTCCAGCGCCAGTATCATTGCGGGTACCAATTCGACCATCATCTCGAAAACGTCGATACTCAACGACTCAGCAAGACAGATGAGAAGCGCACCTTCGGCAACGGAGTGCACATCTATTCCGGCAAGATTCAGAACCTCAACCGGTGATGTCAAGGGGTAGCCAGCCTTAAGCAGAAGTTCGACCAGCATCGAGTGCTCGGTGCTGCCCGTAGCCACATGCTGCACAGCCATCTCTAACTGTTGAGCGACGCTTTTGGCACCTCTAACCTCGCTGTTCCAAACTCGGAAGTTGGATGGCATAAGTCGGTAGGCACGAAATCCAACGTCTAACTGAGTTGCACCTAGGACTGGTTGATCAGAGCCGACCTGTTCACCAGCGCGGCGTAATCGTTCCCTTGTGATATCGGCAATCGATTGAAAGGTCGTGCCTTCTATAGGCTCAGGAAGTTGAACCATCAGGTATCGGCGATGTCCGCCATCCGCCAAGTTCTGAGCAAGAACTGCATGGCCGGTTGAGCCAGAGCCCGCAAAGAAATCCAGAACAAGATCGTCAGATCGGCAACAAATGTCCATAATACGGCGAATCAATCGCGTGGGTTTTGGTGCGCTAAACACCTTCGATCCGAATAGCTTTGTTAGTTCTCTTTGGCCATCATCGTTGCTGCCAGCCTCCTCGTAGGTCCACCAAGTGCGTGGAACAACCCCGTCTTGCACCTCCGACAGGAAGCGCTTTAGCCTCGGCTTTTTGTACGTTGACTTGGCGCCCCAGTAAAGACGTCCTTCATTTTCCAACCTCGCGTATTCCGTCGGTGAGAAGCGCCATACGCCATCTTCATCGGGCCAGATCTCTTCACCCGTTTCGGGGTGGTGGATTGCGTACCAAAGTGTCGGACGCTCACTCTTGGATTTGTTGGAAATGATGGGATTCGAGATCCAGGGACCACGTGAATCGTTGTCGGGATTGGTATAGGCGGCTTGCTGATCTTCGGTGCGGGGCAGCAAGTTACGGCGAAACGCGGTTGACTTCTGAAAGAGGAGAACGTAGTCGTGCATCGAAGCAATACCCGGATCATCATTTGATATTGTGTACTTCTTCTGCCAGACAATGCTTGCAAGAAAGTTCTCCTCGCCAAAGATCTCGTTCAAGATTGCTCGAAGATTATATATCTCTTCGTCGCCAATGGTTATCGCAATTACTCCATCATCACTGAGAAGGTTCCGAGCGAGAAAAAGCCTTGGATACATCATCGACAGCCATTTGGAGTGGTAGCGGCCATCGGTCTCGGCGTTGGCAGAAAGCCTTAGGCCTTCCGCGTCAACCTGTCCCGAGTAACGGAGGTAGTCACCAAGGCCCTCGCGGAAGTTGTCGGGGTAGATGAATTCTTTGCCGGTGTTGTACGGCGGGTCGATGTAGATGAGTTTGACTTTGCCGTAGTAGGCCTTCTGGAGCAGTTTGAGGACCTCAAGGTTCTCACCTTCGACGATCACATTTTGTGTGGTGTCAGCGTTGACTGATTCGTCGTGCATCGGAACGAGGGTCCCGATTGACGGCTCTTGGATGACCCGCATGCACTCGGCCTTACCTGGCCAGGTAAGGCCGAATCGCTCCTGTCCTACCTCCACCGAATCCCCAAGTTCTCGGCGAAGGGTGTCGATATCGATCTTGCCTTCCCGAAACACATCGGGAAACAACGTGCGCAGCTCCGCGACGCGATCGGCCAGGGGGTCTTGCGACGCGAGGTCGAAACGTTCGGGAAGATTGGTCATTCAGTCTCCGTGATAAATAGAGGTCTAGGTGACGTTAAACCGGATTGTGATTACTCGGCGGATGGAGTGGGCGGTACCAAGGCGCGCTTCGACGTCGTCGATGATCGCGTCCTTAGCTTTCTCGACCGTACCGGCTTCATTGTCGTAGGCCCTCCATGCATCCTCGCGGCTGGTCTCGGTCACCTTGATTCGTTTCTGAATCGCTAGCTTGTCCGGAAGGCTGGCGGCTTGGCGTGCCTCCCGTTTCAAGAACCTCAGAGCATCGTCGTGCTCGCGGAGATCGGCCTTGAGGCCCGCCCGCTTGTCCTCTGCCCATCGATCGAGTTTGTCCATCTCTTCGTCGAACCACTTGCCTTGTTTCTCACTGATCGCCTGGAGGGTTTCCGCAGCCCTTCGTTCGACAGAGCCAACGACTCCATTGGAAAGGTTTGCAGCTCCGATGCTGGCGACGGAAGCAGGGAGATCGAATAGCCGTCGGATCTGATCACTTGTCATCTCGACGCCATCATCGGTATGGGCCGCCATCAGCAGATGATCCTCGACGCCTTCCCCATCGAGTCGAAGATGGTCGACTACAGCGCATCCGGATCGACCGACGAGCGGCTTGAGCGCTTCGGCTGTGGCCCCCCAGTTCGTGTAGTCGAACGTCAGCTCAGCCTCTGGCGCCTCGAGATTGGCTGCAGCATCCAGGATCGCTACGGCCAATGGGTGTTGGCGACGGTACCGATGAACAGTGTCGTCGTCCCCGGTTCGCGTGAGCACGTAACGGCCAGCTGGAACTTCTGGGCTCATGGCAGGGGCCTTGTCGAGGACAAACGACCGTGTCTCGGTATCCACATCGGCAAGGCCGGCCAGCACATGGCTCGTGATGCGCCAGAGCTGCTCCTCTGCCCGGTTGAGGAATTCACTGCTCTCGGCCAGGCTGACTCGAAGTCGGTCGTGGACTTCGGCGTCGAAGTGTTCCAATAGCTTCTGGCGGGTGTCACTCATCGTCTCTGAGATTTCGGAGTCGAGATCAAACCTGAGCTGCGTGAACTCCGCTTCGATGGGCCTCCGTCGTACGGCACTCTTGGTAGATGGCCACGATCCGACGCTCGAAATCGACCCCGGACTCGACGGCACCCAACACCTCGTCGCTGGCACCGAATACTCCAGAGAACAACCGGAACTTCTCGGCCAGAAGCTCAAACACCCGTTGATCGGTAGCGACCGCTGCCCTGAACTATGGCTGTGGGTCAGCTTTCCACCGAGGTGCGCTCGCTTGAGGCTGACTGGCCTCAACGGGTCTGCCAGCAAACGGAGGGTCTGCTGCACCGACGGGTGACATCTGAGATGGCTTGCCCTGTGGGGCGGGCTGGAAGGATGTTGCTATGCCGAAGCCCTTTCCCAAGGAGTTCCGTGAGGACGTCGTGCGGGTAGCCA